>ERZ1292632.3698-Hain-H43-01um-R2-3698-length-11534-cov-11_pt1 | contig 11534 bp, 23 predicted proteins | sample MGYA00564407_ERZ1292632 | MGnify/ENA primary metagenome ERZ1292632 (study PRJEB36523, sample SAMEA6512637) | groundwater metagenome | collected 2019-01-08 | study: AquaDiva: Metagenomics assemblies of 32 groundwater samples
CCTCCCCGGTACGTCATCCCCCCTGGCACACCCCTAGGCTAGATGAGAGCGCCCCCACCTAGTGAGGGCGCCCTATGTCCTTTGACTTACTCCTCCACTTCGCGCTTGAGGGCTTCAAGGGCCGCCTTGCGCCTAACGCTCAACGGTGGAGCTGGGAGCTTGTCGACTGCGGCACAGAGCGCTCGATACTTCTCTAGTGCATCTGCGATATCGCTCTCTTCAAGGATAGCCAAGTCCTCAAGAGACACAGAGTAGCCGTATTGATGTCGTGACACTTGAAACCGCATACTTTGACTCCTGGGCGCTGGTAAGCGCGCTGTAGGTAACGCGGTAGCGTTAACACACCTTTAAGGTGCGAGTCAAGCGCTTTTTGAGCCGTATTCCTCTACAGGTGCCCAGCAGAGCTGAAAACGTCCTTGCAAGTATGCGGAATCGCTCGACTCTATTGTCTTGAGGCTCTCCCTATATGATAGAGAGAGGAGACTCATTAGCCTTTTCAAGGACTCACCCCCCTAAAGGGTAAGGGGGGAGCAGCTACGCGCTCCCCCCACCCTTGTCGGGCATGGGTGTGAGATTGTCGAGTAATGACGGCCGGAGAGAGATGGCACGGAAGGTGCTAGGGAGAGGGCTTGAGTTGGGGGCCGGAGCGAGTGTCCAGGTTCCTAGACGTCTCGCTTCCCAGACACCATAGTGACAATTTTTGTCACCCCACCACACCTTAGAGTGACAATTTTTGTCACCTTGAGGCTTGAGCACCAGAAGGTAACATCGCGCCCGCCTGTCACCACATGGTAAATCCCTAGGCTGCACCTGGCTTTAGCTCGAAAATGGGCCTCAAGCAGCTCTCGAGCACGTTTCCAGCCGGTAACATAGGCTCTCGCTAGGTGCCCGATATTGCTCGAACGCCATATATGGCACGGGGTCTGCACACATATGGGCTCGGACAGCAAGCAACAAGGGCGCTCTGGAGCGCCGAAGCACAAGGGAGCTAACCATGCTGTTTTTTTCAATCCTTTCCATGCTCATCACCATTGGCGCAATCGTGCGCGAGAGCGTGGCCTAAATGGACCCCACTCAAGCCCTAAAAGATGCCCAGGACGCTGATGCGCGGCAAGACTGGCCCGCGGCCCTCGATGCCACTCAGACTTTGCTGGAGTGGTTGCGCCTCGGTGGCTTTGCGCCGAGTAACCACACCCATAAGAGCGCCCGTGCTCTTGCCGAGCAGATATCCAATCGTGCTTGGGCAGCAATAAAGGGAGACAAAATGAAACGCGTTTATCACGTCATCTACTGCCCGAGTGGGGGCACAGCGCGAGATGAGCGCGTCTGTGGTTCATTCGACCACTTTCAAGATGCACGGGAGGCTGCACAACAAGAGTACGTCGAGGCGCCCATTGGGGGCACGGTGCTTGTTCGTTGCATGGGCGTTGTTGAATGGGGCCCATTCACGAAAGGGGAAAAGGTGTAACAATGTCAGGTTTCATGCAATTGCAGATTTGGCGCGAGAACAGCCGTTACGCTACTCGCGATGACGGCGCCGAAGGGTATTTTCCCGATAGCTACATCGCGGCAGACTCGGCGAGCTACCAGGTCGACTCTGGGAACCCATCTAGGTCACTCTGGTGGGCTGAGTACAGCGCTCCGGGCTACATGGATAGGACAGACCCTACTTGGGGCACTACGGCTGTCGAGGCATGCCAAGAATGCTTCAATATGTACGGCGACGACGATAACCCCGAGGAGGTGGATGAATTCAACGCCGTGCTTGAGGAATGCCGTGAAGCGGACAAGAAAGAGGCGCAATCATGAAACACATGCAGCTAGAGTGGGCTTTCAATGGCCCACATACGAACATCCGAGGAACAGAGCACCTCTGTTACATATACCGCAATGACAATGCGGCTCGGCAGGTTGTCGCCGAAAATGTAACAGAGGAAATGGCACGTCTCATTGCGGCCGTGCCGGAGTTGCTCGAAGCATGTGAGGCTGCATTAGACTTACGTTTGCTCGCGTACAAGATAAACGGTGCGGTTGCTGTTGTGGAGTTGCTCAGAGCCGCAATTAACAAGGCTACAGAAGGAGCGTAATCGTGAATTACACACCTGGTCCGTGGGCAATCGAAACCTCCTTAAAGTGGTGCCATTGCCCTATCATCCGTGGAGCAAACTATGCCGATGTAGCGATAGCTTACAGCGGCAACGGGGGGCACACGTTTGAAGAAATCGGTGCTGCTATGATGGCAAACGCGCGCCTCATCGCAGCCGCGCCGGAGCTACTCGAGGCGTGTGAGGCCGTGTTGTACTGGCTCCAAGCCGCGGAGATGGAATTGGACGGACCCCTGCCCGTAGGCTATGCGGCCCGCGTGCAAAAGCCCGTTGTGGTAGAAAAACTCCGCGTAGCAATCACCAAGGCGACCAAAGCGAAAGAGAATGAGCTATGAAACGCAAACCCGAAACGCTTTCTGAGATGCTCCATAACCCAATTCTTTGGGACCGTTGGGTCGCAACGGACAGGGGCATTCATCGGCGAGTGACACCGTACATGCCCAACATGAATTGGCTCCAGTGCCCACAGTGTGGCGAAGCGCCTTGTGCCTGTGAGCGCACAGAAGCGGGAGAGGTGTAGTTATGCGACGCTGGAAAGCCCCACAAGCCACGGTCACACCGGAGGCACTCCACACGCAACTAGACCCGGGGTGCGACGAACGAGCCGTGCTAACGCTAGCGCGGTGCATCCACAACGCTACGCCTGGCCACGGCTGCGCTATCAGCTGGGCAGCTCAAGAGCGGGCTATGGCTTATCACAATGCCCGCGGCTTACCGGCAACACTGGCCGAGTGTCTGCGGTTGGACCCTACCTCGCTATCCGGGCGATGAGTAACTAGCCTCGGTTGTAGCTCCCCTACAGAGGGGAGCCTCACCCAAACCTAGCTACCAAGAGGAGTTGGACAAATGGCACGTATGAAGAAAGCACAAGCACTAAAAAACTTCAAAGAGTTTTGGCGCGAGGCTGTACGCTCTGACCCGCGCCTTGCAACGGACAAGCCCGCGAGATGCGAGGCTTGGAACGACTACACGGACGGCCTCTGTAAGGACCGGCAGATTACCTCGAAGCAGTATAGCACTTGGGCTAACCCTTTCTAACAGGAGCTGTAACCATGGCTATCACCAAACCCGACCGTGCCTTTGCGAACGAGCTGTCAGAGGCAGCTAGACACCTTATCACCCCGAGCATGATTCATGACCTCCGCCGCTTCGCGAAGGCCTACGCCCGTATCCAAATGCGTTGGTGCAACGACAACATGAGCGATATGGAGCGGGCGCGCGTAGAGAAACGTGAGGTCAGCCTCGAGGCGCTCATCCGCGATTGCGCGGCCAGCATCCCAGGTGTCAAGAGTGTACTCTTCACGGGCGACACACGTGGTTACACGGTGCGGCTCATGCTGGAGTCAGGCCGATTCAACACTTGGGGTGGAGCCGAAAGTGGCTGGGGGGTGGCGTAATGCACATGACACGACACCGCAAGCCGCGCGCCCTAGCGCCACAAGGCCCCGCGCAAGGCCCCTCGGCAAGGACCTGTATCATTACCCTGGAGAAGACAAATGAGTAACTCCCTACAGCATGACCCTGTAACCTGTTTCGAATGCCAACGCGACGTGGCGCGCGAGACAGCTCGTAAGGCGACAGCCGCCGCGCATAATTTGGCCCTTGCTGTCCGTGACTACGTACCCCTTAGGCCTGCACCCGGCACCTTTGACTTCGACTGCGCCTTGATGAGCGGTAAGGAAACAGAGCGCCTCGCAGCACACTTTGGGCGCACCCCTGAGGAAATCGCCGGTTGCCTACTAGACACCTATGGCGACGCTAGCAGTCTGACACCCCGTGATGGGCGCGGCATAGGCTGGAGAGGAGGTTGTACGCGATGAACCGGCTCTTAGAGTGGGTGGATTTGCTCCTACAGGGCGTCATCGCATGGTGCCAACCATGATTATCGGTGGTTGGACACACTCTGGAGGATGCCAGTGTCGCCCATGCTACGCTGAGCGCCAACAAGCTGTGGTGCCAGAGATACCAGAGCTGCACCCTGAAGTGGCGCGGGGGGCTACTACAGCGCACTTCAAGGATGCCCCTTGGGTGAGCACAGCTCTTAAAGGGCGTGTACACATCGCGCGCATGCCCTTACGGGAGCATCTTGGGCGCTGGATTTTATGGCGCTTGGGAGTTGGGTTTTAGGCATGGCTCCAAAGCGCAAGAGCGAAGCTCTCGAGGCGCCACTTGACCTCTCAGTCGGCGCCCTCCTAGACCGCTGGCGCGACCAGCGCGCTGCCACGTGCGAAGCTGGTACACCGCAGCGATGCCAACTTTGCCAGAAGCCCGGAGCTGAGATTTGGAGTGGACGGCTTGCAGGGGGCGCACATGTACACTGCCACGAAGCGTGGCTCAGCGCTTGTCCCGTGTTAACGGCTCCTAGAGCCGCAAGGAAATCCCATGTCGATGCAGATCACAACGGTTTACCTAACACGCGAGCAGGCCGCGCGCTTAAAACTCATCGCCGAGAGGACAAAGGTGCATCAAAGCCAGCTCATCCGCGACGCCCTTGACTACTGGCTCACAGCTCGAGAGCAAGGCCGGGCTCGGAAACTCGCGGACGAAGCCCAACGGCAAGCGCCTGGAGCGCCCGACGCGATTCCGCTTGCGCCCGTTGATCGAAAGGTGTAATCCTCCTTGATCACTTTACAAAGGAGTTTCCCCATGACAGCAGAACACCAGAAGTTCATTTCGGAGCTGGCCAAGGCCAAGAGCATGAGCCAAAATGAGGCTCTCGAATATCTGCTTGAGGTCGCTAAGGGCCGACTCGGCGCCTTGCGCAAGTACAACAAGATGCAGAAAGGTAAGAAAAAGGCTGCCAAGAGCAAGGAAAAAGCCCCAAAAGCCCCAAAAGCTCCGAAGGCGACAGTCGAAGCCAAAGCGGCCTAGAGAGCCACATAGGAGCTGGACACATGATCCTCCATGACACCCATGACACCAATGATATCACTGCCAACACCGTGCACCGGGCGCTGTATGAGCAGGCGCTAGAACAGATTGCGGAACTCGAACAGCAGAAAAATAGCGCTCTTTACGAGACGAAGAGGTTACGAAAAATATTGGGGAGACTCGTAGACCTTTGCTGGCCATCGCTCGAAGAGGCCCGCGCTGTCCTCGCTGCACCGAAGGAGATAAAGCCTTGTGCGACGTGCGGCGGTAGCCAGGCGATCCATCCATCACTACCGGGGCCACCAGTGCACTGCCCCGACTGCGTAAAGTGGGACGACAATGCAAAGCGCTGAGGATTGGGTCGATAACAGCAATGAGATACTTTGCAGCACGTGGGCAGACCGTGCTTACATCGTAGATCTTATTCGCGCCGCCCAAGTCGACGCCCGCAAGGCGGCGCTCGAAGAAGCGGCGCTGGTGGCTGACGAGCAGAGTGGCTGGGCACACACAAGCAGTTATGTCGGTAATGAGCGGCGCAACGACTGTGCTCGCCGCGTAGCCGTTGCGATCCGCGCTCTCACCACCAAGGAACCGATGCCATGAAAGGTAAAGTGATGATGCTGCTACCTATAAAATATTGGGCGCTTCGTGATGCGCACTGGGGCTACTTTCTTGAAATGGGAGCGCTTGGACCGAGATTCACGCGGCACTGTGGCGAAGCCAAACGCTTTCCGACAAAGTGGGAAGCGATGCAGTCGCCCGCGTACAGGCACATTCTAGCCAATTTTAAACCGGAGGCCATACGATGACGCCCGCGATGAAAAAGAAGGCTGAGGAGCTACGCGAAGAGAACGTCGGCGTGTACCACACGGAGGAGGTTAGTGCCGCAATACTGGAGAGGATCATTGCCCTCGACACCGAGACGAAGCAGGCAGATGAGGCAGAGCACGTAATCGAGCTATACAAGACGAATGACATTACGGCATGGCATGAGTTACTGCTCGCTGCCCTCTCGCACAAGTTGGGGTCAGGGGCTGAGTCAATTTTGCCCGAGCTGGGGCGACCCAGATTGGAAGATTGCAACGCCCAGCCCCCGACCACCCTCGCGCCCGCAGAGCTGCTTCCGTGCCCATGGTGTCAGTCAACGCCGGTGGTCGAGAGTAACCCGGACGGAGAGACAGTCACGGTAGCGTGCGTAAACGAGGGCTGCGCAAATAACCCATTCGCCGACGCGCACACCAAAACTGCGGCCATCACTGCATGGAATCGCCGCGTGCCTCCAGTCTCCACCACGCTCGTGGAGACGAGGGCACTACTGGCTCACTCCGCAGCGCTGCGTGAGCACACAGAGCAGGTGCTGGCTGCGGCGTCGCGCCCCACCTACCCAGCCGCGCTCGTAGAACAGATGGAGGCGGCGCTGAGGGCCATCATACAGGTTAGCGCGCACACCGAGCGTCACGACGGGAGGGCTACGACGCTCGCCGCGTTGTTCCAGTGCCGCGAGTACGCCCTCGCCGCCCTCCGCGCCGCCGAGAGCGCCGGGGGCGAGGCAGCGAAGCAGCCCACGGCACGGCGTGAAGAAGTGTACCCAGCAACTACCCACCCTTTGGTAAACAGCGAGAGAAAAACGGAGCGAGGTTAACACATGAACAAAGCAAAACAAGACCGATGGACGTGCCAATTTTGCAAGGCGAGTGGGTGGTGGACGCCGTCAACGCACGTAGGTCTACCACCATTGGTTGATCATGACCGTCCGCAAGGTGGGCGATGCCACAAAGCCGAAAAGCTTTGCCAGGATCAATGCTGCAATAGCAAGCCTAACCGGCCACATACTCACGGCGTTGGCTCGCCGGATCAAGACCCATCGAACGGCGATGGCTTTGACAGGGATTTCTAAATGAAAGCGCACGTTCGAGTACGATCGCTGACGCCCGGCGCATTGCCACGATGGATGCAGGACTGAAGCGCGTGATCGACGGCGCCGATTGCGAATGCTCGTCGTGCAGAGTCAATGCCAGAGTGGCGCACGAAGCACTCTCTCGCGTGTTGGGGGTGAGGGCTAATGAGACCGAGCGGCCAGCCGAGGTTAGTGCGGCAGGCAAGAGCCAAGAGCCTCGGCCCTCACCCACCCCTCGCCCGACGCTACAGGCCATCTATGATTGGATCGAGCACCGCGCCGGAGAGGCTTTGTCTGGCCGCGACAGGCTAGACCTGTGCCGGTTGCTACGGCTCGACTATGCGGGGTTCCGAGGGGCGGAGGTGCGCCATGCAGCGGAGTGAAGCAGAGAATCTCGGCTATCTGCGCGACCTACTCCGGTTGCGTCAGGACAAGCGCTACCGGATGGGCCTACTGCAATGCGCGGTTTCGTTCGGCGTGATTACGCAACGGGAATGGGAGCGGTTCGTGTGGCAGGTCAACGCGGGCAGGAAGGCGCCGAAGGGATGACCAGAGAGAGCGGAGAACATGGGACTGAGAACGCGAGTTCGTGCAGCGGACCGAATGGGGAGAGATAGGAGCAAATGACCGAGCACACACCACGAACGATGTCGTATGAGACACGGCGCGCACTGCTGGTCCTGGAGGCGCGCGTCAAAGCACTGGAGAGTGTCAGGTGCCGATGCACCAAGTGTACTAGGCATGACCTACACCAAACAGCGCCCATCTCAGCACCCTGTGCGACGTGCGACCCCCGCCCCGACCGCACTGAGAAGAAGTAGATGATCCAGAAATTCGTTGACCGTTTCATGGCCAATCGCGATGCGTTGCGCGCATCGTTCGCGACGAAGCACCCAGAGAGTTATAGCGAAATCGTCGCCGGCGTTGTTCGGGTACTTTCTGACGACAATAATAACGCGACGATAGACCCTAAGCGCATCCACGAGATCAACGACGGTGGGTGTCAAGGGACACTCGTTTTCGTGGTTGGCGCCACCGGCTATCAGCCCCGCACTTACTGGTATGTCCGCATCGACTATGGCTCGTGCTCTGGATGTGACACTCTACAAAGCATCCACGGCTACAGAAACGAGTCGCCAACAACTGAGCAGATCGATCAGTACATGACGCTTGCGCTTCACGTCGTACAGCGGATGAAACTGATGGATGACACCGAGCAAGCGGAGTGGGGGTAGATGCGCGACCCCACTATCTACTAGCCCGCCCTCCTTCCTTTTTGCTTGACTACCCTTCTACCTCCACATAGTTCTATTTCTGTACGCAATTGGTGCGTGCAAATGGAGCTGGACTAGAATGACGAACACCTCTAAGACACCCCCGAAGCTATCCCTACCTTGGAAAACCATTGCTGACCTTCAGCCTGAACGGGCTATGTCCTGGATTGCAAAGCCCTTTTTGGCTAAGGGCACCATCTTCAAGCTCTCGGGACCGGCGAAGTCGGGGGGCAAAACAACCTTCGTGATGGACCTTTTGCGCGGGGTTTTCCTCCGCGGCACCTTTCTTGGAGAGCCTGTACCCGCAGATCTCTCCCTAGCCTACATGACCGAAGAGAGCGAGGTCACCTTCTGGCTCGCTCTCGAGCGCGCTGGCCTCTTGAGTGTGGACCCCACGCGCTTTCACATCTTGAAGTACACCGACAGCCCCCGCGATTGGGAAACCACGAGCCAGAAGCTCCTACATGATGTTGTGACCCTTCAACCCGACATCCTTGTCATTGACACCTTCCCGCAATTCGCTTTTTCGGGCGACGCCTCTGAAAATGATGCCAATGAAGGGCTCAAAGCCATCGCGCCTATCCGGCGCATTGCAGCTCTCGACGTTGGCGTTATACTCATTGTACACGACCGCAAGGCTGGGGGCCCCGTGGGCAAATCCGCCCGTGGTACAGGTGCCCTTGATGGGGCTGTCGATGTGCTCGGGCAGATCACGCGCAAGACTGCCAAGGCCTCCACTATACGTGTTCTGCGCTTGCTTTCCCGCCTAGGAGAAGTGCAAGAGGAGATGACCATCGATCTCGATCCTGATCAAGGCTACACGAAGATCCAGGCTGGGCAACCACAACTGCCCGACTCGCGTAAGGCGATCCTAGAGGTGCTGCGCACCAACCCCGAACCGATAACCGTCGCTGTCCTAGTCAAGCTCTCGGGACTAAAAGAGAGCACGGTCTACAAAGCAGTGGCCGAGTTGGCAGAAGAGGGCCTCGTGCACGCGTCGGGGAATGGAGCGCGTGGGGCACCGTGCAAGTACTCGCTGCTTGAGCAAGCGGTAGTATGACGTCGATCATGTTCCACTTTGCAAGCAGAAATCTCTTGACTGCTTCTTGCACCATAGGTATATGTTGCGCTGTGAGCTGGACACTCCTGAACATCTTAGATAACGGCCGCGGGGCGTGCGCGAGCGCCTGCTGTCCAGCTCCCGCTTTGTGCGCGCTCCGCGGCCACAGCACGAAGGGTACAGGTCGGAGCTAACAGGATTTGGACTCCCCCTCCAGTCTTCTCCCTCTCTGGCCTGTACTCTTCGTATTTTCTTGGAGCTGGACATGCGCGAAATCTCTCAACACCTTTTTCTTGCTGGCGTCGAGCACTATGACGGCGAAAAGCTCTGGGACCAGCTGTCGGTTGGCATGGAGCTACGCCTTCAACGTGAGCCCACGAACCGCTTCGACTCAAACGCGATCGAGGTGGTTGTGCCCAAGCTTGGCAAGCTCGGCTACATCCCTCGCACCTCAAATGGGGCACTCGCCCTTTTGATGGACCTCACCGATTGCGCCTTTGAGGCTACGCTCTCAAAGAAGGAGCAGAGCGAAAATCCCTGGAAGCGCTTGGCAGTCAACATCCTGTACGTGGGAAGTAGGAGCACGCCATGAAGAAATCGAGCACTTCTCAAGCCCTCGTGCCCACAGACATGAACGCCCTCAACACCGCCACGAGCCAACTCCGCACGCTCTCTCGCGTGCTTGAAGGCCACTCTCACTGGCTCAAGGAAAAGGCTCTAGCGCTCGTCAAACGCCCCGAAGCCGAAGCCGCTTTGACCGCGGTTCGGGAGATGCGCGACACCGCGGAGAAGGGCCGCAAGATGCTCACCAAGCCCCTTGTCGATGAGAAGGCCCGGGTAGACGCGGCTTATAAGCCTTTCAAGGAGCAGTGTGAGGCGCTCGACCGCCACGTCGCCCGGTTGGTGCAAGGCTCCATCGAAGAAGAACGCCGCGCGGCAAGGGCCGTTGCTGAGAAAGAAGCCAAGCGCGCTGAGGAAAAGGGCGCGGTGCAGCTCGCTGAAGATATCCGCGAGCTAGCCGTTGAAGCTCGTCCCGTAATGGCTTCGATGAGTCTCCAGCGCGTGCAGCGCGCCAAGGTTGTAGACTTGGTGGCGCTCTGCCGAGCGATCGGCGAGGGCAAAGCGAGCCCTACTCTCGTAGAACCCGTGTTGAGCACGCTGCAAGCCCTTGCACGCGTAGGGGGCGAGCCCCCGCCGGGCGTGGAGTTCGTGGTAGAGGAAGTGCTGCGCCGGTAAGAGAAACTCATGGGCGTCTCAATCCAAAGCACCGCGCTCCGGCCGGCACGGCAAGCCGGTTTCTACATGACGGCAGCCTTGCCGCCGGAGCTGCGGGAGATGCCAGGCATCCACAAGTTCGCGGGGTTGTGGTATGTGCCCAAGGACGTGCTGCCCACACAGCAAGAGCTACCATTCTTTGCCCCTAAGGAGGGGCAACTCAACAAGAAGCTCTACCCCTATCAAGCCAATGCGGTTACAGCCGCGCTTGCTGCTACGCGGCTCCTTCTAAATCTAGGCCCAGGTTTGGGGAAAACGCCCACCGCCATTGAGTGCCTCAGACTCCTTGATGCGTGGCTCGGGTGCATTCTCATCATATCCCCGGCGATCGTCAGAGACACTTGGTTGCAGGAGTTCCGAACATGGGCGCCAAAGCTCGCGCCCGAAGTGGACATCATCGAGACGGGTAAGCAAGCACAAGCTACACAAGCCCGTATCGTTGTGGTCTCCTACGAGCTGGCGGCGAAGGTTGCACCCCGTCCTTGGAGCGCTATTATCTACGACGAGTGCCACTACCTTCGAAACCCTGATAGCAACCGCGCTAAAGAGGCCCGTAGCATTCTCAAAGCCGCTTGCTCTAATGCGCTCCGGCTCTTACTTACTGGTACGCCTATAGCCAATGAGCCTGCCGATCTCCATAACCAAGTTGACCTGCTCTATCCTGGTCTGTGGGGCAAGGTGTACGAGTTTAAGGAGCGCTACTGTCGCCAGAAGGACAACCCCCACTCTGTTTCTGGCGTTGAGTATTTCGGACTACGCGAGGATCGCGCAGACGAGCTAAAGCTGCGGCTCTCACGTATCGCCGCCACGGCCACCGACGAAGAAATCAAGGGCCTCTTGCCGCCCATCCGTTTCCAGGTGGTGCGGGTCAAGCCTACCAAGACCTTCGACCTGCGCTCGTATCTCGACAACTTCGACCGGCGCGACCTCCACAACTCCAAGGGGCGCGATGCTGCGGTGGGTGCTTGCGGCATGGCTAAAATTGACCACGTGGTTGCGCTGGTCAAAGACGCCCTCGAGAGCGGAAGTAGCCACATCTCGGTGATGACGCA
>ERZ1292632.3699-Hain-H43-01um-R2-3699-length-11530-cov-5_pt1 | contig 11530 bp, 16 predicted proteins | sample MGYA00564407_ERZ1292632 | MGnify/ENA primary metagenome ERZ1292632 (study PRJEB36523, sample SAMEA6512637) | groundwater metagenome | collected 2019-01-08 | study: AquaDiva: Metagenomics assemblies of 32 groundwater samples
TATATATTTTCTTAGAACTAAATTTCTCTTCCAATCCAGAAGCCTTTATCACCTTTTGCATTTTCATCTCCACTCTTTGCTATTTCCTCCCCTATCTCTTATTATCTCAAGTAATTTTTGATTAAAATCTCTATCTAAATTTTCTAGATTTTTTGGATATAAATTAATTAAATCAATCATATTTCTATTATATAATTCCTTTTTCGGTTTGTATGTTTTTTCTTTATATTCTTCATTATTAATCATCCCCCAATATTCTACATAAATATTATATTCTGGAAGATAGAAATCGGGTCTTATCTCATGATAACTAAATGGTATATTCATAATCCATAAACTTTTTGGTAACTTTAAAACAGGATGTAATTCAAAAATTATTTTTCTCTTTTTGAAGAAATTTGCAATTTCTGTTTCACCTCCACTATCATAATTCCCATTATTTGTCGCTCTTCTTATTCTTCTTCTTTTTGTGATTTCGTCAAAGAAATTTGAAATTGAAATTATTATTATTGAAAGAGAAACCAATTTTAAAAGAAATTCTTTGTCCCCCGAAGTTCCATAAAAAGCACCCCAGAATAAAATAGCCCCAATTATTAAAAGAATTATAGAACAAAATTGCTTTGTGGATAACTTTGTTTTAAAATCCATATTTATCTAATTATTTTAAACATTTTAAACTTATTTAATTAAGCGTATAATTTGTTAATTGAGACAATTCTAAAAGTGATTTTTCCCCAGGATAACTCGTTCCATTTATCTTCCATGTAGGATATCCGGTTATTCCCTCCAAAGCGCAAACTTCGCTCTCTCTATCACAATCAACATAATTAATATATTTGAATGATTTTCCAAATAACTTTTTTTGATTTTGGCAGTGAGAACACCAAGAAGTTCCATACATTGTCGCATTAGCATTAGTTAAGTATTGGGCAAATTCGTCTAATTTTATCTCATCAACACTTTTCCCTGTTAAAGCAGGTTTAACTAAGAAGAAGAATCCCATTAGTAAAATAATCATAATAATTAAGTACACAACAAATTTATTTTTCATCTACGAATTACCCCGAAGCTTTCTTTTCTAAAGGAAGTTCGCGAAATGAATTTCCTCCGAATGCTGAAAGCGTTCGTCTGAATTTCCTTGTTCTTATTCATTTCCATTCACCCCAGCCGAAGCTGAAAAATTTATATTTTTCATATTTTTGTCCTCTTCATCAACAATGTATTTAGAACAACACTGACTGAAGATAAAGCCATTGCTCCACCCGCAATAATTGGGTTTAATAACCAGCCTGTGGAAGAATACAGAACTCCTGCGGCAATTGGAATTCCTAAAGAATTATAGAATAATGCCCAGAACATATTTTGCTTAATTTTCCTAATTGTTATTCTGCTTAGTTTTATTGCTCTTACAACATCAGTTGTTTTGTTATTCATTAATACAATATTTCCTGTTTCCATTGCAACATCTGTTCCAGAACCAATGGCAATTCCTATATCTGCCTGTGCTAATGCAGGCGCATCATTAATCCCGTCTCCAACCATTGCAACTTTTCCTCTTTTCTGAAGTTTTTTAATTTCATTTAATTTGTCCTGAGGTAAAACCTCTGAGATGATATGATTTATTCCTAATTGTTTGCCAATTGCATTAGCAGTTCTCTTATTGTCCCCAGTAATCATATAAACAAACATTTTTTCTCTTTGCAAATCTTTAACTGCTTGGATTGAATCCTCCCTAATTGTGTCTGCTATTGCAATGCATCCATAAACTTTTTTATTATATATTAACACAACAACAGTCTTTCCATCTTCTTCCAACTCTTTTATATTATATTCAATCATCTTAATATTTGTTATATTTTTTGCATGTTCTGGTTTGCTTACAATAATCTTTTTTCCTTTTAATATTCCCTCAACACCATGTCCTGGAATTGCTCTGAAATTTTTTACATTATCAAGTTTTAGTTCTTTCTCAATAGCCTTATTAACAATTGCCTGCGCAAGGGGATGTTCGCTGTTTTTCTCTACACTTGCAGCTAATCTTAATAATTCATCTTCACTTATTTTTCCAACTTTAATTATATCTGTTACTTTGGGTTTTCCTTCAGTTAATGTTCCTGTTTTATCAAATACAACAGCATAAAGTTTATGAGCTGTTTCTAAAGCATCTCCGCCTTTTATTAAAATGCCTTTTTCAGCGCCCTTTCCTGTTCCAACCATTATAGCTGTGGGTGTTGCCAATCCTAATGCGCACGGACATGCAATAACAAGAATAGAAACTGAAATAATTAAAGCAAAAGAAAATGTCTGTCCTACAATAAAATACCAAATGAAAAATGCAATAACTGCAATAGCTATAACTGCAGGAACAAAATAAGCAGAAATTTTGTCGGCAAATCTCTGGATTGGAGCTTTCTTGCCCTGAGCATCTTCAATTAATTTAATAATTTGCGCCAAAGTTGAATTTGCTCCTATTTTTGTTGCCTTAAATTTAAAACTTCCGTGCTTGTTTATTGTAGCTCCAATTACTAAATCATTTTTCTTCTTTTCAACAGGCATGCTTTCTCCTGTTATCATTGATTCATCAACTGCGCTCTGGCCCTCAATTATAATTCCATCAACAGGAACTTTTTCTCCTGGTTTAACAATAATAATATCCCCAACAACTACATCATCAATAGAAATCTTTTGCTCTTTTCCATTTCTTATTACAGTAGCTATTTTAGGAGAAAGATTCATTAATTTTTTTATTGCTTCACTTGTCTTTCCTTTTGCAATAGCTTCAAGATATCTTCCCAACATTACAAAAGTTATTAAAATTGCAGCAGCTTCAAAATATTGATTTTCCATGGGTTGGAAAAATATAACATAAACACTGTAGAAATAAGCGGCACTTGTTCCTATTGCTATCAAACTATCCATATTAGCAGATTTATTTTTTAAAGCGCCAAATGCGCTTTTGTATATGTCCCATCCAACAATGAATTGAACGGGTGTTGCCAATAAAAAAAGAATATAACTGGAATAAGGAACTTCTATTCCTATCCACATAAACAACATTCCAATTAAAAAAGCTGGAATTGCAAATGCTAAACTAAATAAAAAAGTATTTCTAATCTTTTTTAGATTTTTTTCTCTTTTTTTAGTTTCATAATCTTGAGTATTGATATCTTTGCTCATTATCTTTGCCTTATAATCCCCTAAACTTTCTATTATGTTTATTATTTTATTTTCGTTAGTTCTGCTTTCATCAAAATCAACACTTGCTTTTTCTGTTGCTAAATTTACATTTGCATAAGATACCCCCAATTCCTTTTTTAATCTATTATTAATTAGAGTTGCGCAGCTTGCACAGTGCATTCCTGAAATGTCTAATGTTATTTTTTTCATTTTATTTATGCAAATCCATTAATCTATAGAAACAACCTTATATCCCGCCCTTGTAACTGCTTTTCTCAAATCTTCATCTGAAACTTTTTCATCTGTTTCAATAATTGCCTTTTTGTCCATAAAACTTACAGAAACATTCTTTATGTTCGGTAATTTTTTAAGACCTCTCTCAACGAGAGAAGCGCACGAAGCACAATGCATCCCTTCAACTGTAAGTTTTATTTTGTTCATATTATCTTTTTATATGCTTATTTATACTTTTATTGCTCTCGTTTTGTATTTTTTTAAAAATCCATATAATAAATAAAACAAGTCCTGCAATAATTAATAATCCCATTAACCAGCTAAATAAAATCCAGCCAAACCCATAACTTCCATTCATCATTCCATATCCAAAACATCCATATGCCATTTTATCCTCCGCAACCGCATCCTCCGCCGGATGCTCCGCAACTCCCTCCGCTTGGAGCAGATGTATCAACATAAGCTGATTTGCTTCCATCACTTTCCAAAACAGTGAAAGTTCCTCTATACATATTCATTGAACATGCAATATTAAAAGTTCCAGCTTTATCCGGAGTAAATTCAATTGTATTATCTGCACTAGTAACTGTTTTTCTTATGTTAAAAGAAGATATAACAATAGATTTAGAACATCCTGGCATTTTTGACATGTCTGCTTCTATTCTGACAGGAATTCCTTTTTTTACTTCAGACGGATTCATTACGTAATTACTTCCTTGAACTGAAAGTTTTATAATCTGAACTTCTCCTTTTGAATCTATTAAATTTCCAGCTATTTTTGCACCTCCAGAGCCCATGAATATGAAGATTCCAAAGCCCATTATTAACGCAACAATTAAAAATAAGGCAAATCGGTTTTTCATCTTACAATTAATTTACCCTGCATTTGCATATGTCCTTGCCCACACATATTAGTGCAATACCAAGTAAACTCTCCTTGTTTATCTGCTGTAAATTCTATTATCTCGTTTCCTCTTAGGCTAAGATTAGGAATCCTCATTCCATGAAGAGTATCTGTATTATTTATTATTATTCTGACATTATCCCCTTTGTTTACTTCAATTACATTTGGAGAATATCCAAATTGAAATGCATTTACAGTAAATTCTTTCACATCTGGCTGAGCGATTACATTTCCTGCAGAAAAATCAGGTTTGAATAATAAAAATCCTACTATCACTAATCCTAAGATTATTATAGCAGCCATTACAAATTTGTTTTTCATCTACAAATTACCTCAGCCGAAGCTGAAAAATTTATATTTTTCATATAAATAAAGCACTCCTTGGTCCATAAACCATTAACCAAATTGTTAGTCCAGTTAATATTGCGCTTAAAAGAACAATTATCCAATAATTTTCTCTCATTTCTCTTTTATTTTCTTTAGTTTCACCATAAATCATATAATTAAGCGAGAACATTATTACAGCAGATAGTGCAAATACAATAACTGAAGCAATTTTAAGATTATCATTCAATAACATTACTGATGTCATTGCACCCATTAAACCACCCATAAATCCCGCCATTAATCCTTCCATTGTCCCCATTATCCCGCAACATCTTCCATTCCAGACACCCATGAAAATACCGACAGCCATTCCAAATACAATCCCATAGAACATTCCGTTAGTTGCTCCTATAAAAAATCCAGCTAAAAATCCAGCTATCATTCCAGTTGTCATTCCAATCATCATCCCAGACATGCAGGCAAAATTCTCATATGCAGTTATCTGTCTGATAGAAGGAAATATAATTGCATAGCTCAATATTGCAAAAAATAAAAAGAAACCATATTTAGGAAGAAAATTATCTATATATTGTAATCTTGAAAAATATAATATTGCAAATAAACCAAATGAGATAAGAAGAGAATACAAAATTGATTTTAATAATTCTCCTTCTACTCTGTCCCCATTTAATTCTTTCATAAATTCTTTAAATGTCATAGTTTTTTATATGAAAACTGTATTTATATATAGTTTGGTGAAACTGGTTTCAATTTATTTTATTATTATATTTCCAATCAATTAATTTAATTTTAATTATTTCTACCATTGTAGGTTCTTCCGAAATCCGATAGGAATTCGTCTGAATTTCTTATTCTTTATTAAAGAACCCCGGTTATCTATAACAGTTTTTATATTATAAGTAAGTTGAACCAACATAGAGGAAGTAGTTATCGCCTAAGCCAGTTCGGTTGTTCAACTATTAATTAACCTTAGTAATATAATAACAATATTTGATTTTACTATGATAATTATTTATTTTTCAATAAAGATAATTACACGATTTTACCTAATAACTATCTCTCCCATCAATTAATTAATCTTTCAATACAACTATATTATTCATTCCTCTTCTTTTTCTCTAATTTGGATTTATACGAATTAGTAAAAACGCCTAATCCTTTAGAACTACTATATTGTTCATACCACGGCGTTTTCTCTCAATCAATTGCTTAGCCTCAAGCTTGTCAAGAAGCCTTGTCATTCCAACTTTTCCAACTTCAAGTTTTTCCATTAAATCTGCCTGAAACATTGCATTGCCTTCTTTCAAAAGCAAATCAATAGCATTCTTCTCATCCTTTTCAAGAGAAGAATAGTCTTTTTTCTTTATTTTCTCTTTTATTGTCTTGACAATTATTTTTTCTTTTGGTTTTGTGAACATAATAACTATTCCTATAATTAAGACAATTATTATTATACTAAGACTCAATAATGTCTGCGTTCTGATTGTATCATACATTGTGCATGTAGGTCCTTCTGTGCAAGTTTTTGCGACTATGTTTTTCATTGCTGAATTAAAAATCCAGACTATAATTGCCATTACAAAAGCTATTCCAATTATCATCCAACCAACATTTTTATTCTCCATATTATTGGTAAGTCCTTCCGAAATCTTCAAGTTTAGTATAAAGCATTTTTAAATCCTCTATTCTTTGGTTTTTCATATGAATATTATAATAATTATACATTTTTTTTGTTGATTCAACTATTCTGAATATATTTTCATAAAGAACATAATCCCTCGGATGTTTTGGGAGCATTATAAGAGCATTTACAAAATTTGCAATGCACAAATTAACTCCATTAATAAGAATGAGGGTTTCTTCTTCTTCAAGTTCTCCAGCCACAGAGTCTTTATTCATAAGTAAAAATCTTGTTGTATCCTCAATATTTGATTTTAAAGTGGTTGATATAACACTCAATTCATAGATTACTGCATCCTTTGCAATTTTTTTTGACTGAACTTCTTTAATAAATCTCACAAGATTTGTATTTGATATAAAGAGAAAATTTCTTATTCTGCTTAAATATTGATCATTTGATAATTTATGTACCTCTCTAAGTATTACATCTTCTTTAACAGATACAACTTTATACACAATTAATCCAAACAAAATCCAGCCTATCAAGCCTTCAACTGCAGTTAAACTTCTTATAAAACCAACAGCAGATATATCTCCATATCCTATTGTTAGTATAGTAACAAAACTAAAATATATGAAATCAAATATGCTTGTTACAGGATTGCCTGTTCCTGAATTAATTAATTCTCCTGGGAGAAAATAATACAAAAACCCAAATGCAACAGCTATCAAAACCCACACCAAAACTAAACTAATTGTTTTTTTCAATTGTTCTCTAGAAGGTTTAAAAATCATTTTTTATCTTTTTCTCCTCTTATCTTTTCTCTTTTCTACCATTGTAGGTTCTTTTTTAAAGAACCCCATTTTATTCTTTTTCTTGCTTTTATAGTTTTCAATAGCTTTATTTAAAGCTTCTGTTGCAAGATGTGAACAATGAATTTTAATTGGAGGTAACCCGCCTAAAGAGTCAACAACTTCTTTATATTTTATTTTTTTGGCTTCCTCGAGTGTTTTCCCTTTGGCAACTTGAGTAATCATAGAAGATGTTGCAATTGCAGCAGCACATCCAAATGTTTTGAATTTTATTTCTTTTATAATTTCTTTTCCTTTTTTATTTTTCCCAACTTTAATATAAACCCACATTATGTCCCCACAATTATGAAGACAAAAAGATTCTGAAACAAAAGAATGAGTTCTTTCAACTTCTAAATTATATACTTTACCTTTATAATTTTTATTTTCTATCTTAGTTATGGGAGTATACAATATGCCTTTATTAAACCAAGATGAAATAGAAGAATAATATTTTGGAGAATATTTTAAACCCAATAATTTACATAATTTAATTAATGATTCTCTTTGTCCAACATGAATTCTGTATGCTTTTTTATGATGCACTCCCTTAGATGTTTTTTCTTTATCTAAATAAATTGAAGAAACAATTCCTTGTCTTAACAGCAGAACTTTAATTTGCTGTGCTAATTGATAAGAAATAGTAACATAAACTGCTCTTGGACCCACTCTATTTGTATTAACATACCCGTCTCCTCTCCATAAACCTTCAATTAAAAAACTCTGTTTTTTAGTTGGCAAGTTCATAATAAATTCAGGTAAAAATTTGTTTTCAGCACCATTGTCAAATAATTTCTTAAACCATCTGGCAAGTTGAGCATTATAAATATATGCAACAACCCCGCTTTTATCTGGTATTTCCTTAGTTTTTATATCTAATCCAAATAAATTCTTAGTAATATTTTGTATATCTTCTACAATATCTTTTTCTTTAATATTTAATGAGAAAGAAATATAGGTTTTAGTTGGTTTATCCTGAACATTTCCTTCAGACAAGAAATAACCAAAAAGCCTCAATAATTCAGCATTTATGGGTATTCTTTTAGGAATATTCTTACTTCTAAAATCATACTTTGGTTTTGGGATATTTATTGTTAAGTATTTAATATTTTTTTCCTCTTTTGAAAAAGGGTATAAAACTATATCTCCTTTTTTTAAATCTTCAGCATGATACCAAGAAGGAATTAATTCTCTCTTGCCCTTAATTCTCTTATATTTATTTGTGGTAGGGAGTTTTATAGCATAAATCAAGTGTTCTGGAGTAGTAGATATACTTCCAAGTGCATTTTTCAATACAATTATCTTCCCATTATAACTTCTAGAGAATTTCTCTAAAATTTTATTTTCAGAAGAATCATGTGAAATAATTAAATTATCCTTATTTGCTTTTTCTATCTCAACAAATTTATTGTCTAATATAATCCTTTCGTCAGGCAACAAGCAAGTTGGATTTCCAACTTTTCCAATTCCATCAGCATTCTTTATTTCTCCCATGTTTTTGGGATTCATGAAGAGTTTCATAACCTTCTTATTATACTCTAGCACCATTTTTTTCTACCATTGTAGGTTCTTTTTATAAAAGAACCCCATTTTGTTATAGTTGAGGGTCATTTTTAAATTTTAAACCTCCTGATTTCATATTTTATTTTTCTTTCTTTTCCTATCTCTGCAAACTTTTTAGCCATTGATTCCTGGGCAGTTTTTCCTAGTGCTTCATCAGCCATAGGATAAAGAATATTATCTTCTTTGAATATATGTTCCCTAATAAGTACAATATATTCTCTTGCATTTCTTACTAACTCATTTTTGTCGTTTTTATTTAAACTTAATTCCATATTCTTAACAAAATTTCTTCCTAAGTTATGTTCATGCAACATCTGTTCTACAGGATTACAATGCATTTCTACATTAGGTTTGCACATTTCCTTAAATAGAATATCTTCTTCTTTAGCATGATGAAATTTATCTGCATAATTTCTTATGAAATCAATTACTTTTATAAAAAAATCCTTATCAATATTTTTTTCTTTAAGAGAATTACATTCTTCTTCCAACATCTCTACTACTTTCAGTATAGTTTTGTGTTCATCTGAAAGTAATTTTGTAGGTTTTATCATTTTATTATTCCCTCCTTTCTCAATATTTCTTTATGAGTATAAGCCATTTTTATTTTCCTAATTTCTGAAGGTTTAAACCATCTTACTTCAGAAGTTTCATCTTTAGCTTTTGGAATGCCTTTTATTATTTTTGCATAAAATGGCGTATCAACAGAATGAAACCTGCATTCTTTATTTGGAATATTTTCATAAATGTTTGAAGACCTTTTAATTATTTTAATATCAACACCCACTTCTTCTTTAACTTCTCTTTTTGCAGCATCAATTAATTTTTCTCCATAATCAGGCATTCCTCCAGGCAGACCCCATAAAGAAGGATATGTAACACTATTTGCACTTCTTTTTCCTAAAAGAACTTCTCCTCTAGAGTTTTGAATTATAACTGGAACTCCAACATAAACAAATCTTTGCTTTATGAGTTTTGAGATGAAACCTATTAATGTCATTTCCCCTTTCCTCCAATCTTTTTATTCAGTTCCTTTATCAACTTATCAATTTCTTTATCATTCATTCCATGAACTTTGCAACCCTCTTCAATAGTTTCTCCCATTGACATCGGACAGCCAACACATCCCATTCCAGACTGGAATAAAATGCCTGCTAATTCTGGTTTTTTCATTAACAATTCGTGCATATCTGTTTTCCTTGTTATTTTCATTTGCGTATTTTCCAAGTCGGAACTGAAAAAGCTTCCTGTTTTTTCATTTTATTTTCTTCCAATAGTTAAAATAATAAATAATCCAAGCCATTTTTGCTTAATATATTTAAATTTATATTTTTTAAATAATTCTTTAAATCCTAGAGCAGTATGCATCTCATTGTTTCCTGGTCCAATTTTATTAAATATTTTATTAAGAAAGATGCCAAAACTATAATCAACCACTACAAGATAACCTCCTTTCTTTAAAATTCTGTAAAAATTTCTCATAACTAAATCATAATCATAAAATAATTGAAAAGCATCTATGCTAAAAACATAATCAAAATAATCTTTTTTAAAACTGAGCTTCTCCACAGCTTCTAGTCTTATTTTTGCATTTTTTAATTTTTTTCTTGCGATTTTTAGCATCTCTTTTGATATATCAACCCCATATAATTCAAGACCTTTATTTTCATCTTCTAATATTTTTAAAAGATTTCCTGTTCCACACCCAGCATCTAAGATTTTTGACTTTTTTTTAACATTAACAAATTCAACTGCCTTTTTAACAGGGTTTAATAGTAATCTCTTAAATATCCTTTTATCATAATATTTTGCAATTTTATCAAAAAATTCTTTATTTATTTGTTCTAGATTTTTCATTTTAATATTAGTTTTTATTTATTTCCTACTCTCCTCCAAACATTTCTTCTTCTGCGTCTTCCATTGATACATCTTCATCTTTAAGTTCTTCTTCACATTCTTCTTCATTTTTCAATTCGCAGGAATGTTTTTCAAATTCTCTTTTGTTTTCTTTCTTTTTCATTTTAATTTATTTATTATATCATTAACATCTTCACTAATAAAATCAAATAAAGAGTCAAGCCATTCTAAATTCCAACTTTCTTTTAGTTTTATACCATAAATTTTTTTACCCCATGCTTTGGCTAATCCAACTTCAACCCATATTCCAGGTGTATGTCCCATCAAAACAATTAATCCATCACATTCTTTAATAATCTTTAATTCATCATTTAAAACTTTATTACCTGATTGAGTTTGATTTATATCTCTTTGAGGTAATATTAAAGATATTCCTGCTTTTTCTATTTTTTCAGAAATTTCTCTGTTTTTATTATGAATTTCTTGTGAATATTCTAAAGTTTGTTTATTAATTTTATATAATGGTGCAGCGAAATAGTACTTTTTCATTTTAATTTTTTGTCAAAGGACTAAACCTCCTTAATTTATTTACAATTCCCTTAATCTTGCTTAAGAAATAATTAACTTCTTCTTCAGTTGTATATTTGCTTATGCTTATTCTAAGAGAACTATTAGATTGCAAAGGTGCTAAACCAAGTGCTTTGAGAACATGGCTCGTTTCAAGAGAGTGAGACATACAAGCTGAACCTGTTGAAGTATAAATTTTTTCACTTTCTAAATATCCTCCTATTGACTCCCCTTCAATATTATTAAAAGAAACATTAACATTATTACAAAGTCTTTTTTCACCCAGAGGTCCATTTAAACTAACATTTTCAATTTTTAATAATCCCTCAATCAATTTATCTCTTAAAATTGTCATCTTTTTAACATCTTTATAATTTGAAATTTCAATTGCCTTTGCAAAACCAACAA
>ERZ1292632.3702-Hain-H43-01um-R2-3702-length-11528-cov-5_pt1 | contig 11528 bp, 10 predicted proteins | sample MGYA00564407_ERZ1292632 | MGnify/ENA primary metagenome ERZ1292632 (study PRJEB36523, sample SAMEA6512637) | groundwater metagenome | collected 2019-01-08 | study: AquaDiva: Metagenomics assemblies of 32 groundwater samples
TCCACCAGCAACCCGGAGAGGTACGCATGGCCGGACGTGGTGAAGGCGGTGGTGTCGTAGAAAGCGGTGTCACCGGACGCGTCAATTGCCCGTACGATGACCGTATCCTCCAGGTTTCCGTTGTAGTCCTTGACTGTGACATCGAGGACGTAGGCGGCCTCCAGGTTCGCCACGTAGGCGAAGGGGAGTAGCACGGCGAAGATGAAAATGAGTGTCTTCATTGCTTGCTCCTTTCTCGCTTACGCGAAGAGTCCGGTTACGGATGCGCTGGGGCCACTTGCGGAGCAGTCAACGGTTACTCCGCCGGCATTGTTTCCATCATTCCAGATAAAGCCGGGTTCAATGCCCAGAGCCGCCGTACCCGGTGCGATTCCTGTGATTTTCCCGTTGAATTTTAGCAGGCTTTCATTGTTCATCGTAGAGGTCAGGCTGCCGATAATCTGGGCACAATGCAGCCCCACCACTATTCTCACTGGTTCCGTTGCCCCAAAGACGCCGGTCCATGATTTGGCGAATACCACCAGGGCAGCCCGGACGAAATTAGAGGAATGAAATGCCTTCATACGAATTTTCTGGCCGCTCTGGACGGTGGAAACGTCAACCGTCGGGGATTGCCCCATGAACAGGGCGATGATGTCCGAAGCGATCTCCATGTTCTCAATTTCCAGTTCCGCCACGAACCCGTTAGGGATATGCTCAATTATGACTCCCAGGTCGGCCTTGGCTTCAAAATACGACGGGGCGAGATTTGTCTTGGTGCTTTCACGATACCCCAGATTGAGCCACCCATTCGTGTATCCCCCGGCAAAACTCGCGGGGTCTTGAACGAAGAGTTCGGCCCGCCCAAGCATCACCTGTGAGCGGGTGTGCGGTGTGATTGCCATGCCTTTCCTCCTTTGGTTAGACTATTTCCGTGTAGCTGAAGTTTAATTCTATTACGTAAGCCCACTCCTTCGGGCGAATTTCCGTATCCAGGCCCGTCATTGTCGGGTATAATAGGGGGCCTCCGCCCCATAGTGTAGTGTGTTTCTGGCCTTTCAAGGCGCCGATAATTATTTCCGCTATAAGAAAAGCCTGGTTCCGCCGGTCCCGTGGACGCTTCATATTCCCCGAAATGATAGAGACAATCAGATGGTCCCGCACAAGGCATTCAATTCCCCGTATGTCATCCGACGTCACTATATCGTAAGTGGGTAGGTGAAAGACACTTACATAGGGATATTGAATAATATACCCTTGCGCCAAGAGCGAAGGAATATCGGTATCAAACTCTTCGACCTGCCTGGGTCTGTCTGCTACGCCAAGGGCCGTAATAGCGGTGTTTATCTTGCCCACCGCCCATGTCTCAATCTGTCGGAAAATGGAATCAGTCATGGGTATTGAATACCCTCGTGAAGAAATAGTTTTCCAACCCGGTTATTGTTTCCAGCTCTTCGCTCTGATTCAGTATCCATACGTTCCGCTGGGGTATGGTAACACTCTTCACCTTGCGCCAGGATTTGGGCTTGCCGCGCCTCGATGTCCGCTGGGGAATTGACAGCCACCCATCCCCCTTCGCCTTTATCACCCCGCCCAAGGCATGTATCCGCGTGTAAATCTTGTTGCTCCCCACCTCCACCCCATCCTGTCCTACGACCCTATGCTGGACTGACCCCATCATCCCCGCCGCCCCGCTTCGATTGTGCAGAGGCTCACCCCCGGAACCCGGCCCCAGGATTTGCAGGGCTGGATTGTCGAAGTGTTTCATAACCTTCCCGCCAATGAACAGCCCCACGGCGTTCAACGTCCTGGCGGGGGTCTGTAGGCGTCCGGAGACAGCCTGCGCCCACATCCCGAACGTGGTCCGGCTGTTGCTTGTGTCGAAATCGCTTACAGACAGGATATACATTACAATTTCCTCATCTCATCACGGGAAAAATCTTGGCTGACTTCCTCGAAGTCCGGTGTGGCGCCCACGATAACAGGCTCCGTACCAAGAGAAATTTGTCCTTTCGCCACTTTCTCAAACCACCTGATTGTCTCTTTCCACCGTGTTTCAACGGCTTCCGTAACCTGGTCGGATTGAGAGTGCAACCAGTACACCGCCAAAACCGTTGTATGATGAATCAGGGCATTCGGGTACGCTATCGCCAGGGGGAGGGTGTAGGCGGTCTGGATGTAGGCTTCCGCCTGACCATTGGCGAGAGCGCAAGCCGCTCTCATTTTGGCGGTGTCATAGGTAGCCCCGGACGGTATCAGATTGCACAGCCGCGTCAATTCGATTTCGTCCAGTACGTTTTGCGGCCTGATTATGACTTCCGCCATGTTCCCCCCGGTGGTGTCCGGCGGGGGCTTTTACACCCCCGCCTTTCACCCGTTGAACTACGCCAGTTTCACGATTGAGAGGGGATCGCCTATGCAACAGCCGCGCTCCCATTCCCAGGAAATCTTGCTGATTCCGGCGTCGTATGACTCTTCCGACTCCAGACCTCCGAACATCGGGCCAAGGGCCTTCTGAACCACTGCGCCAACGTCGGAGACTGTAACTGGGCGATGGTTCTCAGACCCATCATCGCGGTATAGATACCAGACGTTCCCAGTCTGATTCGGCAGGTCAATGATTCCCTCCACAGCCCGGTAAATCGGGTTGGTGGAACCATTGGCGGCGCGCTCCGTCTTGAAGAAGAAGTTCCTCAGATAGCCGCCAATGGCAGGAGACGCCAGCACCCAATACTTCACGTTCGGGAGGTCGTAGGGATATAGCTTCTCCCCGCGATTGTTTTTGAATCCCCGAAACGCTATCAAGGCGGTATTGTAATCCGCCAGGATTTGGGCGTCTGTAGTCCCGGTGTAGGTAAGCAGGTTATCATTACTGCCACTGCTGCCCCACGAGTGGTCATTGGCGAAGAGGGCCTTGGCATCGTAGGCGGTGTTGTCAATCACCCGCCCGCGATAGGTGAAGGTGGTGCTGGCCCCGCCCACGATAGCCGCCTGAACCAGCATGAACTTGTTCCAGAAATAAGCTTTGGCGGCTTCAGCGGCGAAGTTATTGATGTTAATCTGAGTGACCAGATTGTACAGCTGGTCGCGGGCGTCGGCTTTGAAAGCGGAGTACCAGGGATAATGCACGAGATTTTTCTTGACCGTGCTAAAATCCTGATGCTCTTTCGGGCCAGTCCGGGCTTCGTCAGTCAGAACCGACCCAGTACCGATTAAGGGCTGAGTCTCCAGAGTCCCGGTTGTGAGATACCGGTACAGGAAGCCGACGGTATCGTTTTTGGCGATGTCGTCGTAGGTCTGCTGGAAAAGCAGTTGCGCACCGGCCAGGGAAATATCGGGGTGGGGATTTGTGTAAGGCATTTCGATTCTCCTTTCCGGTTAGCTACCTACCACCAGACCGTAGCCGAATGGCGGGAAATATGCCTCGACCAGCGTGGCCGAGATGAACTTGGTGATGATTCCAGCGGTGCCAGTTCCGGCGGTGTTCGTCACCTCGAACGACCCGGAGTCGGCGGCGAGGAAAAGCGGTTTGCCTTCATCCGTAATGGCGGCCCCGGTGACTGCGACCTCGCGGATGATACCGGAGAGCACGCGCAGCACCCGGTTAGTAGTCAGTGAGGCAACCGCCGAGTTGTCGTACTCGTTTTCGGCGAAGCCCATGAACCACATGCTAGCGGCATTGGCGGCTTTGGCAATCCCGCCGGTCGCGAGGTTTTTGCACACAGGTTCCCCGACATAAATGTGAATACTGGCGTCAACCTCGTGCCAGGCCTCCACACCACTGCCACCGTGCGCAAAGGGGACGTTAGTTGCTTGGGCTGTCATGCTTTCCTACCTCCTTCATGAATTGGGTTACTGTGGCTTCGTCTTGGGTGAGAAGGGTTTCCTTGCGGAGACCGGGGAAACTCTTGGCGATAGCCTTCTCATGCTTCGTCCAGAAGGCTTCCCGGTCAGTTTCCGGCTTCGGCTCGCCGTCCTGCAGACCTGCGGGTTGGAGTACCTTGGCTTGAACCGCCTCCAAAACCTTCACCGTATTGTCGAAGTCGGCGATGGCGAGGTCCGTGAAAGGCCCTACCATAGAGGCTGGGATGCGATTGGCGAGGGCGTGGGTCTTGACCAGTGCCTCCGCCATTTTCCGGGTCCGCGCCTTGGTGATGTCATCGGCGGCTTTGGCGGCCTTGGCGTCGGGTGTCAAGGCCCCGGCAGTGGGGGCTTCGGTTGTGATACCCCCGGCAATGCAGGCCTCACAGGCGGGGATACACGCCTCGCAAGCCTTCATCATCTCCGGTGTGCAGTTGGGATCCGCCATGCAAGCCTTGCAATCATCAAGGCACTTTTGGCAAGTGGCTTTGCATTGTTCAATTGCGTCCATCATTGTAACTCCTTTCGGTTGCGGTTTTGTTGCATCGTTATTGACCTCCTTCAATTGAGCTCCGGGTTGCGCGCCAAGCCAAACAATACTGCCTTCCAATGCCTCGGCGGGGAGTTGCCACTCGGACACGTCCGGCGCCCCATTCTCACCTTTCTTTTCCACCGGGGTATCCGCCATGAAGCCAATAGAGACGAAGGTAGCTATCCCGGCTTCAATGTCGGCTATGACTTTCCCCTGCGTTTCACGGGGCATGTAGGCACTCGCTACTAACCAATTGATGCCCTCTTCTTCTACCAGTTCTGAGTCGAAAAACAGACCCACCCCGTAGGATTCCCGCCCGTGCCCTATCAAAAACGACTTCCCGGCGATAGACTCATTGAAGGCCGTCAATACCTCCACCGGGAAGCGCTCTGAATCCCGGTCTGCCTGGTCATGTGCCAGGTACAGGCGGGCGACGTACAGCTCTTCCGCCGTGTGTGGGCGGAGCGTGTACTGGTTTATCTTGGCGAGTTGCCCTTCGTCCGGTGAATCAAAAGCCTTGGCGCCTTCCGCCCTCGCCATGCGAAAGGCGATTTGCTTGGTTTTCATTTCAGTCATTCCGGCCTCCATACCGGCACCCCATCGGCCAGGGACGCCATATCAGAAGTGATTGAGTCATACAATCCATCAACAGTTATCACGGCCTTGTTGCCCTTGATATAGGCTTTGGCTACGTGCGTCTTGAACAGCCACCCCTTGACCTCCTGGGCTTCTGTGAGCAGGCGCCGGGCCTCGGCATTATCGCCAAGCCCACGCACGGGGAAACCGTCAACGCCTTCGATGTCCGCCTTCTGTGCCTTGACCTGTTCGGGACGCGGGACGCCTGAGACGAAGACGGGCCGTCGGGCCTTCACCCAAGGCCAGCCTTGCTCTTCCGCCCAATTGTCTACACCCGAACCTGGCAGACCTCCAAATCCCTCACCAGGGCTTACTGAGGGCTTACCCTCAGACTGCGCGGTGTCCGCGCTCTCAGGGATACATACGCCAGTGCAATTGAAATGATTTGGCGGGTAAAACTCATTCCAAATCGGGTCACTGGCCGGATACACCTGGCCGAAGAGTTCGATGCAGATTTCAGCAGTACCCCCATTGACCGCCCAATAACTCCAATTTGGGAGTATGTCGGCAACCGCGTCCATCTCTGAGTACCGTCCGGCATTATAGGCGGTCGCCATGTTCGTAGCGTACACGGTTTGTATATGCCCTTCAGCAAGCACCGGCAACCCGGCGTCCCGCATTATCGTACTGAGGCCCCGGCGGAACTCTTCATACGTGTACCCGCGTCTCAGAGCCTCTGTAATTAGGGCCTTGGCGCTCGCCAAAACCGCCGCTTCTTCTACATGGGCAACGTAAAACGAGGCTACTTGCCAATAGTCCAGTGCAGCAACGGGGGTAAACTTCGATGCAGACGGCCCCAGGGCCGGCATTTTCAGGCAACCGTACCAGCCCGACCACTTGACCCGTTTTCCGATACGCTCCACGTAGTAATCAACGTGTCTCTTGGCGCGGTTCAGAGCCGTCTTATATGCCTTGAACAGGTATCCTGCGTATTCACGTCTCCACTCAAAGGATTCCTTTTTCTCTATGCTATCCCGTGCGGCTTCGAGGCTCACCCCCTGAGTCACCTCGCCGATCCGCTCTTCGTATAGAGGCTGTACCTGAGACGTGATTTGTTCGGATAGGGATTCAATGGCGGTACGGTCTGCAACGGCCTTCCAGGGCACTCTAGGATTCGCCTCAATCAATTCCGGGTACGTGCTTTTGAACTCTTCCTCTGTCAATTCATCAGGGGAGGCGGTGACTTTGGCGGCCTTGTCGCCGGTGTTTTGGGGAATGAGAGCGAACGGATTTTGGGGTGCGGGCTTGCCGGTGCTCTCTCGCAAATACTTCAGCCACGCAGCTTCGTCCGCCGACTGCCCCACGCCGGGGAAGGCTCCGGGAATGCCGCCAAGGGCCGGACCCAAAACAGGCTTCAGCAACTGCGCACCTTCCGCTGGCATGTCTATAACGAAATCTTGGCGCGCGGTGTCAACTGAAATCGGGACCCCCATTCCGACCATATCTCTGAATATGGCGAGTCTCTCGTAACCTGGCGCCATTGCCTTTGATTCAGTCGTGAACCACAGATAAGGACACGGAACTCCCGTCCCGTAATTCAGGTCTACCAGCCAGCGGATGTAGAGATTCACATACGATTCAGTCCAGCGGCAACCCGGTTTCCACCTGTCCTCCTTGCTCGCGTCCGCCCCTACCTGCGCCGTTGCCCGCGTCCCGACTTCGTAGTTTTGGGTGGTGGTCGCATTGCCCTTGAAGACAATCTGAATCTGTTTCAGATTGAGATTATAGAACCGTTCAAACGTGTCTACACTCTGCATATTTGCCTGAAGTAATGCTATTTCGGTTCCGAACTCTGTGGCCCCAGACCCGTCTCCCGCGAACTTGGCGAGGTTCTCCGCCATTTTCTGCAACTGCTCCTTTGTCATCCCCTCCCGCCCCGTACCCTGTATAAACGGCTTGCCGAAGCGCCCATTGAACGAGGTCCAGTCGTTACGGGTCATGGTCTTCATCATGTAGGTCACCATGAGTAGGCGGAGAAGCCCGTACCGTCCGGGCTGTGGGCCTGGTGACTTAAACAGAGCAACAAGTACCCGACGGTCCGGCCACTCACTCTGGGGATAATCACCGCTATCGCCTCGCCAAGTCAGCTCCACCCCGTTTTTCCAATAGGCATATTTGGCGGTCTTGCGTACCAGGGGTTGCTTAGGATTCAGTATAGTGCGGATTAGGCCGTCCCGCTCTACATTCGTCCAGTTACATTCGTTTATTTCTATCCCGTTCGGGACTGCGTTTAGAATAGCGCCCAGGATTTCCGGCCAGTCCATACGGTCAACCGTTTCGGCCTGCACAAACGACATTACGTTTTCGGGTATTTCCACCCCGGCGGGCTGCAATAATTGCGATTCAGTACCCCGTATCCGCTCTCTGTAAGACGAGATTCCATCGGCTATATCAGGGTCTTCCGCCATATCCTCATACAAGTTTTGGATGTCAATCAGGTTTCCTATATCGGCGGCGTCCCGTATGGTTTTCAGTCTAGCGGGGGTCAAACCCGGTACGTGGGCTATCAAGTCCCTGTACCGCTGTGTCAATACCTCACGTATGAATGCGAAAGCCCTCCTATCGGGGTCCACGGTATCCATTGCCCGCTCAAGGGTCCGCGCCCACCACGGCGCGGGCAGCGTGCCCTTGAGGCGGCGCTGTTCGTCGAGCGGGAACTCGTCGTATTTCAGGGCCATTATAGCACCACCATATTTCGTTCAGAGTGGAACATAGAATGGGATAATATCTCAGGTGAATCGGAAATAAACTTGGGCTGACGAGAGAGGCTCCAGAGTCCCGCCAAAGCGTCGGGGCCGTCGTCATGGTCACCCTGCGGGAAATCAATCAACTGCTGAATCAGCAGGGGATATTCCCATTGCCAGTCGGAACGGAAGCGGATCCGACCCGCACTGATGGGGCCTTCAAGGGCTTCTATCCGTACTTCCTTTTTCCCGTGATTTTCTATACTCTCCACCCGCAAGCCCCGGTCCCTGACAGCCTGGGCGAGTAGTTCCTGAAACGCATTGGACTCGCAACCGGCCTTGCGGGGATTGCACTGCATCGCCGCCTCCATGCGTCCGGGGAATTGAGACGGCGAATGGCGGGCGATGTCTCCCCGGTCAATGTAGAGGGTGTCACCCAAGAGATACCCCGATAGAATCGCCGTATAATCGCTCCTGGCGGTACGACCGAGAGAGGGGTCCGCGTACACGTACCAGGCTCCCCCGGCGGGGAGGGTGTCAGGCTCGTAAAAATGTTCCGCCATTCGCTCTAGGTGGAACAGCTGCGACTCCGGTGCGATAGGCTCTAATAGGTACTGTGATGCGTATTGAGTGATGCCGACCTCTTCGCGCTTCGCGTCCAGACCGGCCCGGTCCATGCCTTCAATCTCAGGCATGAGAGGCACCCCGTCCCGCTCCGCCGGGTAAACGTACACCCCCACCCGTCCCGACCGTTTGGACCCCTCTATGATGGCGGAGTACAGGTCTTCACGGTGCCAGCGGGTGCCTACGATTATCAGGCGCCCTCCCGGTTCCAGGAGGGGTATAAGGTCAGTCAAGTAGCGTTTGTGGGCTTCCCTCGTCGCCCGGCTTTCGCGGTCCTTTGGACCCACCAAATCGTCTATAATAATCCATGTGTAATGTCCCGACGTGACCGCTACGTCACCGCCTGCGCACGTAATTGATGGCTCTTTGTGTACCTGTTTCCGGTTCGGGACGCTCCATTCTGTTATGTTTTCCCGCTCCCCGCCATGCCAAGGCCCCCACAATTCCCTGAGCAATTCTGACCGTTGCGTATGCTGACGAATGGCATGGAGATAGGCACTGGCAAGCCGCTGGGTATAGCTAACCATGAGTATCCGCTCGTCCGGGGTGTTCGCCAGGAGCCACAGGGGAAGGGCCTCGGAGAAGAGAGTGGTCTTGTACGAACCGCGCGGACATAGCCACAGTTGCCGCTCTGGGCCGTTCTGAACCGTTTCGCACCAGGGGCCATGAATACGAGGCACCAGACGGTCCCGCCCAATGGCGAGAGTGGCGAAGGCATAGAGGCTGGACCCCAGGGCAAGGCGCGTCTTCTCCACCGGGTCCGTTTTGGGGCGGCCCCGCTTCAATGGCCGACTGGCATCCACCATAATCGCCCGCAGGTCGGCTATGGATTCCTCAATACCCAATTGTTGTCTCACTGATACCACCGCTATCCCCTCCGGCCTCCGCTGGACATCGCCAATTTCTCCGCACTGGTAAGCGCTTTTTTCAGCAGGCCGCTTTTGTTCCTCTCCGGTGTTTTGGGGTCATGCGCCATGTCCCGTGCCTCCCGTACCAACTCCCGAAGCACCTCAATATCCGCCTCGGATTCAATACTCCGGCTCTCCCGTACCCCGTCAATCAGGGCGCGCCCTATCGCTGCATGTCCTATCGTTTGAGGCCCCCTCGCCATTGTGACCATGATGGACTTCAATGCCGCCCGCCTGCGTTCAGTCGTGGTGAGTGAGTCGAAAGTCTCATCAATAGTGACCTCGTAACCGCTTTCGTTTTTGGCCCGATTATTGCTATTGCTAGCTTTTAACCCATTCATCTTTTCTTAATCCCCCTTACCCCCTACAAGGACTTCTTGACATTGAAGTTTCCCCCCTACCTCGGACTCAGAAAACTACGATAATTGGCGCTTACGCTGTCTGGTACTGTACCCTGACCCCGGTATCCAGTGCTGATTTCAAGCCATATCTGGGCGCCTTTGATTAGAGGTATTGACCACCGCCCATTGCTATCCACCACTGCATAGACCCGCTCCCCCGTAATCAGGACGGAGTCTAGGTATTGCGGCAACGTCCCGCCCCTGAGTTGAGCGGATACCTCAATAGATATTACAGCGGAGGTGTCTATGTTCTGGACATCACCCCATACGACGCACCTGGCTGGGCTGGGCGGAGAGGGTATGGCAAGGGCCGTGATGTAGGCTGTGACCGTATCGGCGGCGGTAACTGATATTGTATCAAACCAGGATGTATATCCCCATGCTTGAACTTGGAGAGCGATACTGTCAGTCGGGAGGGTGAGGGTGGTAAAACCTCCTGTGGATGTTACGCCATAGGTACGTTCAGTGCCATAGTCGAGGGTCCAGGCGGTGATTATGGCGTCTTCGATTGCGGTGGAGTCGGTGGAGAGTAGGACGTTGACTCGGACGTTGTTTGAGCCTCCTACGGATGGGGAGTAGGTGGAAACTACCCCGACAGTATCGGCATGGGTAATCCATATTTGTCGGAATGCGTTATGGGTCAGGGCTGCGTCTCCGCAAGCGGTGTCGAATATGGAATGGAGCATGAAATTGCTTTGGTCAATTCCGGGACATGGCCAGTGGGGTCCGTTGCCGACATCGCCCCACCATACACTCTCGGAAATTGCATTGGCTAGCGCTAACACTGAATTTCGTACGGAATCGGTGTTTAGATTGGTGAGGGTACGGGTGGGGCGGGTCCAGTTGGTATCCCGGACGGCCTGACGCTCTGCAACGGTGAGGGTCATGGCACTACCTGGTACGGCAAACCCCGTAGCGGTGAGGTATGAACCGGAGCCGTGATTGGCGGCCATTACAGACTCGACTTGGGTGGGGGTAATACCCCCGGTTGCCGCATTGGTGACGAAACCGATAGTGTCGTTTTTCGCCCACTCGTCGAGGGTGTCTCTGATAACCGTTGACCCTACGAATTTTACGGATAGTGAGTCGGATTCGATACGACGCATGGAGTCGGCGAGTGGGGGTATCAGTGCGAGTTTGATATTGACCGTATCAGTCCCGCCCCCACCGCCACCGGCGGAGTCCATAACACTGACGACGAATGCCTCCTCTATCCGACTGAACTCCAGGGTGTCGTTTGTTTTGACGGAGTCGGCATTGGCCCAGGCCGCCGCACCCCAGGTTCCAGCACTCTCGCAGATTACGATGGAGTCAACGGAGGCTCCGGCGCTGGTATCATGGGTGCAGACGTAGAATACCTTGCCCCGGTTTTTGCCATTCCGCCAGCGCACGGACCAGCCAGTGACATCGCACGGGAGGTTGCTGTTGACGGTGAACGCAGTGACCGGGGCGGTTGCGTCTCCGGTCCCGACAATCCCCAAGATTACGGAATCCCGCACGGTGATTACATGGGGTCCGGATACAGCGAAAGTGTCTCTGAATGCAATCAGGCCGTTGCCCAGACCTATCCAATTCGATGAGGTGAGGGTGCGGAGCCGCCCGGAGTTGAACACGGTATCCGTCGGGTAGTGGTGCCACAGTTGCCAGCGGGCTGTATCGGATTGGAGTGGAGACATTCCCAGGCCGTTCCAGGTGAGTTTGAGGAAAACGAATTGCGGGGCGGTCTGCTTAGTGAGGGTGGTTTGTCCCCATGCTGAGCCGCAAAGTAGCATGGTTATCAGTATAATAAATGCGAGACGTTTCACCTGAAGGACCTCCCGAAACCCCCACCGAAGCGCTTCGTAGGGGCGGCGTATGTATATTGAATCGTGAGCGAGGGACGGTATGAATCTATGGAATGTTT
>ERZ1292632.3704-Hain-H43-01um-R2-3704-length-11521-cov-12_pt1 | contig 11521 bp, 15 predicted proteins | sample MGYA00564407_ERZ1292632 | MGnify/ENA primary metagenome ERZ1292632 (study PRJEB36523, sample SAMEA6512637) | groundwater metagenome | collected 2019-01-08 | study: AquaDiva: Metagenomics assemblies of 32 groundwater samples
TTGGCGGATGGGGAGAGATTCGAACTCTCGATACGGATTTTACCCCGTATAATGGATTAGCAATCCATCACTTTCAGCCGCTCAGTCACCCATCCCTGCCTGCCGGCAGGCAGGCTATACATGCACCTTATCAAATTTAATGAGCGAGAGCGAGCGGGATGATGTGCTCGGCGCCTGCATCTTTTAACGCATCAATAGCAGATTGAAGCGTGGCGCCGGTGGTGAGAACGTCGTCTATGACTATGTACGTGCATGATGGGTCAGCGCGGCGCGTTGTCTTAAACGCGCCGCGCATATTCTCTTCACGCTTCCCCCGCGCGAGGGATATCTGCGAGACCGTTTCGCGCGTGCGGACGAGCAAATCGGTTTTCATCTCCATTCCTAATTCTTTCACAACTCTTTTCGCCACTTCTTCAACCTGATTAAACCCCCTATCTTTTCTTCTCTCTTTGCCGAGCGGTATCGGCACAAGCGCAACAAGGTTCAACCTTGTTGCGCCCACATCGTCGGTATCGCGGAGATAGTCTGAGAGGGCGAGCGAGAGAAGTTTAAAGGCGCGCTCACTGCCGTGATACTTCGCTTCATGGATAGCAGAGCGCACCGGTTCTTTGTCAAAAGAAAATAACGCGACCGTGCCCGGACGCGTTTCGGGCACGAGGCGCGGAGACAGTAATGATAGAAAATCGTCATCAGGAACTTCGCGCAATACGAGTTCGTCCGCCCTGAGTGGGAAGAGAAAATCAAGGAGCCTCATCGTGGTATTATATGCCCAACATGTCTTTTTTCAGTAATCTCTTCGCGAAAAAGGAAAAGAGCGTTCTCGGCGTAGACATCGGTTCTTCGTCATTGAAGGTCGTGCAACTGCGCAAGGAGCACGGACAGGCGGTTCTAGAGACCTATGGCGAACTCGCACTCGGTCCATACGGTGGAGGAGAAGTAGGACAGGCGACCAATCTTTCGGCGGAGCAGATTACCGAGACCCTTAAAGATTTGTTGCGCGAGGCGCAGGTAACGACGACAAACTGCGGAGTCTCCATACCGTTTTCGCGCTCATTGCTTACTCTAGTTGAATTGCCGTATCGCGCGAGTGCAAAGGAACAAAAAACCGTTATTGAGCTTGAAGCGCGGAAATATATACCTGTGCCAATAAGCGAAGTTCAGCTTGACTGGTTCATTGTTCCAGACACGAGCCCTTCAGATAACGCAAAAGATAAAGAAAAGGTTGAGGTACTTCTCGTCGCAGTTCACAACGACGAGCTATCTCTGCTTCAACGCGTCGTTGCGGCCGCCGGACTCTCGGCGAGTTTTTATGAAATTGAAATTTTCAGCACAATCCGTGCGACAGTTGATGAGCACGTTAAGCCGGTTATGGTGCTTGATATCGGCGCGGCTTCAACCAAGACATACGTCATTGAGCACGGAATCGTAGCGCTCTCGCACTCTACAAGCATCGGGAGTCAGGACATAACCCGCGCCATTTCGGTTTCCAGTAATGTTTCAATCGCCCGGGCCGAAGCATTGAAAAAGGAAGAAGGTCTTGGAACCAGTAGCGCGACAAGTTCTCCAGAACTCGTTTTTTCGCGTATTTTCTCGGATGTCCGCAGGGTTCTCATGCAGTATGAGACATCGCATAAGAGATCCATCACATCAATCATATTTACCGGAGGCGGAGGCGTTACCAAAGAGCTGGGTACGTATGCAAAAAACGTATTTTCAATTGACGTGCGAGTGGCAGACCCGTTCGCCAAAACGTCGGCACCGGCTTTCATGCGCCCGGTACTGCAGGAAATCGGACCAGAATTCGCCGTCGCCGTCGGCCTAGCGCTCCGAAAGCTTGAAGAGATTTAATGTTTTGCACAGATGATGCGAACGCTTCTTGCGTTAGTATCGTATACTGTATAGGAAATGGCTCTTCTTCCAACATTACCGACCTCGTTTGTCCCCCCATCGGCGTCTTCAGCCGTCTCCGCGTACCGCTCCAACGCGCTAAGTTTTTTTGCGTACTTGATTTTAGGAATTGTCTTCGCGCTCGCTCTCGGCGTTTTCTTATACGGCCGTCTTTTAGCGTCCGAATTGTCGTCAAAGGAAACCCTTCTTCACGAAGCCGAAGCGGCGATTGACCCGGCGACAGTTGGCAGTTTCGTACGACTGCGCGACCGCCTCGCTTCCGGAGAGACTCTTCTAGACGGACACATAGCATTTTCTGGATTTTTTGCATCATTGGAGAAGCTTTTGCCGACGACCGTTCGTTTCTCTTCGTTGCATCTTTCAGTTGACACCGCAGGAGTATCAAGGGTTGAGGGCACCGGTTCCGCGAAGAGCTTTAATGCGCTCGCGGCCGCTTCAACCGCATTCGCGGAGGACGGCCGAATAAAAGACGCCATATTCTCAAACATCACAATAAATGAAGATGCCTCCGTTTCATTTGTTCTCTCGGCTACGCTTGACCCGAAGCTCACCGTCTTTTCGCCATGACCCATTCAATTACATTCAGGGTCATAGTGAATCATATTGAACTATGAATAACCGCATCCCTCAGCTAATCGCGCTAGCAGTAGCTATAGGAATATTCTTCGCGTATGTGAGTCCGACATGGTCCGGTACGATAGCCACGACAAAGTCCGCTATCGCTTCCGACGATAAGGCGCTCTCCGCCGCGAGCGAATATGCCGCTCAACAAAACGAACTTGCCGACGCACGCAATAACATTGACACGACAGACCTTGCGCGCCTCACAACTCTCTTGCCGGATTCTGTGGACAACGTCGTTCTTATTCTTGACTTGAACGCGCTTTCCGCGCGTTCCGGACTCCTTCTTTCCAATATTGACGTTATGAAGAGTGACGCGAAGTCCTCAAACTCTATCGGCGCGTTGCCGGCGACGGGCGTCAGCCCCGTCGGTTCTATTGACCTCTCGCTCTCTGCGATCGGCACATATGACGCCTTCCGCGCATTTCTCACAGGAGTAGAAAAGAGCGCACGCCTGCTTGATATCAGAGACTTGGTCGTAAAAGGTTCAGATACTGGCTCCTACGTCTACAAAATGACGCTGCGCCTCTATTGGTTGCGATAATTGAATGTCTTAATTTTTGAACTATGAAACCCAACATAAAAATTCTTATAGCAGTTACCCTCGTTATCGCGGGGGGCGTGTACTGGTATTTTTTTACTGGGAATGAAAACCAAACTCCGTTGTCCGCTCTCCCTATTGAAAGCCAAACTCAAAATCAGTTTCAAACGTTGGTGAGCGAATTACAGCCGATATCGTTCTCAACGGCCATCTTCTCGGACCCGCGCTTTATGGCGCTAGTGGACCTCGCGACGCCGATAGAGTCTGAAACGGCGGGACGCATAGACCCGTTTGCTCCCGTTTTAACCGCCGGTAAAAAGTAATGAATCCCGATGAACCTGCTCGGATTACTCGTTGACAAGGGCACCATTTCTTCAAAAGACCGCACTTTGATTGAGGCGGAGCTTGCCAAGAAACGCCAGTTCAAAGATGTGCTTGAAGAACGCGGGCTCTCGCTCGCGAGCGTGCTTGACGAAGTGGGCAAAGAGTACGGAATCCCTGCGCGCATTCTCGGCGACCCGCCGGCGGCTGAAGAAGTGTTCGGATATATCCCTATTGAATCGGCGCGCCATTACGGGTTTGTGCCTCTTGACAGAGCGGACGGCGCGCTTGAAATCGGCATTACCGACCCCGACAACATTGAAGCGCTTGACGCTCTTCAGTTTATCTCCGGTAAAATCGGCATTCCGTATAAAATTTTCCTTATTACGAAACAGGACTTTGATCGCGTGATTGACGCATATCAAAATCTGTCCGGCGAAGTCGGGAAAGCGCTTTTTGAATATGAGACTGTCGCGAAACCGCCTACCGCAGGAGCGTTTTCACCGCACGAAGAACTCTCGGCGGATATAAATGAGTCGTTGAACCTTACGGGCCCACGCGAGGACTTAAAGGAAGATGCGCCGGTGACAAAAATCGTTTCAACGATACTGCGATACGCCATTGAAGGCCGTTCGTCCGATATTCACGTTGAACCGTCTCCATCTAAGACTCGGGTCCGTTTCCGCATGGACGGCGATTTGCACACATCGCTTGAATTGCCGACTAAGGTGCATGAGGCCGTTGTCGCGCGCATCAAGATATTGGCGAAACTGCGCCTTGACGAGAAGAGGAAACCGCAGGACGGACGTTTTTCCGCTACTGTTGAAAAACGCCATATAGACTTCCGCGTGTCCACATTCCCGACAGAATACGGCGAGAAAGTCGTGATGCGTATCCTTGACCAGTCAGGCACGACGGCAACTCTGGAATCACTTGGACTTACGGACGCCCAGCTTTCCGTCATTAGCGACATAGTGAAAGTGCCTTACGGTATCGTCCTTATCGCCGGGCCAACAGGTTCCGGTAAGTCCACTACGCTCTTCGCGATGCTATCCAAACTTGACCGTGAGAAGTCCAATGTAGTCTCACTGGAAGACCCTATTGAATACGAGATTCCGGGCGTCGCCCAGAGCCAGGTGCGTCCGGAGATTGACTACACATTCGCCAACGGACTACGCTCCATACTGCGCCAAGACCCAGACATTATAATGGTCGGTGAAATTCGCGACAAAGAAACCGCCGTACTCGCGGTCCAAGCGGCACTTACCGGCCACCTCGTCTTTTCCACCATTCACACCAACACTGCCGTCGGCGCCATACCTCGCCTTATTGATATGGGCGTTGACCCTTTCCTAATCGCACCTACCCTTGTCGCAGTCATCGGTCAGCGATTAGTCCGAAAACTTTGTCCGGGAGCAGGCAAACCGTTTCCGGTCACAGACAGCATCAAGCTACTTCTGGAGCGTGAATTTACCGATGTGCCGGAAAAATATAAGAGTTCCCTGCCTTCCTTCAAAGAGTTTTATCACGCGAGCCCGACGGCCGAATGTCCGAACGGGACGCGAGGTCGCACTGCCGTCTTTGAAATATTGCGCATGGATAAAAAACTTGAGCACGTAGTGCTCACCGAACCGGTACAGGAAAATATTTATGCCGCCGCGCGCTCCGGCGGAATGCTCACGATGCGCGAGGACGCCATCGTGAAGGCTGCCGCCGGTGAGATACCGTTTGAAGAGATAAACACTCTCGGCGGAGAACTCTTCCCTGAAGACGAAGCTACTTGATTATTTATGTACTATACTGATTGACATATGGCATACAGAATATTTATCGTTGATGATGACAGATTCCTGCTTGACTTGTACGCGGTCAAATTCAGGAACGCAGGCCACGATGTAAGCGTATTTAGCGGTGGCGAAGACCTGCTCTCTGCGCTTCGAAAAAAAGGTTCGGTTATGCCTGATGCCATCCTGCTGGACCTTATTATGCCCGGAATGAGCGGTTTTGAAGCGCTTGAAACGATACGAAAAGAGCATTTGGCGAAAGATACTAAAATTATCATCCTTTCGAATCAAGGGCAGGATTCCGATATTGAAAAGGCGAAACAGCTTTCCGTCGCGGGCTACATAATAAAAGCATCTGCAATTCCTTCCGAGGTGCTTACCGAAACACTGCGTACGATTGAGTCAGCCGATAAAAATCATTGATACTATGGCTGTTGACAAGCGTCTTGAAGAACTTTTGGACATCGTTGTTAAAGAAGGCGGTTCAGACCTTCATATTTCCGCTCTCGGACCGCCGATGCTTCGCGTCTCCGGCACGTTGATTCCGATTAGTAAATATAAGGCATTCACAAACGAAGAAACTTCGGCGATGTTAAAAAGTATAGTACCTCCTGACCGCTGGGACTCGTTCCAAGAGAATCAGACGATTGACCTCTCCTACGCTCATAAAGTGGATGCGCGTTTTCGCGTCAACGGCTACCGCGCCCAAGGGGCGACTTCTTTGGCACTTCGGCTTGTGCCTCACGACATTCATACTTTCGCCGAGCTTAATCTCCCGTCCATACTTGAGGTTTTCACACAGAGGGAGCAGGGGTTCTTCCTCGTTGTCGGGCCGGTAGGGCAGGGTAAGTCCACAACGCTTGCGTCTATGATTGACCGCATCAACGACTCGCGCGCTGAACACATTCTCACCATTGAAGACCCTGTGGAATACCTATTCACTCCGAAAAAGTCGCTCATCCATCAGCGCGAAGTTTATATTGACACGCCTGATTTTCATACGGCGCTACAAAGCGCATTTCGCGAAGACGTGGACGTCATAATGGTCGGCGAAATGCGCGATTACGAAACGATTTCTTCAGCCGTAACCGCCGCTGAAACGGGACATCTCGTCTTCTCCACGCTCCACACCAACAACGCGGCGCAGACAATTGACCGCATCATTGACATGTTCCCGGCCGAACAGCAGGGACAAGTCCGCGTCCAGCTCGCCGGCTCGCTCGCCGGAATATTCTCCCAACGGCTTATTCCGCGCGTTTCAGGCGGGCTTATTCCGGCTTATGAACTTCTGATAAACAACAATGCAATAAGCACTCTGATACGCGATGCGCGAACGCACGAAATCGGTTCAGTCATCCAGACTTCTTCGCAGGAAGGCATGATAGACATGGACCGCTCGCTCGCCGAGCTGGTGCACAAAGGCGAAGTAACGGTAGAACACGCCTACGAGCACGCGATGGACCCCAAGTCCTTTGAGCGTTATTTGTAATCAACATGTCCATTGCGTTGACAGATGTTTAAACATTGTTTATACTTTCCGTATGCAATCAACAACACGAGATATTCATAATAGAAAGATCGCGGTCCGTAGGTGGGGAAACGGCTATGGCGTCCTTTTACCAAAGCTGTACGTGGACGCACTGGGTCTCAAGGGGACAGATGTGCAAACCAGCATCAAAGGCACTTCGATTATTGTAACCAAAGCACGCACATCACAGAAACGCGTTCTGACGCTTCAAGACATGGTTCGCGGCATGGACAAGAAAAACCGGCATCAGTTGGTTGACTTTGGAACACCTGTAGGGAAAGAAGTATGGTGAAGAGATATATTCCAGAAGCAGGAGATGTTATCTGGATAAACTTTTCACCTACGCACGGTCATGAACAGGCTGGAAAACGGCCTGCCGTGGTTATATCCATGCGTGCGTACGCGAATGTAAGCGGACTATGCACCGTGTGTCCCATAACTTCACAAAGCAAGGGGTATATTAACGAAGTGCCAATCTCATCAAAGAATATTACCGGCGTTGTTCTCGTTGACCAACATAAAACAATTGATGTACACGCACGCACTCTAAAAAAAGTTGCAAAAGTTGATATTGCCACGTTGAAAGACATTCGCACGCGAATAGGTCTTATTTTGGGAATCGCTGGGTAACTATTGAGGGGAGTCCCTCCTCCGCCCAAGGCTACACCACTTCGCTTTCAGCTACGCAGTGCACAGCGGAAGGGCACGGCAGCCACCATTGTCGCTTGTTAAACACCGAGTGTTTGGCACTTGATGTATCAACATACCAACTCACAATAAATCAGTTTTGTGCGCTACAATATCCTTATGCTCTTCAAATACCACGCGATTGACCAGGACGGGCGCGAGAGGGATGGAACCATTGAGGCGCCGTCTCAAGAGGTCGCCGTTTCTGCGCTCCAGAGGCGCGATCTCATCATTTCAGTAATTGAATCCGCCGAGAAGCGTTCGTTGTTTGATATAAACATATCGTTTTTCAGCGGGATTTCAAACAAAGACGTCGTTATCCTCTCGCGCCAGATAGCTACCTTGTTTGAAGCGCAGGTATCCGTGCTCCGCATATTCCGCCTCCTCGCCACAGAGGTTGATAATAAACAACTTGCTATTGTTCTTTCCGCTATAGGCGACGACCTTCAGGGTGGCAGTCCTATCAGCAAGGCGCTCTCGCGCCACCCGAAAGTTTTCAGCGCATTTTATGTGAACATGGTTCACGCGGGCGAAGAATCCGGTAAGCTGTCGGAGACGTTCGTATATCTCGCCGATTATCTTGATCGCTCGTACAGCATCATTAGTAAGACGGAAAATGCGCTTATCTACCCGTCTTTCGTCATAGCGGTCTTCTTCGGCGTAATGACGCTTATGTTGACAATGGTCATTCCGAAGATAAGCGCCGTTTTACTGGACTCCGGCCAATCCATACCTATTTATACAAAAATTGTAATTGGTTTTTCAAACTTTTTCGTCCACTACGGAATCTTCGTTTTTATCGCGCTTGTCGCGTTTGTTTTCTATCTAATACAACTATGGAGGACCGAGCACGGCAGGTTTATTCTGGACAACCTTAAGCTGTCAGTCCCTTATGTGGGCGACCTTTACAAAAAGCTCTACCTCGCGCGCATCGCAGATAATTTCTCCACCATGCTTCTATCCGGCGTCTCTGTTGTTGAGGCGATTGAAATCACCGGTTCGGTCGTGGATAATTCCGTTTATGAGAATATTTTGAAGAATGTAGGAGCAGATGTAAAGGGAGGCTCTTCCATTTCGGACGCGCTAGGCAGACATCCGGAGATTCCCGGCATTATGGTCGCGATGACGAAGGTCGGCGAAGAGACGGGGGAGATGGGTAAGATACTCTCCACACTTGCCAAGTTCTATAATCGCGAAGTGATGAACGCCGTTGATACTCTGGTCAATCTAATTGAGCCGATTATGATTGTTCTCCTCGGTTTAGGCGTTGGGATACTGCTTTCCGCTGTGTTATTGCCGATTTACAACCTCGCCGGCGCCATATAGCCCAGATGTAAGGAATAAGGTTTAAGTTAATGCATTTCTTACACCTTGCACCTTGCCACTTACACCTTCCCTCGTTGTCCACACCCCAGTTCCTCTTGCGTTCTATATGGAGTACAATTCAGCTATTAGCCACACACAATAATAATTATGCAAAAAAATCGTTCAAGAGGGTTTACACTTATAGAGTTGCTCGTCGTAATCGCCATTATCGGCATTCTTTCGGCCGTTGTACTCGCTTCTCTTAACACCGCCCGTTCAAAGGGCAGTGACGCCGCTATCCAGTCCGACCTTAGCGCTATCGCGACGCAGGCTGAGATCTGGTACGGTAGCAACGGTAATAAGTACGGAGCATCTGCTGCTTCAACTTGTAGCGCGGCAGGCACATTCTTTGCAGACGCTACTGTTATTAGAGCTCTCGCTGCCGCAGTAAATGCTAATGGTGGTACAGCTGCCATCTGTGGTGTTACAACGACTCAATATGCTGTTCAAGTTAAACTGGCGGCACCTTCTCCTACGGCATATTGGTGTGTTGATTCATCCGGCCAAGCTACACAGTCAACAACAGCTCTTATTGCTGGCGCTACTGTCTGTCCAGCATAGGCTCTTATTGTAAATAGTTATGAAAAAATATCGCGGATTCACACTAATAGAATTACTCGTCGTTATAGCCATAATCGGCATCTTGTCGGCCGTTGTACTCGCTTCTCTTAACACCGCCCGTTCAAAGGGCAGTGACGCCGCTATCCAGTCTGACCTGGACGGCATTAGAACACAGGCTCAGCTATACTTCGGCGATCATTCAAACAGTTATGGCTCTAATGTTGTTTTGGAGAGTAACTGCGCCGCAATGGATAATCTATTTAACGATGCGACGATCGCGAAGCAGGTGGCTGGAGCAAACACAGCAAATGGTTCATCTGCAAATGTGACCTGTAACGTTGCAGGCGGTGGTACGGCATATGCGGTGTCAGCGGCACTTGTTTCGACACCGAGTACATATTATTGTGTGGATAGTCTTGGTACAGGGACAACCACGACATCAGCACTTGGCGCTACCGCCACGAGTTGCTAGATATCCAGAGAAGCACGTGTGAAATAGAAACCCGTCCGCCTCAGGCGGACGGGTTTCTGCTATCATGCATGCATGATTCCTGTCGTTGCTATAATATTATTTATACTTGGCACTATTATCGCAAGCTTTGTTGGAGTGATTGTCTGCAGGCTTGGTACAGGGCAGGGGTTTATCAAGGGTAGGTCTAGCTGTGACGTTTGCTCAGCAACACTTGGACTTAGTTCACTTGTACCGGTTGTTTCATACGTTTTATCGGATGGACGGGCGCGCTGTTGCGGCGCGCGCATTTCGCCCGTGGCTCCACTCTCGGAGCTTCTGCTCGGGGGCCTTTTTGTTCTCTCTTATTTCAGTCTCGGTCTTACCTTATCCCTTGCACCTTTCCTCTTATCCCTCTCTCTGCTTCTCGCACTGGTGCTCTACGACCTGTCTCATCAGATACTGCCACTCTCGCTTCTATTTGTATTTATTGTATCTAGTATTGTTACCGATTTTCTTTTCTCCCCGTCTCTCTCTGAATTCTCGTCCAATATTCTAACGGCATTTCTTATCGCGACTTTTCTCGCACTCATACATTTCGTGTCAAGAGGACGCGCCATGGGTCTCGCCGATTCTCCGTTTGCCTTTGGTCTCGCACTTTTGGTAGGTCATCCCGCATTTACGGGCTTCGTTTTTTCGTTTTGGATTGGAGCTGTTATAGGGATAGTGCTGTTGTTACGGAGGCCTGTCGGCTCTAGAATGGGAGTAGAGGTACCGTTCGCGCCATATCTGGCCGCCGGATTTCTCTTCGCATACTTTACACAATGGAATCTCACAACTCTCATAACGGGTTCACCCTAGTTGAGCTTATGGTCGTGCTCGCAATTATTGCCGTCGTCTTGTTGGTCGTCTTGACCAGTCAGAGTTCATTTAACAAGACGCTCACGCTCGCGAATACTGCGTATGATGTGGCGCTTACCATTCGTTACGCCGAGACCTTCGGACTTGGAAGTCGCGCAGCCGGCACGATAATAAATGCGGGATACGGCGTTCACTTCCAGAATGCGCCGTCCAAGTCATTCACTCTTTTTTCAGATAGATATCCTTCTGTAGGTCAGTCCGGACTCTGCCATACGCCTCCCGAGAACGACCCGACGGGGCCAGATGCGCGCCCAGGTAATTGTGTTTTTGATGTAAGTCAAAGTGAGGGAGTTACCGACTATACGCTCGGCAACAACATTACGATAAGGGACTTCTGTTCTTATTCGTCCGGCAGTTGGTCGTGCGCCAGCAGTGGCTTGAGTTCGCTTGATATAGTATTTGTACGACCGAATGCGAGTCCGTTTATGAGCGTGAACGGTTCGTATTTGGAAGCATTTCCGGTAACAAAAGCATGTTTAACTATCTCTTCACCGCAAGGAGGTTCCCGTTTCGTTTCCGTCGCGTCTTCCGGAGAGATAACGGCGAACGCCGCCTCTTGCCCATGAAAAATCCAGCAACAAGGTTCAAGGTTCAAGGTTCAAGTAAGAGAATGTTTCTTACACCTTACACCTTACACCTTACACCTCGGGGTTATACTCTGATTGAGCTTGTTGTCGCAGTCGGCCTTTTCGCGCTTATCATGACGCTCGCTTCCGGAGCGTATTTTATGATGATTAACTTAAATAGGCAGGTACAAGGTGTTACAACAGGGATAAACAATCTCTCATTCGCGCTAGAGACTATGACGCGCGATATACGTACGGGCACCGCTTACT
>ERZ1292632.3705-Hain-H43-01um-R2-3705-length-11521-cov-8_pt1 | contig 11521 bp, 8 predicted proteins | sample MGYA00564407_ERZ1292632 | MGnify/ENA primary metagenome ERZ1292632 (study PRJEB36523, sample SAMEA6512637) | groundwater metagenome | collected 2019-01-08 | study: AquaDiva: Metagenomics assemblies of 32 groundwater samples
TATGAATTTGCAGCTTATCGCCCTCACCGCCGCCCCCATCACTGCCATTTTTGCCCTGGCGTATGGTTTATATCTCTCCCGCAAAGTTCTGGCCGCTCCAGTGGGTAGCGCCAAAATTGCTGAAATCGGCGCCGCCATCGAATCCGGGGCCATGGCCTATTTAAAAAGCCAGTTCAAAATCATCTCCATCTTTGTTGTCATTATTGCCAGCATCATTTATTTCTTCTTAAATACCGGTATCGCCGCCACTTTCTTACTCGGAGCAATTTTTTCTGGTCTTACCGGCTATCTCGGCATGAGAATTGCCGTCAAGGCTAATACCCGGACTGCCAATGCCGCCCAAACCGGCCTGAATGCCGCCCTGCAAATCGCTTTCGGCGCCGGCACCGTCAACGGCATGCTGGTCGTAGGTCTCGGGTTATTAGGCGCCTCTCTCATTTATATCGTCAGCTATTTCTTGCGCATTTCCCAAGGCGATCTGGCCGTAACTAAACTGGCCACCCAAGTTCTGGTGGGCTATGGTTTTGGAGCCGCTCTTCTGGCCCTCTTTATGCGTGTGGGGGGAGGTATCTTTACCAAAGCCGCCGATGTGGGCGCCGATCTGGTTGGTAAAGTGGAGAAGGGGATTCCCGAAGACGACCCCCGAAACCCCGCCGTTATTGCTGACAACGTGGGCGACAATGTAGGCGACTGCGCCGGCATGGCCGCCGATGTTTTTGAGTCCTACGCGGTGACCATTGTGGCCGCCATGGTCCTGGGCGGTGCCATGTTTGGTCTCAAGGGAGTAGTCTTTCCCTTGCTGGCCCGTTCCGGTGCCATTTGGACTTCTATTTTGGGCACTTTCTTTGTTAAAGCTAAGAACGACTCTGAAGACCCCATGAAACCCTTAATGCGTGGTTTTGTTGTCTCCGCTGTTTCGGCCGCAATTATCTTTATGGTTCTGTCGGTCTACCTGCTGGGAGAACCCAAAGCCGGTTTAGCCGCCGTTTCCGGATTAATAGCCATGATGGCCCTTTTATATATCACCAAGTATTACACCGGACCGGGTGAAAAACCGGTCGTAGCTATCGCCAAAGCTTCTCAAACCGGCGCCGGCACTAATATCATCGCCGGTTTAGCCTATGGGATGGAATCAACCCTGGCTTCCGCCTTTGTAGTCGTCTTGGCAATTTTAGCCGGATATGCTCTGATGGGCTTTTACGGAATTGGTTTAGCTGGTATGGGAATGTTAGCAACAACCGGCATTATTATGTCTTTAGACACTTTCGGCCCTATTTCTGATAACGCCCAAGGGATCGTAGAAATGGCCGGCCTCAACGCCAAAGCTAACAAAGTCACCTCGGCCCTGGATGCTGTAGGCAATACTACCAAAGCCCTGACCAAGGGTTTTGCCATAGGTTCAGCCGCCGTGGCCGCTTCCTCTTTGTTTGCCACCTTTTTTGAAGCTACTAATTTAACTTCCATTAATATTGCTTTCCCCACAGTTTTCGCCGGAGCCATTTTGGGAGCCGCCATTCCCTTTATCTTTTCCAGCCGCCTCATTTCCTCCGTCGGCCGGGCCGCTTATGAAATGATCGAGGAAGTCCGTCGCCAATGGAAAACTATCAAAGGTATTATGGAAGGCACTGCTAAACCGGATTATGCCCGTTGTGTAGCCATTTCCACCCGGGCCGCCCAAAAAGAATTGTTGGTTCCCGCCGCCATCACCATTCTGTCTCCAATTGTGATTGGCCTGTCTCTGGGCGCGCAAGCCCTGGGCGGATTCTTAGCTGGAACCATCATCTCCGGCCTACTGCTGGCTTTCTTCATGGCCAATACCGGCGGCGCCTGGGACAATGCCAAGAAATATATCGAGGATGGCAATTTAGGAGGAAAGGGGAGTGACGCTCATAAAGCCGCCGTCGTCGGAGACACTGTCGGCGATCCGCTTAAAGACACCGCCGGCCCCGCCCTCAACCCCATGATCAAAATCATCAACATCGTCGCCCTCCTTCTGGCTCCTTTCTTGATCTAAAAATGACCCTGACCGAAATCGCCGATCTTCTGAAAGCTTCAGACCAGGGATAGAAATACAAATACTTACACAACTACCATACACTGTAGTATGATAGTAAATAGTGGCAAAGTTTTCTCGAAAACCAAAACTGTCTTCCAGCAAAAGGCGAGAATTAGTCTTAGCTTTTTGCCAAGCCTCGTTTAATTCAACTTAAATATCCGCCACTCCAGGGTTAAAATATGGAAACCAAACATACCGGCACTAGGTCGAAGCGGCTACTTCTTTTGGCGCCTGCGTCATTATAAACACAAACTCCTTCCATTTGGCAATTTCTACGCCTTTCGAGTAATTAGCCATATTTTCATAAATTGAATGTCGAAAGTCAGAGGCGGTAAAACGTTCTAAATCAGACAGCCGGAAATTCTCCCCTCCTCCCAACTTCTCCAGCACAATATCTCTGAATTTAGTCAACCAGGGATCGTTATTGGCGGCCATATCAAAATGTATTGTTGTGGCCGCCTGAACCCACACTCTATCTTCTGGTTTTGTAATAGTAGGAATTTTCTCTAGAACTTTAGCCAACCTATCTATCCGCTCTGCTTGATTATATATATTTTCGCCAATCGAGCCTTGGAAAGCCCTGAAAAACCCTCCTGCTTCCTGCCGGTAATCATCACTTTGGGCTTTTAGTTGATCAAAAAAAATACGGATTTCCCCTTCTTCAGGAGGGCTCCCGCCCCTGACATTGGTAAGTCCTCCTATCGTGGCCAAGATGCTATAACACTCTCTGGCCACCGGTGTGAGGGTATTTTTGCTAATTTGAGGGGAGGAATCTTTTTTCTCTTCGTCTACAGACACATCTTTATTATATCACTTGTTTTCCACCTTAAAGGTGGAACAAAGCAGAATTACTTTGATCTCTTCTTCTTCGAAAAGTTCTTCTGTCTCAGCCATGTTTGAATATTAGCACAACCTTGTTTTATTATCGCCAGGAAAAACACTACGCCTATATCCGCTCTGAACTCAAAGTCAGCTTTGGCACTATTGCCAGAGTGGCTACCTGGATTGGCATTTCCGGTGAAGGATTTAAAATTGCTCTGTCGCACAAGAGAGGGACGCCTGCATTCGCTTCATTACTGGCCGCAGCTTCTGGTTGAAAGGCTGCTGAAGGAAAGCGACGAAAAACATAAACAAAAACTATTTACCATACAAAGAATCTGGGGTTGCTTCGGAAGGCTAAAAACAGTAAAATTTGAAGGTTATGGACGATAAAAATTTAGGCAAGATTCAGGCGGTGGAGATTACCACCGAGATGCAAAAAAACTTCCTCGATTATGCCATGTCCGTCATTGTGGCCCGGGCTCTCCCCGACGTCCGCGATGGTCTAAAACCCGTACACCGCCGCATTCTTTTTGCCATGCACGACATGGGTTTAAAGGCCTCCGGCAAGCACACTAAATCCGCCAAAATTGTGGGGGAGGTTTTAGGCAAATACCACCCCCACGGAGACATGGCCGTTTATGACGCCATGGTTCGCCTGGCTCAGGATTTTTCCCTGCGTTATCCTCTTATCGATGGCCAAGGAAATTTCGGTTCGGTAGACGGCGATTCTCCGGCAGCCATGAGGTATACAGAAGCCCGACTCTCCAAAATCTCTGAAGAAATGCTCACCGATATTGAAAAAGAGACAGTTGCCATGACCGGCAACTTCGACAGCACTCTCAAAGAGCCGGACTTCCTCCCCGCCAAACTTCCCAACCTGCTGCTAATGGGTGCCGACGGCATTGCCGTAGGTATGGCCACCAAAATCCCCCCCCACAACCTCACTGAAATAGTCGACGCCATCGTTTATTTAATCGACCATCCCGAAGCCGAAATAACTGACCTTATGCAATTTGTCAAAGGCCCGGATTTCCCCACCTATGGGGCTATTTATGACACTCGTGCTATTGCCGAAATGTACACTACCGGCCGCGGCAAAGTTATCGTCCGCGGCAAAGCTGAAATAGAGGAGTCTACATCCGGTAAGTCCCAAATTATCATTACTGAAATTCCATATCAGGTCAACAAGGCCGAAATGGTGGCCCGCATTGCCGACCTGGTTCACGCCAAGAAAATTGACGGTATTTCCGATCTGCGCGACGAGTCGGACCGCACCGGCATGCGCGTGGTTATCGAACTCAAACGCGATGCCAAACCCAAAAGCTTGCTTAATAATCTTTACAAACACACCGCCTTGCAAACTTCCTTCCCCGGCAACTTCGTAGCTTTGGTAGACGGCACTCCCCAAACTCTGTCCCTCAAACAAATTCTGGCCGAATACATCAAACATCGCCAATTAGTCATCACCCGTCGCACCGAATACGACCTTAGAATCGCCCGGGCCCGTGCTCACATTTTAGAGGGATTAAAAATCGCTTTAGATCATCTGGATGCCGTCATCAAAACCATCAGGGAGTCCAAAGATTCGGATGAAGCCAAGAAAAATTTGATGGCTAATTTCCAACTTTCCGAACTCCAAGCCGTAGCCATTTTGGATATGCAACTCCGCCGTTTAGCAGCATTGGAAAGACAAAAAATAGAGGACGAGTACAACGCCATTATGAAACTTATTTCTTATCTGGAAGACCTGCTGGCTCACCCCGCCAAGATTCTCAAAGTTATTAAGGACGAATTAACGGAAATTAAAGACAAGTACGGAGACGATCGTCGCACCAAAGTTTACAAACAAGCCATTGGTGAATTTTCCGAGGAGGACTTAGTCCCCTCGCAAGACACAGTAATTACAATTACCGCCACCGGATATATAAAACGTCAGTCTCCCTCTGCTTTTCGCGCCCAGCACCGCGGAGGTAAGGGAGTCACCGGACAGACTGTCAAAGATGAGGACGAAATGGCTCAAATTTTAACGGCCAACACTCACGACAATATTTATTTCTTCACCAATCGCGGCCGGGTATTTAGAATCAAAGCCTACGATCTGCCCGAAGGCTCGCGTCAAGCTAAAGGCCAAGCAGTAGTCAATCTCATTAATATCGAGCAAGACGAAAAACTGGAAACTGTTTTGCCTCTGGGTAAAAACGATCCCGCCAAGTTTTTGCTCATGGTTACAACCTATGGCACCGTCAAAAAAACTAAGCTCTCTGAATTTGAATCCATTAGAAATTCCGGCAAAATAGCCATCAAGTTGGACAAGGATGATTCTTTAAATTGGGTCAAACCCACTTCCGGATCAGATCATATTTTGCTGGTCTCCCACGAAGGCAAATCCCTTAGATTCAAGGAAGAAGATGTCCGATCCACCGCCCGGGACACCATGGGAGTCCGAGGTATAGAGCTGAAAGACCAAGACTTTGTAGTCGGCATGGAAGCTTTTCCCTCATCCAAATCTGCCCCTACCGATAAGCGTCGCAAATCTTTTGAACATGTTCTCATTGTTATGGAAAACGGTTTAGGTAAAAGAACTTCTGTCAAAGAGTGGCCCCTGCAAAAACGGGGCGGACAAGGCGTTAAAGCCGCTCAACTCTCCCCCAAAACCGGCAAGATTGTTACCTGTACCGCCGTCGATGAATCCATTGACCAGATAATTATCACCGCCAGATCCGCCCAAGTCATTAAATTACCTCTCAAAAATATTCCCCAGCTGGGCCGGGCTACCCAAGGAGTGATTCTGATGAGATTCACTAAAAAAGGCGATACTGTCGCCGCCGTCACCTGTCTGGAAAAAGAGAACTTGACATCATAAGAAGAGAAAAAGTAGACTAAAGACGATGAATTTGTGGTGGGTAAAAATATTATTGATTCTAGGTGCGGTATTTGTGTTTGCCAAATGGGGTCCGGGAATTCCTATCACCTCCGTCGTTACCCAAAAACAGGATTTATTTACAGTAACAGGGGAGGGAAAAGTCACCGTAGTTCCGGATACGGCAGTTGTCAATCTGGGAATTACCGCCAATCATTCTACGGTTAAGGCAGCCCAAACCCAAGCCAATACGGTGATCAACAAAATTACCGAGGAATTAAAAAAACTGGGGATCGAATCCACAGATATTAAAACCAGCAATTATTCCGTTTACCCCCAATATAATTACGACGGAGGTCCAAGCCGCATCACCGGTTACCAAGTCAACGCTAGTTTAACCATCACCGTCCGGGACTTTGACAAAGTCAACCAAGTCATCGACACATCTACTGCCAACGGGGCCAACACTGTCGGAGGAATTCAATTGACGGTTGACGAAAAACGCCAAAAAGAACTTTTGCAGCAGGCCCGGGAGCTGGCTGTCAAAGAAGCCAAAACCAAGGCCGAATCTCTGGCCCGCACCGCAGGCCTTACCCTAGGCAAAATTGTTAATATCCAAGAAGGATATTCCAATCCCGGACCGGTCTACGCCAAGGAAATGATGGCAGTAGGTGGGGGAGGGGACACCCAAATCCAGCCCGGCTCCACCGATATCTCCACCTCCGTCACCCTTTTCTACGAAACTAGATAAAAGTCGGTTTTGAGAGTAAAATAGCCCTCTATGGGCAGAAGCAAAGCTAAAACTTACCTCCAGCCGGACGACCGAACTTGTGGTCCAGCTTCACTCAAAACCGCTCTGGAAATTTTGGGCATCCGCAAATCTCTAGGAGAATTGATCAGGTTGTGCAAGACCAACCGCAATGGTACCTCGCCGGCCAAATTAATCCGGGCCGCCAACCGCCTGGGAATCTCGGTTCTAGCTGTCGAATGGACCACTCTCACTCATCTGCAAAACGCCCTCAAACACAAACCCCTCAAACCTCGGGCTGTTATTGTCGACTATCTTTATGACCTCAAAGCCGATTTCAGTCCCCACGAAGAATCCGGTCACTACGCGGCGGTGGCCTCGTATTCCGCCAGCAATCGGCGTATTATACTTTTTGACTCCTCCTCCGGAGGAAAAAAATCATATGATTGGAAAGATTTCCTTGACCGCTGGTACGACTTTGAGTCCAAAAAACGCCAAGCCAAATTCGTAAAAAGTTGGAACAACCACCTGATGCTGGTTCTGGCCAGAAACGTCAATTATCTTCCCAAGTTCAAAATATCCACCGCCAAGCTTTTCCCGGCCTAAATCTTCGGCGCGGCCAGCAAAAAGTGTCTCTCCCGCACCCGGTCAGGCAATCGGCCATACACTCTCTTATAAGTAATGGCTACTAGTGTCTCTATAAACTCGTCATATGTCCATTCTTGTGCCGCCACCGACTTCACGGTCGCGTCTTGAGTATCATAATAATTCAAGCTGGGATTCATGTTTATATCTACTATATAAGCCCGATCGTGGTCATCTACCCGAACATCTATCCGAGCAATATCCCGGCACCCAAATGCTCGATAGGCAGCCAAAGATAGCCGCTCTATCCGTTTATCTAATTTCCGGCTCACTTTGGCCGGAGCGTGCGCCCGTGCTCCCCAATATTCCCACGATTTCTGTTCCCATTTGGCCTCATAAGTGTATACATCCCAATTGTCCTTAAATTCTCCGCCAAATGAAATCTCACAGTAGGGAAGTGCCACCGCTTTTTTTCCATTACCAATTATGGTCACATGAATCTCTCGGCCATCTATAAATTCCTCTGCGATTACTTCCCCCGGATATGCTTTAAACAAATATTTTACCCGCTCCTCCAGTTCCCGCTGGTCAATCACTACCGAATCCTGAGAAATACCAATCCCGGCGTGTTGTCCTGACGGTTTAACAATTAGCGGATATTCCACCCCCCGCACCCCAGGAATTTTCGACCCCCGATTAAAAATTCTGAAATCCGGAGTGGCTATTTCCAGTCTATTCATTCTTCGCTTTACCCGGGCCTTATTGGTTATATACTTAAAACAGCGCATATCATTGCCAATTTGTGCCCGTCCCATAGCCTCCAGCCGTAACCCAACTTTAAAGTACAATTTCCATGTTTCGTCCTCCACAAAATTAAATACCACCTGCCCGGGAAGTTTCACCGCCTTGCGCCAATTGTCTTTCGTTACTTGCATGAGTCTGACCATGTGGCCCTGTTCTTCCAAAACCTCCTCCAGTCCCCGGACCGAACTTTGCGCGTCCTTCAAGTCTTCGGCTTCGCCACTGTAATACAAAATCGCCACACTGATTGGATAATCAAAGGAAACTGGCGTCATAAGTATGCATAAACCGTGAATAAGCGTTTTCTACAATATGCGACAATACTTCTCTATAAGACTTAAACCCCGCCAACCTCGCCGAAATGCCCATTCCTGAATCCAAATCCCAATCTAATCCCGGATTGTTATTAATCTCCAGCACAAAAATCTCCTCACTCCGAACCCGTAAATCCAGCCGAGGATAATCTCTTCCCCCCAATTTCAGATAGCATTTCTTCGCTATCTTCTCTATCTCTATTTTTAGTCTCTGGTCTAATTTAGCCGGCTCCATTCTGGCCAGGTTATATTCAGGTGATTTTTCCACCCACTTCATTTCATAAGACAGCACCAGTTTGGGTTTATCAAAAACCACCTCCGCCACCGGCAACACCCACGGCCGGCCATTTTTTTCCAATATCGTCACCTGCAATTCTCTCCCTTCAATAAACTCCTCGGAGATCACCGGCTGATTATATTTTTCTGTCAATTCGCGAGCTTTATCTCTCATCTCTATCTCGTCTCTCGCTATGCTATTTTGACTAATTCCTATTCCGCAATGTTCTAAGCTTGGTTTAACAATCGCCGGAAATTTTAATTTCGGAGTGGGAATGCCGTTTCTTACCATCTCTCTTTTCATCATCACTTTATCGGAAGACAATAAGAAACCCCACGAACCCGATCCGGTAAAAGGGATTTTTCTTTTTTCCAGAATTTTTATAACTTCGACTCCAAACTTGATATTTCTCCCAGTCCATTCTACCAGATTAAAAACTATGTCAGTTCTAATCTTCTCCACTTTATCAATTTCGGAAGTCGATATTCCCAACACTTGCGCGTCATAACCAACATCATTCAATTCCCCGCAAATACTTATTGCTGAATTTTGCGTGTCTATATCACACTCGTTGGAAATATCTTCCGGTTTGTTGTATAAAACGCAAATACTTTTCATAATATTTTTCATTACTAACAAAAGTGTGCAGAATAATATAAACTGTGTCAAGTTTTTTTTAGGCTGTAAATAGGACAAAAATCCATATTTTATCTTCAAAGTATCATCAAATATTAATTAGTTGCGTGATGTATTGCAAAGTATTACAATCTAATCAATGAAGAATCATAAAAAAAGTAAAACTGTTTCTTTCCGACTTTCGTGGAAATTGCATCATAAACTTAAAAAATACTGTAAAAAAGCGGACTTACCGGCATCGATAGTCGTCAGAAAATGGCTGTCCGAAAAACTAAAAAACATCCGCTAGGGGAGTATCCCGCATAAATCCCTCTATTTCGCCCTTTGCAAGAGGACCTCTTGCAAAGTTACACCAAACCACATATCATTTAGTTCACAAATGGCTTCCAAAAATTCAACTAAAATATATGTCCCCAATTCTTACTACCATATTTATAATCGGGGAGTCGAAAAGAGGGTGATTTTTCAAGACGAACAAGATTACTCGGTATTTCTTTCTTATTTAAAAATCTATCTTACCCCAAAAGACGAAAAATCACTCCAAGCAATTCTTAATTCCGATGAGTCATCCCCAAAGGATAAGGACCAATCTCTCAAACTATTAAGGTTAAAAAATTATTCCAACGACCTAGAATTACTTTGTTATGCCTTATTACCAAATCATTTCCATCTCCTTGTGAGACAAAAGGGTATCGTTCTGAATAATTTCACGAACTCTTTAGGTACAAGATACGCCATGTATTTTAATCGCAAATACAAACGCAAAGGAGTTTTATTTCAAGATGTTTACAAGGCTGTTCTGGTAGAATCAGACGAACAACTACTACACCTCTCTCGTTATATTCATCTCAACCCTACCAAGGCCCTGCATATTTCACCAAGTCGTTGGAAAGAATCCATCTTTCCTTCTTCTATCTCTGAATATTTGGGGGATAGAAATACAGACTGGATAAAAAGAGATTATATTCTTAACTATTTTTCAAAAAGTAATCCTCAACATTCTTATTCCAATTTTCTGGGGATGTCCTTAGATGCCCAATTTATATATGAAGCCGCAATTGATATGGATGATGAATAACAGTTAAAATGTCTATGTACCGCCCTTTGCAAGAGGACCTCTTGTAAAACCTCTCTCTATGATAAAATCGACTGGCTATGACCAAGAAACTAACAGCCGATATTACAAAATTTTTCTATGAGATGGGAACCTTGAGGAAGATCGTCAGAGCTCATAGACAAACACTTCTAACAGATGATCTTTCTGACAACATAGCCTCTCACACGTTTAGAGTTTGCATCATTGGGATGATGCTGGCTCAACTAGAAAAAGCGGACATCTCGAAAGTTGTTTTGATGTGTCTGTTGCACGACATTACTGAGTCCAGAAGCGGTGACCAAAACTGGGTGCACAAAAAATACGTTCAGGTTTTTGAAGATGACATTATTAAATCGCAAATAAAACCGTTGCCAAACTCCAAAGAATTATTAATTATTATTAATGAATATCGAGAACGCAAAACAAGAGAAGCGCAAATTGCTAAAGATGCCGACAGATTGGATCAAACGCTACTTGAAAATGAATACGTTTGGATGGGAAATCAGGAAGCAAAAACGTGGGGTAGAACAAACAGAACTAACTTGTTTTCAAAATCTGCTAAATCACTACTTCGAGAAATTTGTAAGCAAAAACCGAGCGACTGGTGGACAAATGGCGGATGGTCAGACGAAAGAAGATAAAAAATGCCGGTATTTAGCCCTTTGCAAGAGGACCTCTTGCAAAAATAACCTAACAATTTTCACGGGCAGGGGAGCCGGGGGAGGGGAGTCACTTAACTGGATGATATTTATGGTGTGTTTCTTCGGCAAATTTGTCAGACGCGTGCACATAACGGGTTGTAGTATCTAATGATTCATGGCCTAAAAGAATTTGGATGGCTGCCGGATTGGCTCCGTTTTCCGCTAAATACGTGGCAAATCCGTGGCGCAAAGAATGGGCCGACGTAGGCACATTAATACGCAATTTTTCCCTATACTGCTTGATTTTTGCTTGTAGATAGTTAGTCGAAATCCGACGAATGGATTTGCCGGCGTTAGCCCCGCGCAACGGCACAAACATTGCCGCCGCCGTATCTGTCCTTTTGGACAAATACAAATTTAGCCAGTGGGTGGCCCGATCAGTTAAATATACAAACCGTTCTTTTTTACCCTTACCGCGTATAAATAAGCGGCCAGTGCCGTCTAATTGATTTTTATTCAAACTTATAAGTTCTGAAATCCGCATTCCCGACGCCAACAACACTTCCAACATCGCCCGGTTTCGACAAGACACTATTTCATTTTTTTCGAAACGCATTGGTGACTCGATTAATTTTATTAACTCAGACAATTCCGCCACCTGCGGGTGCTTCTTATCGGTCTTAAC
>ERZ1292632.3706-Hain-H43-01um-R2-3706-length-11521-cov-4_pt1 | contig 11521 bp, 17 predicted proteins | sample MGYA00564407_ERZ1292632 | MGnify/ENA primary metagenome ERZ1292632 (study PRJEB36523, sample SAMEA6512637) | groundwater metagenome | collected 2019-01-08 | study: AquaDiva: Metagenomics assemblies of 32 groundwater samples
AGGCCGCCGAGATCCTGCACAACGCACCTCCGGCGATGGCAACACTTGCCATGCGCGTTGACGCGATGATCGGGCGCACGAGGCACCTCATGGAGGTCTCTGGGATCGAGACGCCTGAGTTCGTGGATGTCCTTCGAGGTTCGTACCAGTTCTACGTCCCGCTCCACAGGGAGGATGTAGACGATCACGGGGTCCCGATCGGGAAGGGGTTCACAGTCAAGGGCCATGTTGCCAAGATGGCCACGGGATCCACGAAGAACGTGATCGACGTAATCGCCCATATCGCCATGGAACGCGAGGCCGTCATCGTCAGGGCCGAGAAGAACGTCGTCGCCTTAGCCCTCTACTCCATGGCCATCAACTACGAGAACCAGGGCTGGTGGAGTGCGGACCAACCTCCAGTCGAGCGCGTCGTCGATGAGCGGACAGGTCTTGTTGTCGATCGCATCCCGCCCAACTACAAGAGCCGGCCTGACGTGATCGTCGCCAAGGTCAATGGCGAGGAACGAATCATCACGTTCAACATGAGGAACCAAAGGGCCGAGCGCATGGTCGCCGCCTTGAAGAACCTCGACTACGTTGATCTCGGGATCAAGTACATGGGGTCGGTGACGCGGTGGATTGCGTCGGTGAACACGCAGTACAACCCCGTATTCGGGGCTGTCAACGCGGTCAGGGACACATGGGGCGCGACGATCAACCTTGCGTCAACCCCTCTACATGGGAAGCAGTTCCAGGTCTTCGCTGGCGCCGCCCCGGCTCTCGTGGCCCTCGTTCGTGTAGCGAGGGATCCGAGCGCCCAGGGCGAGTGGGAGGATCTTGTCCGCGAGTACGCCTCAAGAGGCGGGACAGTCGGCTGGAGAGACGCTCTCGTTGACACCCAGGACCGAGTGAAGAAGCTCCATAAGAGCATCGAGGAGGTGAACGCCGGGCAGGTTGCCAAGTTCGGATACGCCATCAGGGACGGGTTGGCCATCTACAACCACGCCATCGAGAACGCATACCGAGTCTCCGTCTTCAAGCTGGCGAAGGAAATCATGCCTGGCGACCGGGCTGCGATGCTTGGGAAGAACCTGACCGTCAACTTCGATCGGAAGGGTCAGATTGGCCCGTACATTGGATCGGCGTTTGCGTTCGCCAGCGCAAGCATCCAAGGGACGACACGGATGGTCGAGGTCATCACGAGTAAGGCTGGCAAGCAGGCCATGTCCGCCGGCATCATCATCGGGATCGCCCAAGCTCTTGTCCTGTTGTTCATGGACGATGAAGACAGGGAACTCCTGAAGGAGTACGAACTCAGGAACAACTTCGTCATCCCGACGGGGAAGGGGCACGTCGTCAAGATCATGTACCCGCTGGGTTGGAACATCTTCCCGAACATCGGAAGAGAAGCTGGGGAGGCCGTCATCGCCGCCTACAGCAACAGACCTCTAGATGCTGTAGCTCGGTTCATGCGGGTGATGTCGGCCTCTCTCGATGTCCTCAACCCGCTTGGCGGAAGCAACGACGTTGTTGAGACGTTTCTCCCAACGGCGTTCGACCCGATCTACCAATTGGTCGTCAACAGGAACTTCGCGGGCTATCCGATCTACCGGGAGCGCAAGAGGGGCAAAGAGTATGCCCCGGGGTTCTCCTTGGCCAAGGACCACACGAACCCGGCGTGGACATACACCGCGAGGGCTATCAACTGGGCGTCAGGCGGAGACGACGTGTCGCGGAACACGGATGTCTGGAGGCTTTTCTCGCCACAGCCAGAGGCCCTCCGCTTCATACCGGAGGTCATCTTCGGTGGCGTGTGGCGCGAAAGCGAGAAGATGGTTGATGCCGCCGGCAACGTGGTCAGCGGACGGAAGACGGAGGCCCATCGGCTACCCCTCATCTCCAGGTTCTACGGCGACCTGACGACGGACTATGCCCCTACATCCGTCTACTGGAAGAACATCGAGGACATCCAGTCTGCGGCAGCGAGAATCAAGGCCCACGAGAACGCTGGCGATACCGCCGCGGCCGACAAGATCAGGAAGTCGCATCCGGAGTACGAACTCCTCAATGATGCCAAGATGAGCAGGCGTGAGGTCCTGGACGAGATCCGCGACCGACGTGAGCTTGCGCTCAGCACCGGCGATGAAGTCGAGGAGAGCATCAAGGACGCCGAGAAGAGAATCGGCGCCGAGATGAGGGCATTCAATACTCTTGTTAGAGAAGCGCGCAAGCGCCGCCAGTAGTCAGTGGTCGATCTGTGACGGGCGGACTTCCACTGTCCTGGACCTGGCCTTGTCCTCGATGATGGCCCACATGCCGTTGGTCTTCTTGACCAACTCGACAAGCCGTCCACGCCCGCGGTTCCCGCGTTGCGTGATGTAGCTGTAGATGCGTCCTGGCTTCAGCTCTTTCATTTCTGCTCCTGTTCAAGTGCAAGGATAGCCTTGATTGCCCCTTCGACTTTGTGTAGTTTGACGTGCTCTTTCCTGAGCACTTGCCTCGCGGCAAACACCGCGGCCTTCCAATCGGATGCGCGCAATGCGGACATGCTCTGGAAGTTACTTGGCGCCCTGTTGCACAACTCCTCAAGCCGATCGAGTGCGGCATGCAGTTCGCTAACTACGACTTTGCTCATCGCCATTCCTTGTTTCATCGCCACGCTGCCCTCAGGTTGCGTCGGCTGTACCAGGCAGCAGGTACGAAGACGACTTTAATGGCGGACCTCAGCCAGGCCGCCATCGCTCGGTTGGTCTTGCGCTTGTTCTCCCTCATGTCGCCTTGACCGAATTAGCCTCGCGCTGCTTTAGTGGTTGGCGGTACATGCAGACCTTGCGCGCTCTGGTCAATCCACGTTAGGCCCGCTCCGCATCCGCGAGGATTGCGGCGGCTTCGGCCTCCCATGAATCGTCAGGCATCGCCTGTTGTTCGGCAACGCTGCCGCAAAGTGCAAGTGATCTCGTCACCAGACCGCGCCACCGCTCGCGCTCTGCTGCCACAGCGGCTCGCACTTGATCGGCCGTATACAGCGCCAACTTCTGACGGTTGCCCCAGAACGCCTCGATTTCCGGGTGGCCTCGCAGACCGGAGAACTCCGTCACGTCCCATCCGTTCTGCTCATGCCACCGCACATGCGCTGCTGGCTCCAGGCCTAACTGGTCGTTCGAGCCGAGTGCCCCCGGCGTGGCTTCAGTGGTCATCGTCACTCCTTGCTGCCGGGGTCACCGGCTCAACTCCAACGTTAGGCCCCGCGAATACGGGCCGCCACATCGCGCAGCACGTCCATCGTTTCCTGGCCGCCATGAATCTCCCATGCCTGCGCTTCTGGCGGCACGTCCACGATCTTCGCGCACCTCTCGCGCTCGAATTCGACGGCTCCCCATGTGTACAGCGGCACAGCCGTAGCATCCGGGTCGCTCTTGCGCCACGCCTGCGCCAGTTCGTCGGCCACGTCGGCGCGCACCACCAGTTTCTGCATGCGGCCAAAGGCCACCACCGCCCACGCGACGGGGCCTAACCCGTCAGTCAACCGGACCTTGGCCGGCGTTGCTTGGTCATTCATCGTTGTTCCCGTTGCGGCCAAGGCCGGTTACTTCTGCGTTAGGGCGCTTCACTCAGTCCACCCGAAAACCGCCCGAGGCTTCCGCCCAGGCTGCGAACGCGCGCACCTTCTCCACGAAGTCGCGGCGCACAGGCGCTTTGTAGAGTCGGCTGCTGTCGTCCTGCATGTGCTTGCGGCGGTCTTCGGGCCCCCTCATCCACAGCGCGTACAAGTCGTCTTGGTAGTCGGCAAGCCACCGCGCAACCCTCGCCATGTCCTTGGCCTCGGCAGCGGTCACCCGAGCCCCGTCGTTGTGCCCAATGCACAGGCCGTCCGGCCGCGCCCGGTAGCAGAACTGCCCAGGCGAGAAGCCTGGGCCGTAGCCAACAGGCAGGCCAACGCCGTTGTCCAGCATCCAGCACCACGAGAAGGCGCCCATCTGGAACTCACCCGCCGCTTTGTTGCGTGGCCTCAAGTCGTATCCCATGCCAACATCTCCTTGCTTCGGCACCAGCGCCCTAACCCGGCGGTCAAGCGGACGGGCTAAAGCCCGCCGCTTACCTCTACGTTATGCCCTTGGTGGTGCAGGTAGTGAACAACGCTCTTTGCCTTGTCGTCGGCCCGCTGCGACATCCCGTTGCCGTCAATGTCACCGGCTCCGATCAGTCGCCAAATCGCGTGATATACGTCGCCGCATTCGCGTTCCAGCGCCTCGCGGTTGGTCGGGCCGCCGTCCGGGTGTGTGCTCTCAAATCCGTGGCGCAGCACTTTTCCGATTGCCTGCACCACCTCCCCGCATTCCTCGGCCAGCAGCGCCAATCGCTCGGCTTCTGCCGGGGCCAATTTGTTGAAGTGCTCCATGTCTTCTCCGTATTAAGCGCCGGGCATAACCCGGCAGTCGAGCTGACCTGCGCGAAAAGCCGCGCAGTCAGCTCACTTTTGCGTTAGGCATCACCAACACGCACCACGGGGCAGCGTAGGCATTTGCCACCGGGCCAGCTACCGCACACGCACGGCCCCGACACATCGCCCTCAGGGTATGGCGGCAGGCCAAAAGTCTCAGGCTTGTGCCGCCGCGATGTGGCGCTTTCGTGCGCGCCGCTCACTTCCCCGCAGCCGTCGCAGCGAAAGCCGATCATCAGCTTGTCGCCCTGCCACCATGTCGTCACCTGACCAGTGTTGCTGCCCAGTTTGTGCGCCAGCCAGTGAATCAGTCTTCGCATGCTTCCTCGCTTCGGTAAAAGTGATGCCTAACTGTCGGTTCAAGCGGAGCGCCCACGGCGTTCGGCTTGGTCTTGTTTCTCGGGCTGTAGTGCCGCCGTGGTCACCCGCTTAACCTGTGGCGTTAGGCCCCATGCCGCCAGTCGTTGCCGCTCAGGTACTTGATGACCCGTGCGCTCACGCCGGCCAGCGTGCGCCAGTCGGTGTTCTCGTAGCTTGGCGTCGGCTGTTGCTCCGGGTCGGACAGCGCTTCCAGTCGCCGCGCCAGCGCCTCCACATCCTCGGGCGCGCAGTGGTGCGGGTATGCCACCTCGGCCATGATCCGCTGCACCGCAACCTGTGCGGGCACGCGCTCGGCCTGTTCGGCGCGCAAGCACGCAATCGGGCTGTCTGCCACGTAGAACTTGCCGTCAGGGCGCTTCAGCGTCCATGGGCCTTGCATCGGCTTCGGTGTGTCCATGGTTCTTCCTCTTGCTTCGGGTGGGTGGGGCCTAACACTTCGCTCAACGCGACGGCCTACGGCCGCGCGTTAGCTCGGGCGTTAGGCCGCTTGGCCCCACCGTTCCGCGCCGCGCCTGTCAACCTCGGCTTTCATCCGCGCCGCAAGTGCGCGGCGGTCTGCCGCACGTTCGCGCAGAATTGCTTGGTGCTCCTGCTTATCGCTCATCTGCTCGTAGTCCCGCGCGGCGGCTTGCAGCAGATTCACGCACAAAATCAAGTCGCCTTCGCTCATTGCATCAAAACCGCCCATCTTTGCTCTCCCAGGCCAGCGCGTAGCGGCCTAACATGGCAGTCAACCGGACAAGCCCCGGCAGGCTATCTCGCTCCGGCAGCACCGCACGGGGGCTTGCCGGTTACTTCTACGTTATACAAACATCGCCAACGGTTGCAGATCAAACACCGCCACGTGGCGGATTTACCCTGTTCAGCCAGTCGCCGGTGATGACGCCGCTGGTTACGGAGACCTCGTACTTCCCTGGTCTCCTAGGGATCGTGGTGATCTTGTGGTACTCAACCCACGCCTTGTTGCGACAGATGGCTGACGAAAGAGATCGGTCGATCTTGTAGGCCATGGCGATCTCGTCGTGTGTGAGCTTCTTCTCGACTCGCAGGCGCCTGATCTCTCTTGCGATCTCCATGCTCAGCTTCGCTACCGGCTTTGCCCTGACGGTGTTGGCAATCTTCATCTTGGTCTCGTTGGATGGCGGCGGGCACATTCTGGCGATCTGCGGCCTCGTCATCCACCTGGCGCACGAGATGCACCCATGAACTTTGCAAGTCTTCCCGGCGTATGTGTACGGCTCGACGGGTTCACCCGTCCTGAGGCGCAAGACCTCCCTACGCACGAGGATGGATTTGTTGCTATGGCGGATCTTCGGGAAGTCTCGGTTCCCTCCGTTCCAGACCATGTGTTCGCCCTCTGCGTGGCACTTGGCGTAGATGTCACCGAGGTTCATAGCGACTCCACGAACTTGATGATGCCGGCCTTGATGTCGGGCCACTGACTGCTGGCGAAGACAACCGCCCGGCCCTTGATGTCGAGCGGCTTGATGCCAATGACCTTGGTCATGAACTCAGCGTTCACCGACAGGCCCTTCATCCTGGCATTGATGTCGCCCAGCTTGATCGTGTCCTCCGGGATGGCTTGGGCCGCCATGGTCGATGCCGCCTTGATCGCCGTCTCCAGCGGGCCTACCTCGACAGGTTCCTCGGGAGGCGACGACCCTTCTTCGGTAGCGGCCACGGGCGGATCTGCAGGAGGACTTGCTGCCTCCGGCACTGCCGGCACAGCAGGCCCGCCCCGCAGTTGAGCCATGTACGCTTCGACCAGCGAGTTGAACTTGATGGCTTCATCCCAGATCCTGTCGATGTAGTTGTCATCCCTTTCGATCTTGATGAGCGTGAAGCGCTTCCCGATCTTTTCGAGGTCCGGCAGGTACAGGCCGAAATGCCAGCACTTGCGGTTCGTGATGGCCATGGCGAACTGGCACTGATCGACCACCGAGGACACGTCATTGTCCAACAGGATCGGGCGCAGCTTCGAGGTGGCGAGGAAGCACTTGTACTCCGCCCCCTCGTCTTCGCCGATCAAGCCATCGACGGACGCCCCGAACAGACCGTCATCGGTCGCGATGAACCCGCACTCCTCCACGATGTCACCGATCCATGACTCGTGGACGATCCTCGCGTTGGCCTCAAGGGCCGATCCCCTTGCGGCCTGCCACGGATTGAACTCATCATCACCCAATGGCCCGCCAGAGAGGCGCTCGATCGCCAGCTTGAAGGCATAGTTCTTCGCGGCGTCAGACCAGTCTCCGGGCGCCCCGCCAGCCAGGGCCACCTCGACAGCCGCTGCGGATGGCGCCTTCTTGTACCCGGCGGCGAGCAATGCCTGCTCCTGACTCGCTCCGCCCTTGATGGCGCTGACGTAAGTGGCCTGCTGGTCGGTGAGGCCACCGGTCTTGGCCATGATGACGTGAATCATCGAGGCCGTGATCACGCCCGCGCGGGCACGGCGCCACTCTTCTCCGCCTTGTGCGACGTTGTGGACGATCATGATTGCTCCTTCTTCAGGACGAGGCGGTGAGCAACACAGGCGTCCTTGAACTCCTGGTATGCCTGCGGCGTTCCGACCAACTTTCCCTTCTCGGCGTTCCAATAGCCCAGCGCCTCGGCGTCGGTCTTCTTCTCGCGGAGGGTCTTGAGCATCAAGGCCACGTCGGGCCCGCCTTCTTCTCCGCCACCACCTTCGCCACCGCCTCCGTCGTCGTCTTCGCCCTTGGTGGAGAGACCGAGGATCGCCAGGAGCGTGTAGCGCTCCAGGTAGGTGATCGTGGATCCGGCCTGTTGGATGGCGTTCTTGTTGCCGGTCTCGTCGAGCGGCCCATCCATGACGATGGACTCGGAGTGGCCCATTCGGTGCGTGACAACGCATGTCACGAAGATCCTGCCGCCATCGCGCTTCACGTCCCAGCGATGGGACAGACCGAACTTGGCCATTGCAGGGACCACGACATCGACGACGTGATGGAGTTCGGCGTGCTTGTACGTCGTCCTGACTCCGGACTTGTTCGTGAAGTCCACCGTCTTCGCTTTGAAGATATCCAACGGTTGGTCCTTGAACTGGGACATCGCCATTACGAATGCCTTCTTGGCCTGAAGGGCCTCGAAGCGCTCATTGAGTTCCATGAGCTTCCCGATCATCTCGGGCGTCATGTTCTTGTCCACAGCCGCGGCGAGGACGCGCTCGAAGACTGAGCTTTGGTGAGGCTCGACGGCCTCCTGGACGACGACTTGGTTCGTTTGGTTCATGTGATCTCCTGTGTACCGTGATGGTACTCTCTTACCTAATGGTGTCAAGCGCATCAGGCAACGCTTTGTACCGGTGTGGTACGATGATGCAATGTCTGCTCTTCACGATATCTGGATATGCCTGTCCCCAAAGAGAAGGGCGTCAGCGGCTCGCGCCATAAGGTCGAGCGAGGCTTACCTGAGACAGGTGGCGGCCGGCTACAAGATGCCCAGCCTCCTGATGGCGGTGAAGATCTCCAGGGAGCTGGACGTGTCGATCGACGACATGGTGGCTGGCTACGAGCAGAGGAACGGAGTCCTGTACTCGAACTCAGACTCCCGTGGCCGCCATCGCTGAACAAGCTATGGGTTCCGCTGGGAAGGGGCCGCCTTGTCCTGAGTTCCGCCGGTAGGAAGTACAAGAAGGCGGTCGAGGATTCGATCTGGCTCCAGCGCGGGGCGAAGCACATCTCGTACCCGATCGACATCCTGCTTGAGCTGTACCCGCCAACGGATCGGCTCAAGGACGCCGACAACTACTCAAAGGCCGTCCTTGATGCCCTGACTGACGCCGGCACCTGGGACGACGACAGTCTCATCGAGTCGATCCTGGCTGTGAAGATGCCGGTCAAGGGCGAGGTTCGGCTTCTTGCCTGGGCGCATTGACTGCAGCCTGCCGATCTCGCGCCTGATGTACCAGGACGCCTTCTCAAGGTCCTCGATCGCATCACCCTTCTCCCCGGCTCGCCAAAGGTACTTGACGGCGTTGCCGACGTTGAACGTCATGCTCTCCACGATGTCGATGCACTCGACGCCGCTGGGATGGGTGTTGTAATGCTTTGGATGATTCACGCTTGACATCTGCGCCTCCTAGAACTCGCCGTCAGCGACTTGGAAGCACGCCACGCCGGCAGCGCGCCACATCTTGACCATCCGGTCGCGGTCCTCGAACACGGCAACCAAGCGCTGCCGGTCTTCGATCAGCATGTCGTCAAGCCAGCGCTTCTTGAGCACATCGTCTGGCGTGTAGTCGCCGGCCCTGCGCATGGTCAGCATCGGTCCCCAGAGTTGCGATCGGACGAAGGGGGTGTGCTTGTGCAGCCACTCAACGGTCTCGTCACGCACGTCATCGCTTCGCCCGCTGAAAATCCAGATATCAGCGCCGCGGCGACGTAGCGCCGCTAGCACGGTGAGCACTGGCGTGTTGGGCGCGTCGTCCACGCATGCTGCGTAGAACGCATACCAATCTTTGCTTGGTCCTTCCACGAAATGGCGCCGGTGTTGAATCAGGGCCAGCGTGCCGTCGAGGTCGAAGATGTACAGGGGTTTCATTGACTTCCTTCGTCAGTTTGGCTTGGTCTCGAAGATGTCCCATCCATCACGTTTCGCCTGCGCCTGCATCCTCTCGACGTAGACGCGCTCCATGTCGCGCCTCTGACCTCGCGTCATACCCTTGAGCAAGGTGTGAATGGAGTGACAACCGAACCTGAGCGGGAAGTCTGCGCACAAAGGGAACGAGTTCCTGTCATCGGACTTCGTTCCTTTACCCTTCCCATACTCCTCGTGCGCGCACTGACTGTGCCCTTGGATCTGACACCTGGAGCAAGGGAACGAGGCGACGTATCGCCTGTACTTCTCGCTTCTGAACGGCTTCACAGCGGGTTCCTCGACTCCATGTAGGGGACGCGGATGTCGTTGTGGAAGATGGCGGCGGCGGCTTCGTCGTGGTCGAGGTCTGCGCGTGATGTGACCCCACAAAGAATACGCACAGCTTCTGCACATCGTTCGTGCTCATCCGAGCCGCTGGCATCTTCCCAGGCTTCAGGATGCTGGAGACCCATCCAGACCACGAACGAGTCGTCCTGGCACCACATCCCAGCCAACCTCGCGAGGGCGCCGCCCTTGTGTTCGTCCTTCGGCGCCTGATCAACAGGCTCTTCGTCGTCGCCGATCTCGACCAGCGCCATCATCATCCGTTGGCCCGCGGTGTTGCCCTTCCTGGCGGTCATCACCCGGAAGGTTTCGAGTTGCGATGAGTCCTGTAGCCAGAACGTCACCATTGGCCCAGAGGTGTGTGAATCCTTCCATCCGGCGAACTGGACTTCCCCGCCGAACAGGACTTCAGAGTCCTTCATCTCGACACATACCTGGCTTGAGCCAGGACGCTCCTTTCAATGCGCTTCGCTGCGCGTTCACCGTACTCCATGATGGCGTCGGCCCAGTCCGTACCCTCGATGTCCATCGGGGCCGCGACTCCACAGCCGATCATCTCGGCCGCTCGCTCCGCGGCCCTGAGACCCGGGTTGTAGCCAATCCGCTTGGCGGTCTCGTGGTCGTTGTCTGCGCACACCACGACGCTCCCTCGCGGCTTGTGCGACGCGATGACGTGCGGGATGTTCCCGGCGTCGAAGGCGACGATGACGCGAGCGGATGGGATTGACTGGAAGATCGCGAGCCCCGTGGCCACGCCCTCGACGATGCAGGTGACGGCGGCATCTCGCCGGCTCATGGTGAAGGCGCCGCCCTTGATTGGGGCGCGCGGCCAGAACCGCTTCTGACCATCCTCACCTATTCGTTGCAGGCTCATCAGCGAGCCATCGTGCCTGACTACCGGGATGATGAGGCCACCATCCCACATCATCCCTTTCGTCCCGAGTGTCCCTAGACCTTTCCTGGAAAGGTACAGGGGCACTTTCTGGAATGGCGAGCACTTCTGGAGGTGCTCTGCGGCCATCTTCGTAGCCTTTATCGAGACCGCAGCGAGGTCTGATCTGCTGCGGAGGACCCTCATCCTGGTGGCCTGGTCTGTGGGCCTGTCGTCTTTCCATTGGCAGACCGTCTCGTGAGTCGCCCAGTTCCGGTAGAGCCCTAACCGCCCCCCAGGGAAGAGCTTGTAGGCTCCGTTCCTCTTCCTGGGGTGGTCTTCTGTGGGGCACCTTCGCCAGGCGCCGTCAGAGACGATCTCGGATGGGATGAGTCCTGCTGACTGGAGTGTCTCAGGAAAGTTCATTGCGAGGCCCTTCTGTTGGCGAATGCGATCTGAAGACTCCTGATCTTGTTGCGAACCTCGTGCGAGCATTCCTTCGGCTGGGTTGACTCCCACTTCTTCTTCGGCCACTGCCTGGTCATGTCACGGAAAATGGCCATAGCCTGGCGCTTTGCTGGCTCTCCGGAGCGCCGTTCGAGGACGTAGCCGACAACCTGCGGCCAGATGTTCTCGTTCAGCTCCTTGATGTACCCACCGCCGATCAACTCCTTGAGCGTACCTGGGGTGTGAGTGACGGGTCTCTTCTTCGGGTACTCGTACCCGCACTCCGGGCATTGTGGTCTCGGCCTGTGGACGCACCCGCAGTCGGGGCAGGTCGCAGGCTCGACCTCCTTCTTTGCGACCTCCTTCTTCTCCGACTCCTTCCCCTTCGGGAGCGCATCGAGGCCGCACTCGAAGTAAGCCTCCGTCTTGGCGAAGAAGCGCTCGGCATTCCCGGAGTG
>ERZ1292632.3707-Hain-H43-01um-R2-3707-length-11519-cov-4_pt1 | contig 11519 bp, 10 predicted proteins | sample MGYA00564407_ERZ1292632 | MGnify/ENA primary metagenome ERZ1292632 (study PRJEB36523, sample SAMEA6512637) | groundwater metagenome | collected 2019-01-08 | study: AquaDiva: Metagenomics assemblies of 32 groundwater samples
TCGATCTTTCTCTGGTCAAGGTCATAAAAGTTTTTAGCGTCTTGATGTAATTTTTCAGCCAAGCCCCTTCCCACAAATCTCCAATGCCATGACTCGAACTGATAATATCTATTACTTTTCGGGTAAGAAAGAATAAACCCGTATTTATAAGCGTTATCTAAAAACCATTGATAAGCCGGTGTTTTATCAAAACCAGAGTAATTCGTCCCGACTTCTGAGGTAGTGAAATCAAGGGTTGTGCCGAGCTGATGTTCGGAATAGCCCTGGTCTGAAGAAAACTGGTTAGCGCCTGTGCCGTAAACTATCTTATATGACGATTTTAAATCCGACTGTGTGCCGAACGAGCGGTAGGTTGATATGATTTTAATATCAACCTTGTCAGTTTCCGCGGCGATGAGCAAGGTTTGCAAAAATCGAAAAATTTCAGAATAAACTAAATAATCTTTTTGGGGGTCATAAGTGTATTTGGGGTCAATTTTAGAAAATGTTTTGGGTACATAATTTTCGCTTAAAAAATAAACTTTGGAATATTTTTTTAAGAGTTCTGGGTCTGTCTGACTTAATTTTTCCAAAACCCCAACCGTGCTTTGAATTTCACCTATTTGCGAAGATAAAGAATCAAACTCATTAACCTTGTCATTATATATCTTTTCAAAATTATCTCGTTGGATTCTTGTGTGTACCAATTCCAGCGCAGTTGAAGAAAAATAATTTTGGGTTAGTATAAGCTCTTTTCCAAGCGCCGAATTACTTTTGTTTAACTGATAATTCTCGTAGCCAAGATAGCCAATCGCTCCGCTTAATACTATCAATATGATTACAACTAAATGTATTTTCTTAAAATTTATTTTCATAAAGTGATTATACCAAAAAATCGCCTGATTGGCGATTCTTTGAAATCAGCTCCCCGGGTAGGATTCGAACTCCGACGCTCAGCAGGTCGGAGTCCGACCCTGCGTCGGACCTACAACCCACTTTTATCTATAAATAACCCTTAGGCTCCGGAGGCAGGATTCGAACCTGCGGCCGTATCCTTAACAGGGATCCGCTCTACCGCTGAGCTACTCCGGAGCCTAAGGGTTATTCTAATTTAATAAATCCATCCTCTATAATTTTCTTTAGATAATCTTTTCGTTTTAATTTTTTCAATCTCTTTTCAATATGTCTAGCTCTCTGCACGGTATCAAATTCTTGTTTAAACACCAATTCGACATCCCCAAATCTTTTAGTTGAATGCGTGTATCCTGCTTTATGATGTTTTAATCTGTTATCTAAATTAACTGTGCTTCCGATATAATACCTACCATCTCTTAAACTTTCTAAAATATAAACATAAGCCATTATTTAATTAACAATTGAGTCCCGACGCTCCGCCCACCGTGTCGGAGGTCGGGACCCCGACCGCGAAGCGCGTCGGGGCTACCGGGGAATATTAAATTTTCAAAATTATTTTAATCCATTTTCTTATCAATTTCTTTTATTTCTTTTTCAATTTCTTCTAAATCTTTCTTGACCTGTTTTAAACTAACTTCTTCTTTTTTGATTTCTTCTTCGGTTTTTTCGTCAATTCTTTTTTCTTGCTTGATGCCGGAAATAATAATTTGCTCGCCGATAAAAAATGAAACGAAAAGGCCTGTCAAAAGAAGAATTATCGTGCCTAAAACAATTGACATAAATCCGCTTAAATTGAATAAATCGGCCATTAGCCAAACTCCACGCCACAACAAAATAATGCCGACGCTGCCAACAAAAGCGTAAACAATCGGATGCCGCGACAATCTTCTTCTGATTTTATCTTCTAATCTATCAAAAAATTTAATAATATTCATCGCTTTATTATAAATTTTAAAAGGCCCCTTGTAAAGATATAGCAAAAGGCCTTTTTAAGATTTCCACTTCCTTTCTTGAGCCGCAATGGCTCGAATGATTTTATTTTTTATGGAGGAAATTTCTTCTTCTAAATCCACACTGATACACTGATTTTCCGGGTGCTGACGTTTTTTAAATTCAACCCAACTCCGACCACTTACCGACAGGGGACAAACCCTGTGTTTATCGGTTATATAAATGACGTAAAAATCGACTCCTTTCACCACATCAGACCAGCTCAAATTGATTGTCTTAATAAAGGCTTTAATTAAACGATCGCCTTTAAGTTCCTCGAGGGCGTCAGACACCATCGCTTCCCTTTTTTCGCCCAGCTCCAGAACATAATTAGATCTCGTTTTTTTGGCGGTCTCGATCTTCCCCCTAATCTCTAAGAAAAAGTTTCCCACCTTCATCGCCTCCCTTCTATATAATTCTATGTTAGTGATCTGTTTTTATTCTACTACAGTTTTAAAATAAAAGCAAATAAAATTGTCCGCCCACCAAGATTCGAACTTGGGACCATCTCCTTAAAAGGGAGCTGCTCTACCGGACTGAGCTATGGGCGGTCAAAAAAATATCTGAAATATAGACCCTAATCAATTTCTCTCTCTAAATCTTCAAGAATTTCTTTAACTTTCGGACTTAATTTTCTTGGCGTCTTGACGGTTAACTCCACAATTAAATCTCCTCTTCCCGAACCATTAAAGCGCGGCATTCCTTCAGCCGGAATTCTTAAATTACTTTTCAAATCAAAATCAGCTGGAATTTCCACTTTTAATTTACCTGCCCCGTAGGAAACTTGCTTTCCTTCGGGGTTGCCTGAAATAATCGGGATTTCAATTTTACGCCCCAAAAGCAAATCAGTTAATTTAATTTCTTTTTTGATGAACAAGTCGTCCCCTTGTCTTTTGAAAATCGGGTGGGGGTTAATTTTGATTTTAATATAAAGGTCCCCTTCTTTGCTACCCCTTTCTCCTGCTTCTCCGGCTGACTGAACTTTAATAATCTGACCATCGGCAATTCCGGCTCTGACTTCTATGGTGATATTTTTCTCGCCTCTTATCTTGCCTGAGCCGTGACAAGTATCACAGATTTTTTTAGGCAATTGGCCAGTGCCAAAACATTTATCGCAGGCCTTTACCTGGACAAAATCACCAAAAAAACTTCGTCGGGTTTCTTTGATTTCTCCTCGGCCAGCGCAAACCGGGCATTTTTCAAAACCAGCTTGCGGGTCGTGCCCCAAACCGCCACATTTTTGGCAGCGCACCGCAACAGAATAATTAATCTTTTTTTCAACGTCGCGGAAAGCTTCTTCCAAAGTAATTTCCTGAATAACTTGAATATCTGCCCCACGCTCGTAAGTGCGGCGTTTTTGCCTAACCCCCAGTCCTTCAAAAAAGGCGTCGAAAATATCGCCGATGTCGCCAAAATCTCCGCCAAAATCAAATTTTACTTCGCCAAAAGGACCGGCTTCACCAAAGCCAAAGCCGTCTCCGCCATAAGTGAGTCCAGCTCCAGCGGAAAAAACTTGGCCAAATCTGTCATACTGAGCTCGCTTTTCTTTATTGGATAAAACTTGATACGCTTCATTGATTTCTTTAAATTTCTTCTCATCGCCGCCTTTATCAGGATGATATTTATGAGCTAATCGGTAAAATGCTTTTTTTATTTCTTCATCAGAAGCGCCTTTATGAATGCCTAAAATTTTGTAATAATTTTTTGTCATAATTGTTGAATATTATTTTATTTTAAAACGATAATTTCTTTGCTTTTGTTTTCCATCATTATAGTGCTAAATCCCAAAGCTAAGCAAATTTCATAAATGATATAGGCCGGGCATGTGGCGATAAATCTGATAAGCCAAGATAAGCTAATAATGGTTAGAAATATTAAAACAGCGATAATTATTAAAACAAGAGATTTGTTATTTTCCGGCGATTGGGAAATTTTTTTAACCATTATTTCATAAAGCGCTTCCGAGGCTTTGGCTTTTAGATTTAAGGGCATACTAATAAAATCTGAAATTTTATTTTTTAACTCCTTTACGGTTTGGTTTATTAGCGCAGCTTTAGCGCTTGAAGGTAAAATTTTAAGTTCAGAATTTCCTTCAATTTGATTAATAGCTATGTTTTTTATTAAATCTTCAACTGGCAATGACAAGTTAAAACCCGGCAGAAAATTTTGAACTAAATCAAAATTAAATAACGAAGAGACACCTTTTTCAAAAACCGGTTTAGAAATAAAAAAATTATTTTCTTCCAAACTGAAAAATCCGACAGAAACAATAGTAGCTATTAAAGCCAAACCAGTAATGGCTTTAGGCAAAGATTTTTTGCTTACTTCCCAAAACTTTATCTTTAATCTGTCTTCAAGCTCGTTCCTGCCGCTGTAAATTCCCCAGACCAAAAGTAAAAAACCAATTAAGCTAGCCAAACCGATAATCATTGAAAGCCGGTCATAAAACGGCGCCAAAAACGCTAACATCTCCAAAAAAACAATTAGATTGGTAAGCCAAATGGTTTTAATAAAAAAAATATCAAGCAGGTATAACGCCAAGAATCCGATAACTGCTAAAAATGAAAATAACAGAAAATAAGGTTGGCTTTCAAGAATAAATAATTTCAAAAAATAGCCGAAGCATAACGCCGAGATAAGCCCGACAGACGTTAAAATGATAATTTTTATAATTGAACTATCAAGTTCGATTGTGCTATTGGCTTTATTGAGTAGGTTGCTGTCCATCATTACCCTGATTATACATGCTTTGTCCGATTTTTTGAAGCTCCAATGAAAGCTCGGCTGTCGCTGATTTAATTGTTTCAATATCTTGAGATTGTGAAAGCAAGGATTTTAAGTTTGTAATTTTAGAATTAACCGCTTCTTTGATTTCAGCTGAAACCTTATCTCCCGCGTCCCTTAGCGCTTTTTCTGCCACATAAATAAGCTGCTCCGCCTGATTTTTAGCTTCAACCAATTCTTTCTTTTTTCTGTCCTCTTCGGCGTGAGCCGCGGCTTCTTGTTTTAATTTTTCCACTTCATTTTTAGAAAGTTGCGTTGACGCTTCAATGCGGATTGATTGGCTTTTACCTGTGGCTTTGTCTTTAGCGGAAACACTTAATATGCCATTAGCGTCAATATCAAAAGTCACTTCAATTTGAGGCATGCCTCGAGGAGATGGCGGAATGCCGTCCAAGATAAAGCGAGCCAGAGTTTTATTATCAGTTGCCATTGACCTTTCGCCTTGTAAAACATGAATTTCTACTGATGTCTGGCTGTCAGCCGCGGTAGAAAAAATCTGGGATTTAGCTGTGGGAATTGTTGTGTTCTTTTCAATAATCGGCGTAGCCACGCCGCCAAATGTCTCTAAACCTAAAGTCAAAGGCGTCACATCCAAAAGCAAAATATCTTTAACATCGCCCTGAAAAATACCAGCCTGAATAGCGGCGCCAACTGCCACGACTTCGTCGGGATTAATTCCTTTATGCGGCTCTTTGCCAAAAAGGTTTTTCACCGCATCAACAATTAATGGCATTCTTGTTTGTCCGCCAACCAAAACCACTTCATTAATGTCAGAAATTTTAAAATTCGCTTCGCTAAGAGTTTTCTTTACTAATTCAATAGACCGGTCAACTTCTGGTTTTACTAATTCTTCCAGTTTTGCCCGAGTTAATTTAAAGAGAAAATGTTTTGGACCAGAAGCGTCTAAAGTGACGTAAGGTAAATTAATTTCTGTTTCAAATACTGTAGAAAGTTCGTGCTTAGCGCGTTCTGCCGCTTCTTTTAATCTTTGAAGCGCCAAAGGATCTTTGGAGATATCAATGCCTTCTTGTTTTTTATATTCGCCAACTAAATATTCAATTATTTTTCTGTCAAAATCATCGCCGCCCAAATGCGTGTCACCGCCCGTACCCTTTACTTCCACGATGTCACCGCTAATATCCAAAATTGAAATATCAAAAGTGCCGCCGCCAAAATCATAAACCACAATTTTCTCATTTTTCTGTTTATTTAAACCATAAGCCAAGGCCGCGGCAGTTGGTTCGTTGATAATTCTTTTAACTTTTAAGCCAGCAATTTCTCCAGCATTTTTTGTGGCTTGTCTTTGGGAATCATCAAAATAAGCCGGTACGGTAATTACTGCTTCTTCAATTTTTTCTCCCAACTTTGCTTCGGCATCGGCTTTTAATTTAGCCAAAACCATGGCGGAAATTTCTTCCGGCTTATACCATTTAGCTTGCCCTGAGCCTGTCGAAGGGTCAGCCATTTTAATTTCCAAGCCACCGGTTGAAGATTTTTGGATATCAAAAGGCAACCAAGATTTGTCTCGTTGAACTTCCGGGTCGTCAAAATTGCGGCCAATCAAACGTTTAACCGAAAAAATCGTGTTTTTTGGATTAACCACAGCTTGACGCTTAGCTAATAAACCGACTAATCGCTCGCCGGCTTTGGAAATAGCGACAACTGACGGAGTGGTTCGATTACCTTCGTTATTTTCTAAAATTTTTGGTTCGCCTCCCTCAACAATCGCCATTGCTGAAAAGGTTGTGCCAAGATCAATACCTAATATTTTTGCCATAATTTTTAAAGCCACTAGCCACTAGGGTTTAGCCACTAGTGCTGTTTACTAATCACTAGTCACTAATCGCTAATCACTATTTTGCTACTTTTACTCTCGCCGGCCTAATTAATTTTCCATTCAAAAGATATCCTCGTTCAACTTCTTCAATAATTGTACCAGATAGTTTATCTGATTCAACTTCTGCCACTGCTTCCTGATTAGACGGGTTAAACGGCTGACCAACTGAAATTATAATTCTTTCCAAGCCGCTTAATTTTAAGATATCTTCCAGTTGTTGTTTAATAAGGTAAAGCCCTTTTTCTTTTCTCTCATCCGCCTCGTTTTGCAGAACCGATAAAGCCAAATCAAAACTATCTAAAACAATTATTAAATCTTTTATTATGGTTTCGTTGGAAAATTTAACAATACTTTCAAATCTTTTTGTCTCGTCTTTTTTATAATTAATTAAATCTGCCCTAGCTCTTTTCCAGCCGTCAAGATATTCCTCGCGCTCTTTTTGGCATTTTGATAGTTCATCAATTGTTTCCCGCCCCGAATTATTTTCGGGACGCCCGCTTCGACTCGCGTCGAGCGAGGCGAGAGGCTCGCCTCCTTCGGAGGCGGCTGGTTTTTCTTTCTCTTTTGATTCTTCTGCCTCTCCCTGATTATTTTTTTGAGTTTCTTCGGGCATAATAATTTATTAATAAAACACTTTTACATTATATAAATAAAATTAACCTTGTCAACCCCGTATGATCCCGCTTGGCGGGACTCTACGGGGTCAAGCCTGAAAATTTGCTAATAAAAAGAATTTCTAATAAAATCAAAATAATGCTCAAACTATACAATACTCTTACCCGCAAAAAACAGATTTTTCGGCCAATTCGCGATAAAAAAGTCAGCTTATATACTTGCGGACCCACGGTTTATGATTATGCCCACATCGGGAATTTAAGGACTTACATTTTTGAGGACATTTTGCGGCGCGTCTTAGAATACAACAGCTATAGCGTCAATCATGTCATGAATTATACCGATGTCGGACACTTAACTTCTGATACCGATACTGGCGAAGATAAAATGGAAAAAGGCGCAAGGCGCGAAAACAAAACTGTCTGGGAGATTGCCGAATTTTATATTAAAGCGTTTCAAAAAGACAGTGCGGCGTTAAATATTTTGAAACCGAAACTAACTCCCCGCGCCACCGCCCACATCAAAGAACAAATCAATTTAATTAAAATTTTAGAAAAGAAAGGTTTTACTTATAAAACGAATGATGGTATTTATTTTGATACTTCGCGACTCAAAGATTACGGCCGCTTAGCTCACCTTGATATTAAGGGACTGAAAGCCGGCGCCAGAATAAAAATGACTGAAGGCAAAAAAAATCCGACTGATTTTGCTCTTTGGAAATTTTCACCAAAAAATAGCAAGCGCCAGATGGAATGGGATTCGCCCTGGGGTAAGGGTTTTCCCGGTTGGCACATAGAATGTTCGGCTATGAGTCAAAAATATCTCGGCAAGCAATTTGATATTCATTGCGGTGGAATTGACCACTTAAATGTTCATCACACGAATGAAATTGCGCAATCAGAAGTGGCTTTCGGAAAAATCCCAGCAAGATTTTGGCTTCACGGAGAACATTTATTGATAGGAGCCGGAAAAATGGCAAAATCAGAAGGTAATTTTTTAACTTTGAATTATTTAATTAAAAAAGATTTTAATCCTCTCGCCTTTAGATATCTGGTCTTAACCAGTCATTATCGTTCAAAATTAAATTTCACTTGGCAATCGCTTCAAGCGGCGCAAAATGCCTTGGATAACTTATATGCTTTTGTTCAAATGGCTGATGACAAACAACCCGCCTTCGCCAAGGCTTCGGCGGGCAAGCAAATAAAAAATTATGAAAAGCAATTTCTGGCCCCTATTAACGACGACTTAAATACAGCTAAAGCCATCTCCATTGTTTGGCAAATTATTAAAGACAATGGATTATCAAATAAGGCCAAAGGGCGACTGCTTCTCAAATTTGATAAGGTTTTAGGGCTTGGATTAGATAAATTAAAACCCCTCAAAATTCCGCTAAAAATCAGGCAAATGAGCCAAAAACGAGAGTTGTTAAGAGCTAATAAACAATTTATTCAAGCAGACGAGTTGCGAAAAGAAATAGAAAGTTTAGGATACAGAATAGAAGACACGGCTTTCGGACCAAGGGTCCGAAAGAATTTCTAATTTCTAATTTCTAATTTCTAATAATTTTTGGGAATTGGGCAATTGGGAATTGGAAATTTAAGATTTTCATGGAAAATCTCAAATTACCACCACAAGATATTGAAGCTGAAAAATCTGTCTTGGGAGCGCTGATGCTTGATAAAGACGCCATTATCAAAGTGGCGGATTTACTTTACTCCGCTGATTTTTATCAACCGGCCAATGCCAAAATTTTTGAAGCGATTTTTAGACTTTTTGAAAAGGGAGAGCCGATTGATATTTTAAGCGTCAGCAAAAAATTAAAAGACGAAAATCAATTAATTGAAATTGGCGGCTCGGCTTATCTGACGGATTTGATTAATTCTGTTCCCACAGCCGCTCACATTTCTTATTACTCTAAAATTGTCCGCCAGAAAAAGGTTCTGCGCGACCTAATCACCGCTTCTTCGCAAATCACCGAAAGAGTTTTTGACACTTCGGAAAATACAGAGGATTTGCTTGACGACATTGAACAGAAAATTTTTTCTATCAGCCAAAAATCCCGACCGCAAAAATTCGTAGCCATCAAAGACGAACTTAAAGCCGCCTATGAAAGAATAGAAAAACTTCACCAAGGAGAAAGAGGTTTACGGGGAGTTTCTACTGGTTTTGATGAATTGGATAATTATCTTTCCGGTTTTCAACGTTCGGATTTGATAATTTTAGGCGCCAGGCCATCGCTTGGTAAAACTGCTTTATGTCTTGATATGGTGAGAAGCGCCGCGATTAAAACAAAAGTGCCTGTTGGAATTTTTTCGCTTGAAATGTCCAGAGACCAAGTAATTGACAGGATAATTGCGGCTGAAGCCCAAGTAGCTTTATGGAAATTGCGCACTGGCCGATTGTCTGATGATATTGATTTTGAAATGATTCAAGCGGCTTTAGACCGCTTGGCGCAAGCCCCGATTTTTATTGACGATACACCATCGGCAAATATCATTCAGCTTCGTTCAATGGCTCGCCGGCTTCAAGCTGAACATGGCTTAGGGCTTTTAGTAGTTGATTATCTCCAATTGATTTCACCGCGAAGCAATACTGACAATATGGTTCAAGCAATGACTGAAGTTAGTCGGGGTCTCAAAAGTTTAGCCAGAGAATTAGAAGTGCCAGTTTTAGCTGCGGCGCAACTCTCGCGAGCCGTAGAGCAAAGAGAAGTAAAAATTCCCCGGCTGGCTGATTTACGCGAATCCGGCTCAATTGAGCAAGAAGCTGATGTGGTTCTATTTATTTATCGCAAAGACAAAGACAAATCTGAACCGTCGCTTGAAGAAGAAAACACCGCAGAAATTATTATTGCTAAGCATCGCAATGGACCACTCGCCACAGTTCAATTAAAATTTGACCAAGAAAAAGTCAGTTTCAGAAGCATCGAAAAATTCCACACAGAAACCGAGTAGGATTTGGGTACAGAAAATCTTTTCTCAGAAAATTTTCTTATCAGAGCGCTCTAACCAGTTAGAGCGCTGTTAATATTAAAATAATAATTAAAGATTACTTAAAGATTATTTAGAATTTTAGAGATTTTGGTAAATAACTCAAAAAACTTAAAAAAACAGCCCGCAAGGTTTTTATCCTTGAACGGGCTTTTCTTTTACTGACGGTCCCCGTCTAAAGCGTTTAGAATTTACTCCAAAATTCCCGCTCAGACGGCTTAACTGAATTGGCGCGTTTCCATTCGGCTGTGTCTCTTACGATTTTAGAAATCGGAAACGTAGCCCCTGGCCTCCTCAGTTCGGGCACACTACTGGAGATATCAAGTAGTTGAGTTTCTGTACCGGGATGGTTTGGTTCTTTCTCCAAGATTTCAAGCCATTTATTTATTACCTCGGCTTGATCTTCCCCGATGCGATAAGCCTTACCATCCACATGGATTACATCGCCGAAATTAACTCTAGCCATCTTTTTCACCTCCTTTCTTTAGAATTTAAAGAGCAGTCACCTCGCGAGATGCCTGCTCTTTTTGAGTAGTCATCTCATCTTGAGATGCTACCATAAGTATATCACAGCCAATTTTATTTGTCAAATCTAAAAAAGCTATAAATAGCAATACCCAATTAGGCACTATGCTATAGCATAGTACTATGACATGTCATCGTGGTCAGCAGAGTAGCCGACCCATTATTCCAATTAAAATCATTAAGCAGAAAATTATTTTTGTAAAACAGAAAAATTTGTTTTTTTGAAACCTGCGCAGGCGAGCGGGCATGGTTCGAGTCCGCCAGCTGGCGGACGAGAGAGCGAGCCGAGGAACAAGCGAGCTTGCCTCGCTGGGGCAAGCGAAGCGGGTTGAAGAAAAAGAAATTTTTCTGGAAAAGAATTTTCTACTACTCTACAAAAATTTGCTCAAAAAGAATAATATCAGTCCCAAGCCGCTGAAAACTGCCGAGACAATCCAAAAACGCATCGTCACCTGAGTTTCTGGCCAACCCAAAGCCTCTAAGTGGTGATGAATAGGCGCGGATAAAAATATTTTTTTGCCTAATAATTTTTTGGAAAGCAACTGTAAAATCACCGAGGCGGATTCAATTACTAAAACAAAACCAATCACCGGCAAAAACAAAACCGAATTAGTCAAAAAAGCGATAACCGCCAAAGTGACAGTTAACCCCATAATGCCGGTTTCTCCCATATAAAATTTAGCCGGATGAATATTAAACCACAAATAAGTTACGAGAGCGCCTATAATAATCGTGATTAAAGTTGCTAAATCATAAAGTCCTGCGGTATAAGCAATTACACCATACGCTCCAAAAATCGGCATTAAAGACCCGGCTGACAGCCCATCAAGCCCATCAATCACACCGCCAGAAAAAGTCGCGAGGGTAACCACAACAAAAATTAA
>ERZ1292632.3710-Hain-H43-01um-R2-3710-length-11509-cov-7_pt1 | contig 11509 bp, 21 predicted proteins | sample MGYA00564407_ERZ1292632 | MGnify/ENA primary metagenome ERZ1292632 (study PRJEB36523, sample SAMEA6512637) | groundwater metagenome | collected 2019-01-08 | study: AquaDiva: Metagenomics assemblies of 32 groundwater samples
AGTTGGCGCAGCTCCGCGGAGTGGGCGCGATATACGGCCACGCCCGCATGTTCACCGAGCGCGACCTCGCGAGGCTGCGCGTGAAGAGGCAGCCTGGCAGACCGCGGAAATCTAGCCAAGTCCCTGCGGGGCGCGAGTAGGTAAGGAGTAGGAGCCATGAGTGCTGAATATACCCCAGGCCCTTGGAAGGGGGAAAAATATTGCGTCTGGGCCGGTGATAAATATGTTGCGGGGGTCCAGACAGGGAACGGCTCAGACGAACAACGCGCTAACTGCATGTTGATAGCCGCGGCGCCTGCCCTCTTGGAAGTGTTGCAGGAACTCATACGCTTGGCCGACGACGGCGCTTACATTGACCTCGCGGACCAAGAGGCTACACCAATCAGTCGCAGGTTGCGCCAAGCAATCAAGGAGGCTAGGAATGAATAACCTCTCCATCCGAGCCAATGGGAGCCTATTGGTAGGGACAGGCAAGGCACTGAATCTGCTGCCCGTTGGAACCAGAATCTACAATCACGGGAACCAGTGCAACCAGGACCACTTAGGTGATATTCTGCAGACCGATGTTTTGGAGGTAGAGGGATGACATATAGAGGGTCAGGCGGAAATATGGGCAGAGGCGCCGCCTACTCCCGCTACTACAGAGAATATGGAGCCCCAGGGAGCATGGCGGACAGGGCTGGTGGTATGTCAGTCTTAGAGGCCCGTAGAGAAGGACAAGAACAAGAACAGAGAAAGCAAAAACTTGTTGATGTATTCTCGTTCTCCAAAAGCAGCTCCGCTAAGTATGGCTGTGATAATGGCATGGTGCCGCTGGCGCAGATTATTAGGGAGTTTGGGGATACAGTACTATACCCAAGCACTGACTACGAGAACGAGTTTGTCGCGGATGGGAACGGTGACCCCGTTTCCCCACCCTGGAAACAGGTGCGCGCAATAACACTGAGAGAGGGCCGGTTAGTGAACGCAACATTGTGGCCGTCGAAAGCAACTATCGCCAAGGCCCGGTAGGGTAGAACACAAGCCCGGCCAGGGTTGGGGTCGGACAAGGAAGAGCGGGGCCGTTTCCTCCACGGGTTAAAACACCGTGGTTTCCAACGGCCCGACGTGCTATGATAACCGCCCGCTCTGCGGCTACTTTGACCGCGTTGTTTCGATCTGCCTCCAATGCCAATAGCTCCTCCGGTGTGGCCGCTTTCACTTCTGCGTATGGATCGTCGGTAGTCGTTATTGTGTTCAAGGCTTCGCGCCTCCTCCACGCGCCAGCCCGCCGCTCTCTGCTCATCGGTTAGCACTATGTTGCTGATGTTCATTCCTCATCCTCCATGATCTTCATCGCCTGCCAGTACACCTCATCGTACCGCGGCGGTATGGGCTGCGTGCTCAGGTGCCGCTTGCCCCAGAGCAACAAGCTAAACCGAATGGCAAATACTCGGTTCCCTGGCAACAGGCTCAAACCTATATCCACCAGCTCAAGACATACTCGTCCCAGGCGCTTGAGTCTCATTCTTAAAGGCTCCTCAAAAACCCAGTGCACGGGATGCTTGAGCTTGTCGGTGCCATGCTTACCACACAGCCCACAAATATCATCCTCAACGATTTTCATTCATCCTCCTTCGTTCTATTCAGTGCCAGTGGCAAGGTAGAATAGCTCTGCGTATCTAGTTCCTCAATTGTTACCGAGATAACACCAAGTTCAAGTGAATTTCCCAAAACTTGAAAGTCTTTTTCCGAAACGTCAAGCCAATCATCTCCGCCTAACCCCCAGTCCCGCACTTCCAACCACAGACACCGACCAGTTGGCCCACAAACGTAAAGCACTGAGCCGATAGGCCACGAGACAGCCGCCGCTATGCCGCTTGCCTGCGGATCGTAGCGCGTTTTTCCATCCGCCATGAGGTCCCCCGCAAGGTCCGGATGCACCCAAGTCAGCGTCCCCCGAATAGCCAGTCCAGCACTTTGGCCGCGGCCAGCCCGACCAGCAGCAGAAATAGCCACACCGGGATCGCCATGCCCTGATTCACCCACTCCATCGCTTGCCTCCTTACTTCTATCGCTGGCCTCTCTGAGAGCCGATTCTACAGTAGGATAGGGGATTGTACCGTCCGCGCTGTTGCCCCCGGTATTTTGCCATTCTACAAGGCTGTACGGCGATTCTGACATGGCCACGGCGGGGGACTCGGCCTGTTTAGCTCCGTCCCCTAACCACGGTAAGTGAGGCCGCAGATATAGAGGTTCGATGTTACCCTGTTTGAACTTAAGAGGCGAATAGTAATCGCTGCTCCCCCCATTTACCTGCGGCCCGCTTCCTAAAGCATCCTCGCGGACACGAATAGGCACGATAAACCCGTTGCCAGGCCAAGGCACCACGGCATCCCAAAACGGCAGCACCAGGATTAGCAGCAGAACCGTGATGCTGGCTAGTCTTTGCATCGCTCTAGGTACATCTCGTGAGTAGACCTGTACTCGCCGGATTCGATGCTCTGCCGTACCTGCTCTTTGAAGCGATTTATCGCCTCCCATCGCCTATATCCCATCGCTATCTTCGGTTCCACAATGCAGTTCCACCATAACCACCAGCGAGGCGCGATATGCCAGGAGTACTTGTCCGGCCTGTACAGTGCGCTAATATGTGCGCCGGTAGCCGTATGACCCAAAATGAGTAAGGCGCCTTTACTCCCAAAGAGCTTTTTGGCGATTCGTACTCCTAGCCTCCAGTGGAGGGCCTTCTGTTCAGGATCATCCAGATAGTCTTTACCCCAATGCCCAATGTCGTGGATGAAGATGCAGACTATTTGCCACGGCTTCGGCCATTTGCCATAGAGCTTACGCCAGGCTAGTAGTACCAGAATCGAGTGCATTGGGCTATGTACGCCGCAAATCACACTTATAGTTCCTTGCCTCATCAATCCCCCTTCGCTAGCTGCTCCGAGCAGATGGGGCAGTAGTCCTGGGTTGGTGCGGGTTGGTACAACGGTGTCTTCCAACCTGCTGCGTGTGACAAAGCGCGTGCATTGAAGGCTTCCAGTCGCCAAGGATGCTTCTTTCCACACCCATCGCAGACTATACGAAAGGGATTACGGTGCTCAATCATGCTCCCTCGGTGTTTTGGTGGAGGTATCGGGATTCGAACCCGAATCTTCCGGTTGCAAGCCGAGTGCTCTACCAGATTGAGCTATGCCCCCAGGAGGAAATATCCCAGTCCCATTGCATAAGCAACAAGGCACCGATGGTGGTATCATCCCCTCCCACTCGCCTACGCCAATAAAAGTTTGGACAACTTCAATTCGACCAGATCCTCCGCAGGATGGGCATAATGTGTTCAAGTTACTCCTCCTTCGCCAATGGGGGTGACACACTGTAGATAGAAACAACATCATAGACCCGCATCGCTATCTCCAACAACACCTCTCGCGTCTCCGCGGCCTGAGCCTCGAGCTCGGCTATCCTGTCCCGCTGGCACACCGGGCAGCCCAATAGGTGCTTATCGCAATAAATGGGTAACAACTTTAGCCTAAGCCGCTCTGCTTTCTCAAGCTCTTCATCCCGGATAATATCCTCTGCGTTCATCGTTTCTCTCCTGTCATCAATAGGCTTCGTAAGCCCCTCGCCTCTCTAATCTCAATTACCAGCTTCGGCTCTTCAGGGAATTCGACATAGTATTTGTGAATATGCGCGTCCACTATCCTGGAGTCGTCAGCATAGGCAAGCGAATTCAAGGCATCCGAAACGAGTTTACCGCAGTTGTCCCAATCCGGCTTAACTGTAGGCCGTTGGCGCTTTTTGGGCGCAGAAGGAGGCTTTAGCATATAGAGTTCAACCGTCATTTCCAGCGGGGTATCAGGCGGGAAAGGCTCCTGGTGGCTCTCCTGCCAGTACCACCGGATAACAGCCTCAGCGGTCTTGGTTTTCTCCGGCGTGACGCTACGAACCTTGCCACCAGCTCGCAGATACGTCCTGGCCCGCTGTTTCCCCATCGGGATACCAGGGACAGTGAAACGAATTACGCGAGGTGCGTCCTCGCTCTGCCGGAGATCAGCCTTGGTGTGATACGCGGTTCGCGACTCTGTCAGATCGCACCTCGATCACACTCGTGGCATATCACCAACGTTACATCGCCGTAGCAACGGTCACACAATGCTCGCTGGCATCTTTCACATTCGTAGAGTTCGTCATCCTCACCACAAACCGCACAGTAGAAATTCATAGCGTAATCATCGGCAATCGCACTCCGCCCCGCACCTTGGGCAGAGGCTTGCCCTCCCCAGGCCTCCATGCACATTGTAAACAAACCGTCTCGCCAAAGTTAGTCACCAAGGCGGATTTCCCGCACTTTGGGCATAAGTGCCCCCGCGGAGGCTCTAATATCACTGGCTGCTCGTAGAATTCCAGTTCAGGAGGCTTATTCCTGTGAGCCTCCACCGCTCGTCTCGCTCCTGTGCGATCAGCGTATCCTACCGCCTTGGCAATCGCGGTATAGGTCATGCCAACTGCCCGTAACCGGACAGCCTCAGCCATTCGATCAGTATTTATGGCAAATCCCTCCTATCCCAGCCCTCAAACCATGTGTGAAAGTTGTTTTTCACGTAGACCGGCACTCCCGCAGCATCGCATTGATCCACCAGAGCCTTACCCCACCCTGGCTTATGGACAGGCTTCGGTGTCAAGCCGCCTAATATCAACCACGAAATAGCACACCGACGCTTATCGTCCATCGCAGACCGGAACCACGTGCCTAAATCCACCGGGCCAAGTAAGGGTTCCACCGACACGAACTGCCGCTTAGCCGGCACCTGTAGCAGTAGCGGGATCCGCTCGTCAGCATCTGCTTGGTTCGTCACCGTTATACCCGCCCAGGCGTTATCAGGTATCGTGTAAGCACACATGATCTCTGGGTGCTTAGTGAGTAGGATAAACTCGTGCTCAGGGTTAACTTTGATGACGAAAAGCACCGCAGTTATCCACGCATCGTCACTCCACGGGCCGAACAGGTCTGACATACTGCACACAAACACCCGCGCCGGATGCTGGAGCATCGCCGGATCGTGAAGGCGCTCCGGGTGAAAGTGTGGCTCGAAGGCTCGACACTTTGGGCATTTGCTCATGCCTCGTTGAGCAAAACGCCTCGCATAACAATAGCTGCAACCGCCGAGACAACCCCAGCCGAGCGGATTCCAGACATATCCCGCCATCTTTCCCTTGGCGACCCACTCAATTCGCGTTTTTTGCATCAGATACCTCCGCCCGTTCTAAACTCATGGCTTCACTTTTCATGCCTCTCCCTCCTATCCCGTGACGCCGACCGCGTCTAAGGCAGCCTCGTATTCCCAAAGAAGTTTGTGCCATCTCCCAAACCATATTTCATATTGCTCTCCCGTGTTCCAGGCTTGCTCCATTGAGAACAATAAGTCGAAGCCCTTACTGACCCGTAGGCCCAAGTCGGTTATCTTTTGCCGATCCATTATTACCTTTCAAGGTCGGGATTCCAAATACACACCAGGTGTACTTACAGTACACACCTATGTAATGTAATTTGTAATTAATCCTAGATTACATGTAATTTGATGTAATTACATGTAATCCCAATTACATGTAATCGCTTAAAATGGCAGATCATCTTCTTGATCCGGTTCCTCTTGCCCAACCAAAACCCACGTTTCGCCCCTTTTCATAATCTGCCTCGACCGAGCTAGGCGAGTTAACGCGACTCGGACGGTCCCAATCTTCGCGTCTAATACTTCCGCGATCTTCTCGGTCTCCAATGCCGTGCGAGAAAGCAATTTCAATATCCGTAGGGGTACACTCAAGTCCTTCGAAAGTTCCTCATTATCAGCCAAGTCTACCCGCGTAATGATTAGTTTCTGTAGCACCTCATCCTCTGAGATAAAGCCTAGCTTCAGACCAATAGGATACTGCAACTTCGAGTTATTCGCCTTACGATGAAACAAGCCCAGGGCGACATTGTCCTCCCCGCTCTCCTGGCTTTTTTTGATTTCCCAAATGCTCCTGGCCCAATTCCAAAAGTAACTACTTCCGAACGGGGTCGCTCCTTTTTTGTCCAGCATCCCCTTGGCCAAGTGTGTAACTACCAGGGATCCGCATTGCAGATCACGCAAGGCTGAAAAGAAACCGTTGGCTTGCTTGTTCTCATTCAGGTCCCCACCACACGCGCCAGCTATGGAATCCACTACCAGGAACCCGATGTTCATATCGGCTATAATTTTCTTCAAGGCTTCAACATCATCAGCCAATGGTCGAGTGCATCGGCGATAGATTATGTCCCGCCCCGCTGGAATCCCGCATCCCGCCCGTAATGCCTTGAGACGCCAGCGAATCTCCCCTTCCTCTGTTTCCCAATCCAGATAGATCGTTCCGATACCCCCAGGGGGGGGTATGGCTTTGACCGGATTCGTGAGCCAGGGCGTAGCGGCTATGACTGCCATAAATAAGGCCAGGAAACTCTTAGCTGTCCCGCCATGTCCGAAAATGATAGTGGATTGCCCTTTGAAAATAAAGGGTCTGATTAGATATTCAGGTGGCATGATTACCGTGTCCTTGTCCAGCGCCACCACCGGGGACCCAAGATATCCCTCTGAGCCTTTCCAGATACCAGGCAACTCAATGCAAAACAGGTCAAGGTCGTGCTTGAGCAGATCAAGTGGATATTCTTTATCCATACCATTTCGGAAATGCAGAAAGGCGCTTTTGGCAAGTCGTGTTCGGTCCTCTTGTCGCCCGATATTGAATGTGTCATAGGCCAGAATTGCGTTTTGGTAGCCAATCGTAACCTGTGCATGAAAACCCGTTCTCTCCTGCCGAAGCTCCTTAGCAATGACCTGAACCGGCTTTTCATCAATCAATCGTTCCCAGTAGATTGAGCCGTCAGAGCGGATTGCGGGGTTCATCCAGTTCCCAAACAGCGGGTGGCCCTTTGGCGAGCTTGCCCTCATATCCAGCCTGAACCTGCTTCAATCCCTCCTCTATCATTCTCCGTTGCTCCGCCGCATCTCGCACGAGTTCGGCGTAATACTGTGCATGGAAGGGCGTAGCGGCTGCGCCTATCAAATGAGCGAGATATGCCCACCCGCCAATGGCATCTAGCCGCCCCACCCGCCTTAGCTCTGCGGCTACCAATATCGTGTCTACCGCCTTGGCTTTCATCATCGCTTCCAGAACCCAACCGTTCCTCTCTCGGTAAAAGTCGGTTGGGTTTAATCTAGCATCCCAGGGTATCTCGAATCCCAAGAAGCAGCAGGATAAGTAGGCTTCTTCTGCTTCAATATCGTGGGGTAGAAGCGGATATTCTCCTGGCACTGGTAACCTTGCCATGATTAGCCCGCCCTTGCTAATTCTTTATTGATCTGTTGACGCAACTTGCGGAGCTTTACCTGCCAATAAGGGCCTGGTGTATTGGTCCCAGCTTCCCATCGCCGGATGGTGTACGCACTTACCCCGATCCGTCCTGCAAACTGGTCGTAGGTCTCGTCAATGTCTTCCCGAAGTCGTTTTATCTCGCTTGGTTCCATGCTTTTAACTTATCACACTTGCGTACATCTTGTCAAGCCCCCTATTCACAAGTCGGCGGGCAGGCCCAGGTTGCCAAAACCCTGGTACGCAGTTGGCGTTTCCGGCGATTCCCTCCGGAGACTGCTTACCAGCCCGCCTTCCCGAAGTGCCTGCTACCTAGCCGTGCCGTCCACCCAGCACGGCTAACCTCCATCCCGTTGTGGAACCCTCGCGGGACACGTTATCGGCACAATCGCCAGTTCGCCCTTCTACTCCTATACGGTCTTCTTTTCAAGACACTTTTCGCAGTAGAAGGTGTCTCGCTTGATAGTACCGTATGGCTGGTTCCTAATGGTATTCCCCGGCGGCGGGGGTGGCGCCGACTCGATCTCGGTGCGAAGATAAACCCACTTGTGCTCAGCGCAATACTTTGTAGCCATCCTACCCCACTTTCTGCCCAGGATTGCGGGGTAGACCCTGAAGGATATAATCAAGGAGTTGCTGCTTACGTTGGTAGCAGGAATGACACTCTGATAGCCCCCCACACTTTGCGCGGATTTTGGCGGATACTATCTGTGAAGCAGTCCCCGTGCCGCACTGTGGGCACGGGGCTTCCATCATCCAGTGGAATTTCCCGCACTCACATATATCTAGCCACATTTTGTCTCCTCTCAAGTTGCCTGCCAGCCCAAGCGCTGGTAGGCTATTCCATGTGCTCCAAATTGGATCTGTTTTGATGGGGTAGGCCGAGATTTGCACTCGGTTATCGCGGTCGCAACTCTGGGTTGCCGGGGAGAGTTCGTCCCCGTAACTAGGTAGCCGCAACGCCGAACCTAGCGTATTCAACTTCGGCCTGTGTTCAGACCACAGCGCCCACCCCATTGTGTTATCCCCAGTTCATCCTACCCCGCCTCTGCCAACTTCTGGTCGGCCAAGATGTGGCGGATCTTCTCCGCTGTCTCCAGCCGCTGCGCTGGCGTGAAGTTGGGGAGGCTGGTGTTCGGCATAACAAACTTCTGGCGCATCCTGGTGAGTAATACCTGGGAGGACCAGCCGACTTGTTTTGCCAGCTCGATAAGGTCGTTGGGGCTAATATCGGTGGCAGGCTCCGGCGGAAAAGCCTCGCCCAGGTCTTCGGGTGGGGCCTGCTCTGGTGCGTGGGGAACCGGCGGCTGGACCGCTGGCACATCAATGACGCCAGTAGCCTTCGGCGCTGTGGGGGGCTCTGGTGCTTTGGCGGAGGGCTGGTAACACCACTTCCCGTCATCACCATCAGAGTGAGCGTAGCTTGTCATTTTCCCCCGCTTGAACCACTCCGTCTTGTGCCTGGAGCACCAGTGCTCGCCGCCAGGCTGTGTCGCGGCAGCATTGGTCGCCGCCGATTCCCCACTAGGCCGCCCAAAGTCTTCCACGTCTTGGGTAAAATCCACGGCTAATCGAGCAGCCTTGAGGGTTGCGCCGACCAGGGCGGACTTCTGAGCCATCTTGAGTGCTGCATTTCGGGCCAGCCCCATGTGGCTGAACCGTAAGGGCTTCGGCTCAGGCATAGGCTTCCCGTCTCTAGTCGCCCATTCTCGCGTCTTGGCATTACTTTCGTCCACCTCCTCCTGGGCGGATCGGGCAGCACTGCCCCAACACTCCGCCTGGACCCGCTCGGTGTAGAGATTTATCAACCGGCAGAGCGTGTCTACCATGTACCGGCCCTCGTTATGATCCTCGACAGCCCATTCCTTGAGCGGGAAAGTTGGGGCTAAGCCCAGCTTTTCAATTAGCTTCTCCGCCCCAGGCTGTAACAGGCTCGGCTTTTTGCCAGTGCCAGGGATTACCGCGTAATCCTGGTCGAGTCCTTCCTTGAGTTCCTCCCGCACAAACTGCCGGATTTCCTCAAGCCGGGCCTTGGCTATGGGAGTCGGCACCAGTGCGGGGATTTCATATGTTATCAGTTCGTTCGCCACTTTCTACTCCTTCTCTATTCTTCTACTACTATTAACCCAACAAATGGGTTGGACTGCCTATCTCGATGCCAGTTTATCCAGCCCTTGGGCAACTTCCTCAATTCCTTCAAGCCGAGGATTTTAGCGTCCCGCTTATTATGAGCCTCAACTTGGACTACATCACGATTGGGCTCTGATGGGCCTATCCCGAAATCCAGGACTGGTATGACGACGTCATATTCGGGCGAAATGACATAATATAGCGACATACTACTTCTTCTTCTTCTCTCTCTCTAATCTTTCCGATACAAACGGGTCTACCGCGTCCCCGTCCTTCACCAACTGCGTGAGGCTACGGCGCTTGCGATAACCTGCGTGACTCCAATCAGCCGGACATCCCAGGACTGGCTCGCCAGCCACCATGCGAATATCCATGCGGCCGGAACAAACGGAACATTCTTGTGTCTTGGTAGCCGCGTAGAGCGCCTCCTTGCGGGCAAACGCCGCGTCTATCTCCTCGCGGGATAGCGTTACGCCCATTGCCTACTCCTTCTCGTTGTTTGCGATGCCAAGGAGACAACTGAGCTCGAAACGCAGGTCGTCGAGCCTCATCTGCCATCGCTTTATGCCCCGTTCAGCATCCTGCGCCGCCCTGTCAAAATCACGATAGGGCGTATCCGCGGCTAATATCGCCTCGGTCTGAGCCTTGCGGATTGTCTCATTGCTCTTGGTTTCCTGCCATCCGGCAATAAGCCCCTCGACTAGCACCGCCTGTCGTTGCTCCCGTTGTTCGCGAGCATAGGACAACTCTCCCTGGTGCTCAAGGATTGCGGTCGTGGCGTTGGCAAACTCCCGTGGCATTGCCAGGAGCCTTGTTCTGATTGTTGGGTCAATTGCCATTACCTGTCCTCTTCCTTTCTCTCTTTCCTACCGTGTGCTTACCCGCAGTGCGTCTTCCTTCCACGATTTCACCCCGGGGATAGAAGCTCCCGCCGTGACCACTTTGCGGATTTTGACCATATCGGGAATTTTGTAATCGTCTGGCAGGACCTTGAAGTCAACAACCTCAAACTTCCAGATCTGGGATGTCCCCAGGGTGCCCAGGTCGGTTCTGACTGTAGCCGGTGGTAGTGTTGGAACCTCTACCAGGTTCACGCTTTCGGAAAGCTCACCCTGGAGTTCCATTTCCCTCTGCGCAGCCTCCATGCGTAGCCGGTTGATCTCGGCTATCTCGTTCGCCTTGCGCCGTTCCTCCGTCCGGTAAGCCATGATCTTGGAGCGAGTAAGACTATCAGCCTGCTCCAGGGGGCCGGTGAGCTTCTTGAAAGCCTCGTTGATGGCCTTCAAGTGCTCGTTGATGGGGCCGACATACTCCTTCCTTTTTTCCTCGATGGCCTTTTTGAGGCGAGCCAAGATGCTGAGATCCTCTGTGGCCAGCACAACGTCCTCACCTGTAATGATGATCCTGACCTCAGCGAAGACCTGTAGCCGCTGGGCCTCGTGGTAGAGAGCGATAACGCTCTGATCCTCCGTTGGGGCTACCTGGATAATCGCCTCGTTGGGGGCGTGTCGTGTCTGCTCACGTGCAAACTCTTCAGCAAACGCTACCTCTGGTGGCGGGCCGGCTGCGGTTTCCCCCTCGCACCATGTTGGCCCACCTGTTGTTCGGTTTTTCTCTGCCATCTTCTACTCCTCCGTCCCAAATCCTCTTGGATTAACTATCCGCTTTCTCGCGGCGATTCCATCCGTCCTCGTAACCGTGTTGGTAACACGCACACCCACCCGCGCAGACAACCGCTCCAGCCGCGTGTAGCGCCTGGAACTTGGCGCGGGCCATCCGCATGTAGTCGCGGGCTGCCTCGTCCCAGAGGCTAACAGTGCCGTCCTCGTTGTGCTCGACCATGTACGCCATCGCCTACTCCAATCCCTCGAATCTCTTAATGGCCTCGGCTGCGTCTCGCACGGCCAGAGAGTGCTCCCAACACAAGCGTTGCCCATACCACTCCCCCGGGACTTGGCACAGATACAGCAACCAATCACTCCCACAGATTGGGCAGCTGCGCTTTCCG
>ERZ1292632.3714-Hain-H43-01um-R2-3714-length-11505-cov-4_pt1 | contig 11505 bp, 11 predicted proteins | sample MGYA00564407_ERZ1292632 | MGnify/ENA primary metagenome ERZ1292632 (study PRJEB36523, sample SAMEA6512637) | groundwater metagenome | collected 2019-01-08 | study: AquaDiva: Metagenomics assemblies of 32 groundwater samples
ATATTCCTCTTCCTTAACCTTTTTTCTGATAATCTTTATATCCACTTACTCAAGTTTACCACGGACAAATATTTGCGATCGTGAACTTTTTGTCTATTTTGGGGAGTTTTGTTCTGCTTCTAATCTGTTATGTTCTGTCCAAAAAGCTTGATGATCTTGTTGGTCTTTTGGTTTGATTATTTGAATGCCAAGATCGCCTGTTGCTATTGGCACAATTCTCAAACTTAGTGGGTAACGCTGATTTTTTTTCGACCATAACTATCAACTCAAAACCTGTGTTTTGGGCAGCTTGTTTATATAGAGGAAGCTGATCTTCTCTAATTACAGCATTAACAATCCTTCTCTTTAAAGGGTCTCCTTTCCTAATTTCCCATATACCGAACCCACTATGGAGTTTTTCCATGATGGCATCATAATAGAAGAAGAAGAAGTCAAGTTTCTATAGGCTTCATCTCTCCCCAGTTGGGGCCTACTTTTAGATCTACTACTACAGGCACTGAAAGTTTTAAAGCATTTTCCATTTTATCTTTCACCATTTTGGCCACTTCCTCCACATTTTTTGGATCACATTCAAATAACAACTCATCATGCACCTGCAAGATCATTTGACAAGAACTGGATTGCTTCGCTGCGCTCGCAATGACATGAGAAATTTCCACCATGGCTTTTTTAATCATATCTGCCGCTGTCCCTTGCACCGGATGGTTTATGGCTGCCCGCTCACCAGCTGCTTTTACCATGTGGTTGGCAATTTTTAACTCCGGGATATATCTTTTCCTGCCCCAAAGCGTTTCCACATATCCTTTTTCATAACCAAACTCCAGTGTTTTCTGCATCCATTCCCGAACCTTTGGAAACTGCTCAAAATATTCAGCAATATAAATTCTGGCTTCCTCAAAACTTACCCCTAGTTGACGGGACAGTGCATGCGGACCTTGGCCGTAAAGTGTGGCAAAATTCATGGTCTTACCTACATTTCTTTGCTGTTTAGTCACCTCTTTCAAGGGAATTTTAAATATTTTGGTAGCTGTTAGAGCATGAATATCCAAACCTTCTTTAAAGGCCGCTTTAAGTCCCGGATCATCTGCCAAATGTGCCATAATCCTAAGTTCTATCTGGGAATAATCTGCTCCAAGTAAAACTGTACCTTTAGGGACAACAAATGCTTTTCTGATCTCTCCACCTATTTGCTCTTTAATGGGTATATTTTGTAAATTAGGATCTTTCGAAGAAAGCCTGCCTGTTGCAGCCCCTTCAACATTAAAAGTAGAATGGATTCTACCATCTTCTTTAACATATTTAGGCAAAGCATCAATATAGGTAGAGACTAATTTAAAAAGCTGTCTAAATTCTAAAAGTAAAGGGATTACAGGATGGGCAACAGATAGCTCATGCAAAGTCTCTTCATCAGTTGATCTGCCAGTTTTTGTTTTTCTAACAATCGGTAATTTTAACTCATCAAAAAGGATTTCTGATAGTTGCTTTGGGCTGTTGATATTAAACTGATGTCCTATTTTTGAGTAAATATCTTTCTCTAAACTAACTAATTTAGTCTTTAGCTGCTTACCAAACTTATCTAAAAACTTCAAATCCACCGCTATTCCGGTTGCAGTCATTTTCCGCAAAACTTTCTCAACTTCTTTGTCTAAATCAGTGGTTTGACTATTTTGGACAGGAGCATTTTTTATCTCTGTTACTTTTTCCACCACTGGTAAGCGGTTGATCAAGCTTTTAAACTCCAACTCTACGAATAACTTGATGACTTTATCTTTATCATAATCATGCACAACACAGGCTTTCAAATTAAGCTTAATTGGAGCTTTAAGATCCAAAGTGGCTAATTTTTTACTCATGAGTGCATCCTCTGCCCCTTCTGCCAATAATTTTTGCATTCTTTCAGGCAATGTTTTTAAATTTTTAGCTTCATAAATTTTTTCAATTGGGCCAAACTGATGAATCAGCTTAGTTGCTGATACATCCCCTATTCCAGCTACCCCCGGGATATTATCTGATGCATCCCCTGAGAGCGCTTTATAATCTATTAATTGCTTAGGAAAAAACCCATACTTGGCCACAAACTCCTCGACTCCGTAAAGTCCAACATCAGTAAGAGTTTTTTTAGGCATAAAAACTTTCAGATTACCATTTATCAGCTGCATAATATCTCTATCACCTGTAACAACAATAGTTTCTAAGTTTTTTGCTTGATGAGCCAGAGTGCCAATCAAATCATCTGCTTCGAAACCTGAGAGGCTAAATTCAGGGATATTAAAAGCCTTAACTACTTCATGCACTCTTTTATATTGATTAGATAAACCATCCTCTAGCGGGGCTCTGGTGGCTTTATACTGAGTATAAGCTTGATGCCTAAATGTAGGTCCTTTTTCATCCCAGGCAACTGCTAGAAAGTCTGGTTTTAAATCATCAATTACTTTTAAAATCATGGAAGAAAAACCATAAACTGCGTTTATAAGCTCACCCTTGGAGGTAGTAAAAGGAGGGGTGGCATGATAAGCCCTATGTAGCAGCGCATTTCCATCTATTAAAACTAAACGTTTCATATAGTGGCATTTTAGCCCATCTGTTAAACTATTTCCATGAGGGCTAAATTTTTAAAAAGCTTTGATAAAGCCAAGATTTATTATGAAAAAAGTGAAGCAGACAAAAACAAATGGCTGGTATTTTTACATGGCTTTGGGGGAGATTTAGGAGCCTGGGAGAAAGAAATAGAATATTTTACAAATTTAGGCTATTCTACCCTGGCTTTGGATTTAAGAGGGCATGGTCTGTCTTCAAAATCAGATGATATTGATTTTTATAAACTGGAAAATTTTGCCAAAGACTTAAAACTCATAATTGATGCCGAGAAAATTAAAAGACCAGTTATTTTAGGTCATTGTTTTGGAGGAATGGTTACAAGCTACTTCCAGGCTAAATTTCCTAAAATTTCCAAGGCTTTGATTTTAATTGATACCAGTTTTAAGCCTCCATTTATTTCCCCATTTGGAGTACAAGAGGTTTTTCTAAAACATATCTTTGATCTTTTAGCCACTATTTCACCAAATACAGGGTCATATTCTCATGCTGATTTTAATCAATTTATAGGCACTGCTGATATAGATTTAGCCAGGATTTTCTCTGATATTTCTCACACTTCTTTAAAAAGTTACTTGCTGCTTTGTGAGCAACTGTCAGGTTTTGACTTAAGAAAATTATTTTCTAAAATTAATGTCCCAACTCTAATAATCCAAGGATCAGAAGATTCTATTTATCCAATGGAAATTGCAAAGTACTTACATTCAAGAATTAAAAAATCAGAGTTAGATATAATAGAAGGCGCAAATCATATCTTGGTTTTAAATAATCCGTCTGAACTTGAACAAAGCATACAAAGCTTTCTAATGAAGATTAATTTTTAGGAGGTCTTTCCATTCTATCAAATATTTTGGAGCTAATATATGATACTTTTTCTGCTACAGGTCCTGGAACCGCATTATGATCACCCATTCTTTCAGATCTTAAAACTCTTACCTTCTTGGCAGATACGAATATTTCTTTTTCCGCGTACTTTTCTCTTCCTTTCGTAAATCTTGACATATTGATCCTATTTTTTAAAGCATTCAAATATTTTCTAAAAAAACCTTCTTTACCAACTGTGTTTCTTGCTTCAGCTCGTTGAATCAGACTATCCTCTGAGAGCTGAGGAGGTAAATTTTTTGCCACCTCATCCTCAGGAATATACCTTTTATATTCTGAAACCATATCAGACTCAGAAACTAAAAGTAACACAGGAGCTTTAACTTTGCCAAAAACTGGATCAATTTGAGTTAAAGTTTTTACTTGGTCTAATAAAAGAGGTATATAACCCCAACCAAATTCTTTAATATTTCTTAAAATACTGGCTCTAAACCCTTTTTGAATTACCTGATCAGACAGATCTGGAATATCTGTTGATCTTAATTTTTTTCTGAACTCTTTTCCTGTTTGAAAAGCATCTTTTATAAATCTTCCCAGTAAATCTCTAAGTCCAATCTTATCCAATCCTCTAGTATTGGCAATCACCACCCCTTTCACTTTAAAATCAGGATCATTTTGAGCTGCGTTTTCTAAATATGCAGCCTTAATTGCTCCTACTGAATGACCAACAAAAGTTGCTTCTTTAATCCCATTTTGTTTTAGAAACTCTAAAGTTGATTGTGCCTGTTTTGCCAAATATTCTGGGTTCTCTTTTGGTGTTTTTGTATCAATATTAAAACATCTAACTCCAAAGTTTTTGGCAAGCCTTCTGGGAAATTCTTTTGTAGGCTCCTCATTTGCACTCCATGGCCAACCAGGCAGATAAATTACAGCTTTTTTTGTTTGATCAAAATTCTCTTTTCCTTCCGGATCAAACACCTCATAGGTCCCCTTAACCCCATTTATTTCAAAATTTCTATCTCCCCTGGTGGAATTTTGTATTATCTCATTCATTTTTACTCCTCCACCTATTACTGCTATAGCGGCCACCCCTGCTCCTACTTTCAAAAAAGTCCTTCTGCTTATTCCTTTAGCAAGTTCTGGTTGTGGTACTGGTACTTCTGCGCCTTCTTGCATATTTTATCTTAAATCCTCCAAAATTGAGTTTCGCTTTTTTAAAACAAACACTTCTGTAAAGTTTCTGATATATTCATACAACCCATGAATTATACCTTTTTTAAACCTTCTGCCGGAAAAAATTACCGGCTTATTTATAAACTTAATCTTACCAAATTTTGCCACTTTAAGGGATAAATCTATATCCTCCTGGCCTTGCAGATTAGAATCAAATCCACCACTTTTTTGATAAATTTCTTTTAAGATTCCAAAAGAGAATCCTGCAAGCCAGAAATGACCAAAAATAATTTTATAACCTCTGGTGAGCCAGGGTTGAAGAAAGTTAAAAATAGCATTATTGAAAGAACTTGAATCAATAATTTTGCAGGAAGTTGTCACAGCCACTATATTTCCTTTTATGGTTAATGTGAGCTCTTCAATCCAGTTTTTATAAAAAATAGTGTCCGCGTCCGCGGATAAAACAATCTCCCCCTTGGCCTCAGCAAAACCCCTGGCCCTGGCAGCTCCCCTGCCCTGTTTTTCTTCTTTTATTATTCTTAGATTCATGCCTTTTGAAAATTTTTGTGCAACTTCAACTGTTTTATCGCTAGAGTTATTGTCAACCAAAATTACTTCGTAATTTATATTAGTTTGCTGTTCTGATTTTAATAAGGAATTAAGAGTATCACCAATATATTTTTCTTCATTAAAGGCAGGAATTACCACTGAAACCTGTATTTCGCTCATTTTATTACCCATTTATATACCAACCCACTGTATATAAGTAAAAGTACGGCATTAAATGTTAGATACTCTTTATAAAAAGGCAGCCAGACTAAAATAGAGGGTAAATCTTTAAATATTCGTTGATAATTATTTGTCCAGACTAAAAATAAAAGCAAAATTGCATGGAAAAAAGCCCAGAATGCTGAAGCTAAAACTAAAGTTTTATATTTTTTTAAATCTTTTTGAATTATAAATGAAAAAGCTGCTGCCAATAAAACAAATGAGCCGTAAAGATAATTTATAAAATTAGCATAAGAGGCTGCTGAAGAGAGCCAGATATCAGTGGTAGATGATAATTTAATATTGGAAAAATGAAGCAGGGCATCAAAGATAAAATATGCTCCGCCAAAAATTAAAAATCCCTTTAGTAATTTTTCTAAAATTTTACCCACAGATATATTTTAACAGAAATTATGTATAATTAATGAAATGCAAGCCAAAAAAATCAAAGTTGCTTCCGTTATTATTACCCATAACCGGGTCGAAGAAGCCAAAGCCCAAATGGATATTATCAGAGAACTCTGGCAACCTGTATTTGCAGGAGTTGATATTTATCACGAGTTCAATGGAAAAAAGAGCTGGTATCCTAAAATTTATAAGGAGGATAATCTTTACCGTCATGAAAGCATGGATCATTTAACCGGAGCAAACCATATGCTTAATCAGGGTATAAAACATGTTTTGGAAGCAGACAAAAAGTATGATTTTATAGTTGTTACATCAGCTGACGCCTGGTTTTTTGACCCGAAAAAACTAAAACAAATCCTGCTGAATTGTAAAAATAAAAAATACCATTTGGCAACCTCTTTATGGGGGTTTACAAGTTTAGGTACGGAATTTTTTGTCATAACTCCAGATCTTGCCAAAAAAGTTTTCCCTATAAGATTTGCAAAGATTCTTAATAAATATAAGTTTTCAAAGTTAACCCGCACCAAGCTGGCCATTTTTGAGGGGATTTTTACTTTAAAGGTGATAAGGATTTTAAAAAACCCCAAGAGGATTTATTTAATCCCGGGGCGCAGGGCTGTCTGGCCAAAAAATAGATTCTATTCTGCTAACTTTTACGCCTCACATCATGATCCTCAAAAAAGAAGAAGAGATATTGGATTTAAATTAAGATCTCGGCTTGGTGCAAGAATTGAAAATATGCCTATTTTAAATAGCTTTTTATCTTAAATTTATTTCTTTAAAACAACTATTAGCCCTCTCTATCAAGATCTGCCTTTCCGGTTCAGTTAAAGCAGAAGAGGTGGCTTCTTTTTCTAAAAACGTACATGCCGGAAATCTGGCAAAAATAGGTACATCTAATCTTTGAACTATCCTGTTAACTGTTGCCCTGATAGACATTTTTGCCCTCTTATTTGTAATTTTGTCATAAATTTGTTCTAAAACTTCCAAATGCACTGTTAGTGTTTCTTTTATTCTAACTGCTACTTCCTCATCTTCCAGATCTTTATCAGGTAATGAATTTATATAAGACCAGTATCGCTCCAGTGTGGGTGGGATTAAATCTTCTCTGTCTCCTACTAAACTTTTTGTTTCCCGTAGTCTACGTGTGGCAAACTCCAGTTGTCTGATTAACTTGACATGCGGAGTAAAAGCCAACTTCATTTCAATATTTTCCCGGACTGTTTTTAGAAAATAAAAAAAAGAATCCGGAGTAATTTTAGATACTCCAATATCATTTCCAGTAGGAGCCAATGTGGCCGAATAAGTAGCTGAAAAAGAAGCTTCAGTAGCAAAAACACTGTTGGCAGAAAAAATCAATACAGCTAAAAGCATTACTATGGCTTTCATATAAAGATTATACCTTTTTCTTACCAACAATTTTTTCAAATTCTTCTGATTCCAGAGTTTCTTTGTCAAGTAATGCCTGGGCTACTTTTTCAAATTTTACTTTATTTTTTCTAATTACATCCAAGGCTTGTCTGTGGGCTGTATCAATAATCTTTTTAACTTCTGAATCTATTTTTGACTGCATTGTTTCAGAGATAGGACTGCCCTCTTCTCCCCGCCACATACCAAACATGGCCTGTGGTTTTATATTCATCGGCCCTAAATTAGACATGCCATATTCCATCACCATATCCCTGGCAATTGAAGAGGCAACTTCCAGATCATTTGATGCTCCGGTTGAAATATCGCTAAATTTAATTTCTTCTGCTGCCCGTCCTCCAATGGCTGTTGAAATTTGCTCCAGCAGGCGTGATTTTGTTTCATTTGAACGATCCTCAGTTGGCGGAAACATGGTGTGCCCACCGCTCATCCCTCTGGAAACTATAGTAATTCTATGAACCGGATCCACGTTTGGCAGAAAATGTCCGACAATGGCATGTCCGGCCTCATGATATGCAGCTAACTTTCTATCCTTATCTGTTTGCATTCTTTTTCGCTGTGGACCCATCTTAACCTTGGTGGCAGCCTCTTCCAGATCTCTTGGCTCAATTTGTTTTTTATTCTCACGAGCTGCCAAAATGGCTGCTTCATTTAACATATTGGCCAAATCAGCTCCGGAGAAACCAACAGTTCTTCTCGCTATTTTTTCCACATCGACATCTTTGGTAAAAGGCTTACCGCTCATGTGCAGTTTAATAATCTGTTTTCGCTCTTCTATATCCGGAAAGCTCAAAACTACTCTCCGGTCAAAACGGCCAGGCCTGATTAAAGCCGGATCCAGTAAATCAGGTCTGTTGGTAGCACCAATTATAATGACATGTACATTAGGAGTAAATCCGTCCATCTCAACTAAAATCTGATTTAGCGTTTGCTCTCTTTCATCATGCCCACCCATCATACTGCCACCCCGCAGTCGCCCGATTGATTCAATTTCATCAATAAAAATTATGCTTGGTGAGCTTTTTTTGGCATTGGTAAACATATCACGAACTCTGGCAGCACCAACTCCCACCAGCATTTCCATAAATTCAGATCCGGCAATTGAGAAAAAGGGTACTCCTGCTTCTCCGGCCAGAGCCTTCGACAAAAGCGTTTTTCCACATCCGGGTGGACCGACTAAAAGTACGCCTTTGGGAATTCTGGCTCCTATCTCTTTATATTTGTTGGGGTTTTTAAGAAAATACACAATCTCCATCAGCTCTTTTTTAGATTCATCTGAACCGGCTACATCAGAAAACTTGGTTTGTGGTTGATCTTTGGTAAATAGTCTGGCTTTGCTTTGGGCAAAATTGAAAATCCCCTGAGCCCCTTCCCTGGCGTTGCTAAAAAGAAAAAACATTAATCCAACCAAAAGCAATATAGGTAAGATAGCAGAAAGTACTCCAATCCAGGCTTGCTGAATGGATAAATCTTTAATCTCAATAGTGACAGTCTTTGGATCCAATCCTGATGATTCCAGTATTTTATAAATAGACTCACCAGCTTCTTTATGAGCAAATTCTTTTTGATCCCCGCTTTTCAAATCAGCAGTTAGTTTATCTCCCTCAACAGTCAGTTTAGAAACTTTATTATCTTTAATATCTGAGATAATTTGAGAGATAGGCACCTGGTTACCCTCAGTAGTAGGCCCGCCGGAAACCTGATAGAAAAATATTAAAGCTGCACTGGCAATCAGAAAATAAACCAATAAACCCCTGACAAACCCTAAAAACTTTTTACCCAGGTTAAACTTTTTTCTTCCGTTTGCCATGTGGCAGATTGTAGCACAATTTAGCGGATTTTGGTACCTGCGGGAACTTTTGAGGAAGGTTTCAGCATTATTGGCTTTTCTGTGTCGGTGGCTAAAATCATACCCTGAGATTCTAGTCCCATCATTTTCCTTGGCTCCAAATTAACTACATAAATAAACTGCTTACCAACAAGTTGTGAGGATTTGTACCATTTTTTAATGCCGGAAAGAATCTGTCTTTGTCCCAATTCCCCAAAATCCACAATCTGTTTAATTAACTTCTCAGACCCTGCCACATCCTCTGCTTCTATTACAGTTCCCACTTTAAGTTCAACTTTGGTAAAATCTTCAAAGGAAATCATTCAAAGTAGTCTAATTTCATGGCCGCTTTAACTTCTGATAAAGTTTTTTGAGCCTCTATGCGGGCTCTTGAAGTTCCTTCCTTAAGAATCTTTTCCACCAGTTCCGGTTGTTTTTCAAATTCAGCACGTTTTTTTCTGATCGGATCCAGGAAATTATTTAAGACTTTGACCAGGTACTTTTTGACCTCAATATCCCCTACTTGGCCTTTTGTATATTGTTCTTTATAATTTATAATTTGGAATTTATCATTCTCTGTTCCAAAAGCATCCAGATAAACAAATACAGGATTTCCTTCCACATGCCCAGGGTCTGTTGGATGGATTCTGGTTGGATCTGTATACATGCTCATGACTTTCTTCTCTACTTCTTCAGGACTATCTGATAAATTAATCACATTTCCGGCAGATTTGCTCATCTTGCCGGATCCATCTGTACCAGGAAGAGTGGGAATATCATCCGGAATTAAAGCCTTTGTTTCTGGAAAAGTAATCCCGTATGTTTTATTAAAATCCCGGGCAATTTCCCTGGTTACCTCAATATGAGATACCTGATCACGACCCACAGGCACCAAACTAGCTTTAACCATTAAAATATCTGCTGCCTGCAAAACAGGATAGCCCAGTAAGCCATATGATGGAATCTGGATATCAGCATCTCTCATTACATCTTTTAATGTAGGCATCCTCTCTAACCTGGGAACTGTAATTAAATTACCAAAAATTATGGCCAGCTCTGCTACTTCCGGAATTTGGGATTGAATATAAATAGTAGCTTTTTCCGGATCAATCCCCACAGATAAATAATCCAAAACCATCTGATGGATATTTTCTTTAAGATCAGCAGTGTTTTCAGGTTTTGTAGTTAGCGTATGCAAATCAGCAATAATAAAAAAACACTCATATTCATCCTGCAAACGCACGCGATTGCGTAGCGAGCCAATATAATGGCCTAAATGCAATTTGCCTGTTGGCCGATCTCCTGTTAAAATCCTTTTCATTTTTATATTATACCTCCAACTCTTTAAAAAAGCCCTTGTTTAAACAAGGGCTAACCTTCCAGATCAATGCATTTATGCTTATATTATACCATATTATGAAGTGCCAGAAGTTTTTCGGCTATCTCACCTGATCTTTTTGCTCCTTCGCTATCAGCATCTAACTGATTATCGGGATTCTCAATAAGAATTCTTGCAATAGGCACTATCACTCTTAATCTATATAATTCTTCTGCCTGCCCTTGGTATAAACCTGTAACAGGATCTTTTCCCCCCACTTCATATATTCTATTCAATTGTCCCAAAAGACTACTTACTTCAAGCTGCAATTGAAAAGGCTGCCCATCTTCCGTAATTCTGTACCGTTTATTCTGTGCTTCATCAAGTGTTGAAGCACTAGAATCTGGTTTATGATCAGGTGTAATTTCCATCACCGGCCTTTCATCTACTAATATATCTATAGCTTTTTGAGCAATATGTTCCAAACCATCTATCTTATGATTTAAATTATGTCCTGTATTATTTGGGACTTGTCGTTCTTGAGGCAATAATACAATTAGCTTGTACCCCATTTGAGGGACAATGCTCGCAGCATTCAAAACACCCTTATCATCTCCTATAGCTTTATTTATGATCTTTTCTAACATCTCACTGGCATCATAATCAATAATTCTTGGTTGTACTAAACCAAATTCAGTGCTTCTTACCCCCCAAGGCTCTGATTTCCAAATACCTCCATTTTTTTTGGGATCCGAGTCCTTAAAAGTTAAAAACTTCACTGTGTTTGTCTTAGGATCATGTTCTGAAAAAACTGTTATAGGTACATTGCTTGTAGAGGTAAAAAGTTGAGTAGCAAATAACCGCTCGATATCTGCACGCACAATATGGGCTCGATCTCTGTCAAATCTGGCTTCGCTCGCAGCTGCTGTTTGATGAAGTATAAAATTTATTCTTAGCTCTCGTTCCTCTACTGTTCCGGGATGAGCTGATAAAAGATAATAGTAAAAATCCAAAGGACTTGGACTTAAAGCCACCTCAGTCCTGAACCTATCATCGCGGAAATCCGGAAACACAGTATTATAGCAACGATTCATCACATCAATAGCTGTCTGACGCACTCTTTGGTAAGCCAATGCAACAGGGAGACTGCCGGGAACATTATAAG
>ERZ1292632.3715-Hain-H43-01um-R2-3715-length-11503-cov-5_pt1 | contig 11503 bp, 14 predicted proteins | sample MGYA00564407_ERZ1292632 | MGnify/ENA primary metagenome ERZ1292632 (study PRJEB36523, sample SAMEA6512637) | groundwater metagenome | collected 2019-01-08 | study: AquaDiva: Metagenomics assemblies of 32 groundwater samples
AACTTCCTGTAGATCCACGCGCGCCCAAGCCAGTTGCGCCTACTCCGACCAATCCGCCGGCCGCCAATGATATTCTCGAGCGTGTAGCGCAGGCAAAGGCCGGTGCGAGTGACGCGAACATCCTGTCCACGATTAATATGAACTACCCGAACTTTAAACAGGCGGCCACCTGGTGGGCGGAGATCAAGGCGAAGTATGTAGTTGGGCAGAAGCCGGCCGCACAAGGCACTGGCCCCCGCGCTGCCACTCCAACACGTGCGCCCGCGTCGCCCGACTCCATCTGGGCAAGGGCTGGTCGGGTTATGCAGTCCATTACAACTCAGAGGTAACCGATGGGAAAGATCAGTGACATGTTTGGCGGCCGAACTCCCTTCGGTGACGTGGCGGGGCCGGTGCGGCAGGGGGAAGAGACTGTTGGCCCTCCAACGCCAGAGGTCATCCCGGAGCCTCCGCCCACGCCGGAACAACAGATGGACGACATCACCAGGCAAAGCATGGTCCTGCGGAGTTTGAGGGATTTCTCCAACTTTGCCTATGGGCTTACGGACGCAGTGCCAGGGGCGAGTGCTCTGCAGGCGGCGGCGTTCTCGCCAGGCACGTTGGGTAAGGTGACTGGAGCGTCGCCTGACCAGGCGTCTAAAATGTCACGGCAGCTCAAGCACTACATGTCACAGCCAAACACAGCGGTTGGAGAGGCGGCGAAGTTTATTGGAGAGATGGTGGGATACGCAGGTACAGGAAGTGCGGCAGCGCGTGCTGTGTCTCCGTTTGTTCCTAAGGCCGCTGTGGGAGCGACAAGTTGGTTGTCCCGCTACAAGGCAAGGATTCCCTTTGTGCTGGCGGAGGGGACTGCGTTCCAAGTGGGGTCGACGACAAAGGCTGCTGTGGAGGGAACACCACTGTTCCACGATATTCCGTTTAACTATGCAGTGCCACTGGCGTTTGAGGGTGTGTTGACGAAAGCGTTCAAGACCCACGGGAGAGAGCTTGGCCGGGTGAACGTGAGTTACAACGTTAAGAAGGCTGTGAGTAAGGATGACCCCTTCGAGCTCGCCCATCGTGCGGAGGTGTCAATGGGAGAGCACCTCGCGGATTATCCCAATTTGGATGATTTTGGCCTGAAGGAGGTTGCGTCTCAGAAGGCCGCGAGTTACCCGGAGCAGATGACACAGCAGTTGATCAAGGACAATGCGTCGGAATACTGGCAAGGGATGAGGACACTCTCCAAGCCAGTTGTGGACGGATTGATGCGGGCGCGGAAGCGGTTGTCCAACACGGCTACCATCTTCACCCCACAGGAGAACGTGCCGCTCCTGCAGAGGATCGGTGCTACTGCAGAGGCCCTCGGATTGATGGCACGCGAGAACTCCACCATTGCATATGCGAAGGTGCAGGCAGGGTTGGAGAGGCTCCGCATTGAGTTCACACTGCCCAACGGTAAGTTGGACACAGATGCCCTTGCACAGGTGAGGATGCATGTGGAGGATCCACTGCGGAAGATAGAGGATCCGCGTATTCAGAAGTTTGTGGACTTCTGGAGTGCACTCCGCAAGGGGATTTCGGCGGATATGGAGAACTTGGGGATGAAGGCGTATGACCATCGCACAAGGTCATTTGTGGACTACGCACCGAAGGAGAACTACTTCCCCAACCTGCACAATTTCCACGAGCTCGATAGGCTGATGCGCCTGGGTGATCCGAATGACCCTGCCATAAAGGAGATCACTGAGAGGCTCCTCGCGACTGTGGATGAAAAGACCGCCCAGTGGCTCCTGCCACAATCCCCGTCCCAGAAGTGGAACTACGTTGTTGCCAAGCAGAGGATGAACAAAGTGAAGTGGCTGCAGACGAGCTTTGATATGCCAGGTGGGAGCTACGATCCATTCGAGACGATCTCGAGATACTCAAGGGACATGCTGGCAGAGGTGGAAAGGCACCGCGTGCTTGGGCAGACTATTCCAATCTCTGAGTTGGAAGGCCACTTTGGTGATATGACAAGGCACCTCCTGCCCAGCGATCCAGCCAGTCTTGGGCTGTCAGATTTGATCCCCGATGGCACGACGCAGATGTCCATTCATGAGTTGCTGGGCCAGGCTGTGGAGAATTTGGGCGGGAGCAGGCCTGAGTTCGACAAGGCGATGAATGTGATTCTTGGGAAGACGGAGAACAATGTAGTGGCCGAGCGGATATCGTCCCTGTTGCGAGGGGTGAGTGCGGTCAAGTGGTTGCCACTCTCTGCCATCTCGCAGATGGGCGGGCTTATTAGTTCGGTGACAGACTCAGGGTCGAGGAGGAACGGTCAGGCACTCTTGGAGACAATGACCAAGGAAGGGAAGGACTACGCACAGAGGGCGGGCGCGCTGTCACACGACGTTGCCACTATGTTGGACAGTACGGACTCCGGCAGTGTGGTGGGGAAGTTCTTGAAGAAGGTTGGCGCGAGCAAGATGGATTACGTGATTCGTACGATCAGCGCGTTGGCAGGAAAGCGCTACGTGGCGGAGATAGTGGAGAAGGCCGCTGTGAACGGGGTGGAAACGCTCAATAAGGATGAACACGCGTTCATCAAGCGCATCGCAGTGCCCCTAGAGGACATGGTGGAGTATTACAAAAACTCCCAAGTGGTCGGGCCAGGCGGAAAGCGGCAGTTGTTCGATGAAGACATAATGGCCCGCATTGGATTCCGGTCACAGGCGTCCAACCAGTTCCTCAGTGATCCCCTGGAGAATCCAGTATTCTCCAACTCCGCGTGGGGGAAGGTGTTGATGCAGATGCGGCAGTTCGCCTACCAGGCGGCGATCTTTGTCAAGGAGCGTGTGTGGGATGAGGCTGTGCAGAACAAGAACTTCCGGCCTCTTGGGAGGATATTGGTAGCAGCGCCCCTTGTGGGGGAGTTCGTCGGTGACTTGAAGGATCTCGCCCGCTTGCGTGACCCCACCCAACGTGGGGAGCAAGGGAGTGTTGTCTTGGGGCGCAGTATCATTGATCCCCTGCGGAATATGGGGATCAATATCACTCCCGGTAGTTGGGGAGAGATGCTCGCCAACCGTGCGATTGACAACGTGCTCCTCGGCGGCGCACTTGGGATGTGGATGGACACGGTGGATGTGTTGGACGAGAGCAAGACCCCGCGAGTGTTATTCGGCCCGGGATATGCCACTACCACCTGGGCGATGGACACTGCCAAACGGGCCAGTGGAGAGATCATTGACTACCTGCGGAAGGGGATTTCACCTGCGTCGGTTGTGTCACAGCCGGGCATCCCTACACTGCCTAAGGTGGTGGAGGCAGGCGTCACAGCGGCAGCGGCCATAGGCGTGCCTGGGAGTCCCCTTGCCAGTGCCGCACTCCCCGCGCTGGAGACCCTCTTCATGCCCAGTCGGGCGCAGGTGGATCGCACGTTTCCGGGGCTCAAGACGCCAGAGGGGAAACTCCAGACCCAAGTTCGGCGGGCGAACCTTGAAAAGGGGAAAGTGGACAAGAGGATCAAGGCGGCATTGGAGGCGGGTGACTACCGTCTGGCTAACCAGACGAGAGAGGTATACAACAGATGGGCCGCCTCTACCGTGCTACCCAAGATAACCACAGCGGCCATTGACGCGAAATACAATCCGAAGGATGTGTTCAAGCAAGTGGGAAGGTTCGATATCTCGGTGAAGGAACTTTTCGCGAGGGCCAAAGATACCCTCATTGAAGTGGAACGCAAGAAGCGCATGGAGGACACTATGAGATCCTTTATTCCTTAGGTTGGTCGAGCAAGACCCAAATGGTCTTTTTCTTATCCCTGCGTGATTTAATCAGCCCGGTCTGTTCAAGATACGCCAGTGCGTCCTTCAGCAATGGCGTTGTGCAGCCGGGCTTTCTCCATAGGTATTTGACCAGATCAGAGTGACCGTACTCGTAGCCATTCTCCATCCGTCGTCCCTGCTTGCGAATGGTCTCCACGACGAGGATGCGCACGTTGGTCTCCCCATCCTCGTCCAACGAATCCGCCACCTCTGGGAGATACTTCAGGACAACCATTACCAAGTCTATCGCCACTCCCATGTGGTGATCGGTAATGTTGGGGAATTCTCCACAACCCACGGAAATGCACATTGCCGTCTTAAGCGCGTGCTCATGGATGCGCCCGATGAACGCGTCGATGATCGCGTTGCGGCTGGTCTCCAAGGAGTTATACCAATTATCGTATACCACACCGGCTTGTTCGGTGAGGAACATTTCTCCAGAGATGGATTGGTAGCGCACAAGGCGCCCGACCAGGGTCTGTCGGATCTTCACCAACTCCGGCGTTACCACTGGCCGGGGGATTTTCCTCGCGCGGGTGCTTTGGAAGATCCAGATGAACCTACCGAAGAAGCCCTCTTCCAAAATGTCCTTTCCCATGTTCTTCTTGAGCCAGGTGGTGGTAGTGCACGCGAGTAGGTTAATGCAAGGGTCGGGTATTGTCTCCTCTCCCCGGAGCATGGTGCCACTATCATAGACCCGCGGGCAGGTGTAGCAGGTATTCAACAATTCCGCAATGCCAGACATCTTTGTCGCTTGTGAGATGAGACTGGATAACTCGTCCGCGCATACCACCGCCGGCACGGTGAACGTGCGGAGGCGGCCATCGACCTCCTCCGCACGCACACCAGTCAACATGCGATTGATGAAGAACTCAGTGGTGCACTTCTGCGGCAGCACGATCATCGGTGGGTCTGCGTCCTCCAGCAGGCCAAAGGCGACGTTCTTCGCCGCGCTCTTCCTGACCAATGCGCTCGGTCCCACCAGGCAGATGTAGTTGTTCGGGAATACGTCTTGGTATCCCTGCGATAACCAGACCCTCTTCCCCAGTTGGCACGCGATCGCCCAGACTCCACTCCAAATGTGGAAGTAGTCTGGGCTTTCGTTGTTTTGGTTGAACGTGAGATGATCCTCGAGAAAGGAAGCCACGTCATCCTCCCAGATGCGCTGTAACTGCATTACACACGTACTGCAGGAAACAAGACATTGCCTTGGGTTCTGTGTCAGTCTGGCGTTGAATGGTTGGTTTGCCCACTGCGTTGTGCGCTATCGTGTAGACCAGGCCCACCTTCTTGCATGCCACGATCTGGGAGCCGTAGGAGAACGTGGCAATTTTCTCTGGCACAACAGGCTGCTTTGGAGAATAATCTGCTACCATTATACATCCCTCCAAGTGGGGCCGCTCTTGAAATCGCACGGTATCACCAACGGGACACCATCGTGTTCCAGCGGGAGTGGCTTCTGCATCACGCGCTCGACTACCTCCTTCACATTCCCCAACCACTCCGGGCGGCACTGGCCCACAATGGAGTCGTGGACCTGCAGGAGTGGCATGCCCAACCGTCTGTCCTCCTCCACAGTGTATCCCATCTTTGCAATGTCATCATACAACCTGTGCAATCCTGCCTCAATGGGGGCAATGCAGGAGTTAATGTGATCCCCTACCATTCCCTGCGGTGCGTTGGCGTAGAATTCCTTCTCAAGGTCGTGCCCCGTGCGGCCGGTGAACTTCCGCCGGCGACCATAGGGAGAGAACCAAATGCGGTGTGTCTTGAGCCAGAAGGTTCCCTCTCTACGCCATTTTACCACAAAGGGCAGACCATCCGCAAGTGCGGCAAATGCGGCGTCGGACTTCTGTCGCGTCCACCCGAGGTTAGGGAGTTCATTCTGGATTACCTCGGTCATCCGGCCAGCGCCCATACCGTAGTTCCACCCGTGGCGGATACGCTTGGCAGCGTCGCGGTAGAGGGTCATTGTAGGATCGCCAGCCTTTTTACCAGCCACCACATGTTCGTATGGAACACCAAACAGAATCTGCGCCATAATCGCATGGGTGTCCATGCCCTTCGCGTACGCGTTGATCAAGACGGGCTCTCCTGAGAGATAGGCAACAACTCGATCTTCAGCTTGCATACCATCGGCTTGCCACAGTACAAACCCATCGTCGGCCACAAATATGTCTCGTAGCTCTCGTGGAATGTTCTGCAAATTGGTTCCTCGTCCCCAGATATTCTCACCACTACTGAGCCGTCCAGTTGTGGTTCCACTGATATTGTAGAAGGTCCGCATTCTGCCATCTTGTTCTATCTCCGCCTTAAGGAATGAACGCAGCTTGACCGTCTCCCGCACAGAGAGGATCTTGCGAAGCACTTCACTGACCCCAGTTCTGTGGCCGAACTTTCTCAGGAGCGTGCGGAGGGCAGTCTCGTTGGAGGTAGGTACGCCGGTCTTGCGGTCAAGTGGTGCAGGCAGTTCCCACTTGTTGTAGAGGAGGTTCTTCACCTGCACGTGGGAATTGGCGTTGAATCCATCCCACACAAGCACACCCAGTTCCGCATTGAGCGTGTTGATCTTAGCGGTGTATTCCTCCATGTGCCTCTTGCGTGCACTCTCATCCACCCTAATCCCCCGCAGTTGCATCCTGCAAACCGCACCGAACAAGAGTGCAACGTGGCTTGCGTAGAATGGCCACACCCTTGTCTTACACAACTCACTCCCTATCTTTCTAGCCACTTCCCACGTGACACAAGCATCGAGAGCGGAGTACTGCCACGCGGAGGTGGAGTAGTTGGTGGAGTCGGTCTCCTTTCGCATATCTTTGTAGAAGGGTTGGAGAGTGTATTGATTGCACATGAAGGCGAGGGAGTGTGGCAACTCTGGATGGATACTGTGGTGTCCAAGCATTGTATCCAACCAGAAGGAATGGATCTCACATCCCCATTCTCGGAGATAAGTAATATCGTAGGAGCCATTCTGCGCGCACTTGGGGGTATGTGAGGAAAGAAGTGATCGAACAATCTTAATGAGTTCCCTTTGGTCTCCATCGGCAAACCTGTCAGTAAATGGAATTGACACAGCTTCTCCCTCACCGCCAGCAAGGGAGAGCGCTGTTATTGTGCCTTTGTAGGTCTCAATGTCAAACGCTACAAAGGGTGCCCTGTGCAGACCCTCCACGAACTCTATCATCTTGCTGGCGTCCGGCCATTCATAGAAGGTCCAGAGCGCACGGTCGGGTGGGCACTCAATGTCATTGTCCAAGATGAACTTGATCTTCTGCGCGTCCATCTTTGTCCACTCGAACCAATCCCACTGCCGGATGATCGCAGCGGGATGGATGAGTGGCACGCATCTGTACGGGATATTCAACAGCGACCCGTGCCACTGTGTCACTCCCCGATGGTTGGTGATGGTGGAGAATGCCAAGTCCCCCACAGGGATGATCATCTTCCACGGCCTGCTCCCGATGCACTCCCACAGTTCAGGGACAAAGGTGTCTACTGAGATACCCAGTTCCTCCAGCCTGGCGAGGGAGTTATTCGGTGGCCGCAGCGGGACCACATTTGCAGTGGCACAGCGCTCTCTGTGGATACCGGCGGGTTTGAGGATGTGGTCGAACAGGAGCTGACCACTCTCCCCCACAAACTGCCGCCCACGCGCTTCCTCCACCCGACCAGCGGCCTCTCCAATGACAAGGATATCCGCGCCGGGTGGGATGTAGGGAGGGATGAGTTTCACTCTGTCATCTCCGGTTGATAGACAGCACGAGCAGACTTGGTGAACACGCGATACGAATGGAACCTGACATCGCTAAATGAAAGCTGGATGCCCAACGGCTTGTATTCCGCAAACTTCAACAACTGCCCGGGGTAACTCACACTCTGATCACTCCTATCTCCATCACGAGGTCCTCCGATGAAGTGTAGTATCATCAATAGATCCTCCTCGCAAACTGTCCAAGTGCTTGGCGGAACAGTAAATCCTCCGACACCTGCACAAATGGAATGAACCCACTTGGGCTATCGCTGAAGGATTCTCCACACAAATCACAATCAGTCTCATACTCAGCGGGGCCATCTACCGACGCAGGTGTTCTATACGTGCTCCAGATGTGATGCCCAGTGCGACAGTTCGGCCACACTCCTCCCTTTGTCTGTCTCATAAACACCTCCCTACCACGAGCCATCCGACCAATAGCCAGAACAACACACCTATTCCCAACAGTTGGAATAGGATCAACACGCCTACTTTCCTGTTGTCGCCGTTATCTTGTCGCACTTTTTCCTCCTCTTCACCGATACCTGCACACCGAACCACCACTGTGAGATCAATCCGGGTGTTTCTTCGTGCAGTATCTGCGTCAACTCCACAGGTCCCCAGTCTGTCTGCACTACTTCACACGGACGACTAACACCGACAATAGGAGGATCATCGGACTCCCCGAATATGATCTCACTCCCATTCTGCATTGTTATCCTTTTCCTGCGGCGACCCATAACCCCTCCACGTTTGGCCAGTAGAAGATTGGCTTCTTCTGCGACATCGCGAACATTGCCTCTTGAGTCGCCCCCAGGGACAACTCCCAGTTTGGGAGAAGGATCACAGCGTCACACCGTGCAAGGATCGCGAGGTCCCCCTCTATCCACCTATGGTGTGGGACCTCCTGTGTCGGGCCGGCCTCCTCGAAATCCGCTGTGTTCAAGTGCGGACACACAGCCGCATGGCCGTGTAACCACACCTGCTGTGCGACCAACTTGGCAGCGAGGATATTAATGTGCTTCCCCGTCTGCTTGGTGGCGGTGTATGGGCCAGCGATGTAGACCACTTTCATCTTGGCCGCTCTATGCAGAGATGCTTTCCGTCGGCTCATTGTCGGTGACCTCCTCAATGGGTTCGGCGGCCGAACTTTCCGCGTCTCGCTCAGCCAACAATTTAATCGCGCCTTGCACCCTCGCGGTGGAGATATCCACGCAGTTGGGGTTCATGTCCACACCTGCAAACCTACGCCTTGTATTCACAGCGGCCACGAGGGTGGACCCGCTGCCACAGAAGCAGTCCAACACCAACTGTCCCTCCACACTGGACAGTTTAATAATGCGCTCCAACATATCCACTGGCTTCTGCGCGACGTGATACTTCCCCTGTGGGATGTTGTAGGTGAAGATGGCATCGGGGGCCTGCTCAGAGAGAGGGTGCCGCCTCTGTCCTTTGAACCCCCACGCAATGTGCTCCGTGCGGTGCACCCACTGTTCATAGGCGTTCATCTGAACCGCAGTCGGTTTGACCCAGATTAGCGCGCAAGGGTCCATAGTGAACCCAAGCTTAGCGAAGGTCTCCACTATGTAATGGAACTGCATCACCGCACAGAACATATAAATATGCGCACCGTCGGCCATTATCCGTGACAGTTCGGTCGCGGTGCCGACGATCATCTCCTCAATGTCCTGTGGATTGTCTTCGTACCCAGTAGCGTCCATCGTCTGTGACCAATTAGCCATCGCACTTGTGCGGAGGTTCACTCCAAAGGGAGGGTCACACACTACCAAATCCACACTGCCGTCTGCAATCCCTACCAGTGCCGACGGGCACTGCCCCAAGACAATGGCACTCTTCACCCTTTCCCCCGCGCGGCGTGCCTTTTCCGCGAGGATCTCTTGTATCTTGATCTGCCTGTAGCGCGACCAGATGGCCTTCTTGCTTTCCATCTCCCGCAGTTCCGGCTTCTCCATCATCGCAGCAAAGATCGCACGGTCCTGGGAGAGGGTAGACTTCGCCTTCCCGAGGTCATCGGCAGTGCTCTTGTCGGTGTAAACCTCCCCCCTTGCGTGTGCCTGCACCTCCCGCAACCTACACAATTCCTCCTGTGCGTTTAATTCCTCCTGCGGTGTCAGGTTGTGTCGGTAGAGGTTCTCCTCCAGTTCCAACTCCTTCAACGCAAGTGGTGAGTTCACGTCAAACCTCACCATCACCGGCAGTTCCTCCACCCCTGCCAGGATCGACGCTGCCAGCCTACGCCCACCCCAGATTAAATTGTTCTGCGGGTCCACGTGGATTGGCTGAATGATGCCAAACTTCTTAATCGACTCCGCCAGACTGGACAGGTCACCGTAGTTGGTTTCCTCCCGTTGGCGATGGTTCACTTTGATGTCCTGTGGCTTGCACCGCCTGACCGATGTCTCGGGATTCTTCAGAATCAACACAGCCGTTCCCTCCTAAATGGGTGGAGATACAAAGGGTGGCCCAGAGGTCATTGCACTGCTGTTTCCTCTACTCCACGCCACTTGCAAAAGTGCGGTGTGTAGTGGTGCACGCGCTCTCTCCAGGCCACCCTTTTGTTGTCTACAGATCCGCCTTCTTAACCACAACCCTCTGCTGCCAGTCCCGCATCGCTTCTGCCTGTTCCCTTGCGCCAGCGACCAGATTGGCGGGACACCCGATGGCCTCAGCCTGGTTGGCGTAATACTCCAACATCAGCGGGGCCAGTATGTCCTGCCCACGCAAGAGGAACACAGGTTCCCCCTTGGGAATGTCACTGTTGTCCACCATCCCATCGTAGTCCTTACGTCCGTGTCTCACGGTGGCCTCCAAAGAAAAGGGCACCTCTGCCCATTCAGGGTGGGACGGCTACCACACCGTTCCCAATTCGCACGGAACAGAGGTGCCCTGCATTGTGCGCCCAGTGGGACTCGACACCCACTATGATCCGCCTGTTGTCCAGGTCTGTGTCCTTCCACAGCGTGGGCGCGTCAATACTACCTCTTGAGGAACTCGTCCAGCTTCTCCTCCCCACTACCATAGAGGAAGTCCTGCACCGAGTTGCGCCACTGCCCCTTGCGCTCACCCCTCTTGGACTTGTAGGGCCGCAGGATGGCAGTGACCTCCTGTTCCAGGAACTCCTCCAAGAACTCCTCCCCGATCTCACTGGGGATACGCGGCTTCATCCCACAGGCCAACTGCAGGCGGGTGAAGTCCTTCCTGCGTGGCCCAGACACCGGCGCGAAGTAGTCCACCTGCACGGAGTTCTCCTCCTCCACATCGGAGTCAATCACCTGGAAGGTGAAGATAATCGCAGGGTCACCCTTGCTATCCTCATCCGGCACGTAGGTGGTGTGCCGTGTGATCCGCAAGCGGTGCCTGCCCGTGAGTTTGATGAACTCCAGCTCCTTGAGCAGCTGTGCCTCGTCCGCCTCCGCGACCTCAATAACCTTGTCACCCGTCACTTCTTCTTCCTCTGCCCCTTCATAGTCCTTCGACATTGTTCTATCTCCCGTTGTGTGAAAAGGCTTGCGTGATCCTCCAGATCCTCCAAGCGCCACTTCAGGCCCAGCCTCGCGTGGAGGAACCGATTGCACCCTCTACAAACCACCATCACATCCACTCCAATCCGTTCCCGAAACAGCCTCCTGTAGGATTCTCGCGTGCAGTGGTGACCAATCCACGGCAGCTTGCGGATGTCCACACGACACCTCTCGCACCTCCACTTGGCCACAATCGCACAGGCGATCCTCTTCTTGTGCCACACGCTGCACTTCGTGTAAGCGACGTAATCCTCGTCGACAAACGCACCGTCCCAGAGGCGATCAAACTGGGCGCGAGGGAGGCCACTCTCCGCCCAGATTAGATCCTTGTAACCGTCGCCAGGGTCCACAGATACCTCCTTTCTACCCAAACAGCAGTGAATAATCCTGTCCCATTCTCTCCGGAAAGTTCATCCCCGGCG
>ERZ1292632.3716-Hain-H43-01um-R2-3716-length-11497-cov-7_pt1 | contig 11497 bp, 17 predicted proteins | sample MGYA00564407_ERZ1292632 | MGnify/ENA primary metagenome ERZ1292632 (study PRJEB36523, sample SAMEA6512637) | groundwater metagenome | collected 2019-01-08 | study: AquaDiva: Metagenomics assemblies of 32 groundwater samples
AAACCGTTGAATATGTTCGTACTGGGTCCTTGACAAGCTAAGATAAGTGTGATATAGTAACCACAACAGGAGGTTCCAATGAGACGAGATTTGGTTCAACTTTGGGTGACGCGGGCGACTCGGCAGGCCATCAAGGTCCAAGCGGTCAAGGCAGGACTGTCAGTTGTGGACTTCATTGAGGGTTGTTTTCACGCAACGGTGAATACTGAGAAAGCGGCCAAAGCGCTGCGCCAGGAGGCGCCTGGCGGAAGTGGTTAAGTTCCGCCTTTATATACGCTTGCGCTTTATAAAGCGGTCATACCACACTCTGACCGGCTTGAGACTACGGCATAAGTTGATGATTCTACTAGCTGAACTGCCCACTGGGGGCGGTCAGACTCTGACCGCTAAAAACAGGGTGGTATGGGTAAAAACTCTGACCGGGGGTAACTACTTGATTCTAAACGAAAACGTATGGAGGGGATCAAAATGGATACACGTAAAGTCGGTCTCGTCAATATACAAGCTGAAGAAGAAGTCCGTACTATATTCAAGGACGCCGCTGAGAAAGCTGGGCTAACTCTCACAAAGTACCTTCGGCAAATAGCTGAACAGGTCAAACAAGCAGAAATTGATACAGAATTCCAGCGCAGGCTTGATGACCAACTCAAAACTGCCAACAGAGACACTGGCCGAGGCCGCCCAAAGACCTCAAAAGTGGATACTCTCAATGGGCGAACCCTCAAAGAAGACGATGAATACTGGAAGGCAAAGCAAGCAGAGGGCATGAAAACTAATAGTTACGCCTATCAGCGCGAGTCAGGTTATGACGAGTGGTACAAACGGAACTTTGGCTATATGCACAAGAGGCTTGATTCTGTGGGAGGGTTTAACTGACGTCCTTGAGATGTTAGTTGACAGAGGAGTATGGTTATGATATACTCTAGTTTTAAAGGGTTTTTGGGAACACTCTTATTCATCCTCGCCGTGCCCTTCATGCTTGGCACGCTGGCCTGTGGAGAGATTTACGTCGCTCTGTCCGCTGCCTCAGACTGGTGCTTTGGGTGCCGTTGTGGAGGGAAAAATGGCAACTAAAACTGAAATTTTGGTGACTAATTACTATTTGCCTGCCGTCAAGACACTCTTAAAAGAACAAATCACAAAAGAAATCAATAACTTTCGTGATGAACGTTTGAATCCGTTGCTTATTGAATTAGCTGCTGAAATTGCATCTAGGATTCAATTAAGTACAGAATCCTACGCAGACCGGCTAGGAGAACACATTGTAGTAACTGTAAACCTAGCAGAAGCGTCCTCTCGTGAAACTCGTTGATTACAACCGCGCCACGAAGCTCATTGGGCAGCAGTGTACATGGTGTCACAGGCACACAAGTCTAAAGTACTTGTTTCCGGTTATGGTAAGTAGGCCAAAACAAAAGCACCGGGAGCTACATAATGTATGCTTTGAGTGCCTTGCTGCCAACAATGTACCAAAGGATGTTCCACTTGAAGCATTGCCTTGGTATGACGGTAAAGGGAACCGGGTGAACCATGAAAAAGTTTCTGTTAGCATGTCTGGCGCTCGTATTCTCAGTTAGTTCAGTTTTTGCTTTGTCTGTGGTTCCTGGCCCGCCTGAACGGTTCAAGAACTGGCCGCAGCTTGCCGAGCGGCAGGGAGCATGTCCAGATAGTCGTTTGCTTAAATTGACAGCTTACGCAAAGGATGCAGATTTTATAAATGCTGGTGTTGTCGTTTATTCTGACAACGCTGGACCCTTCGTGTGGATATTCTACACTGAGAAAGATGAAGAGGCTAACGCTCGTTGGGTTGTGATCTTTGACGGGACAAAATATGTCCAGGGTAGTATTGACGAAATCGCAAAACTGTTTAAGTCTCCCTGTGACATCCCACGCCCAAATCCAGAACAGCGTATGTGAGGGAACATAATGAGTTTTGTTTCTGACCTGTTTGCGGGTGGTATCCAGGGTGTCCTGAGTTCCGCTGGCACACTGGCGAGGGATATTCGCGCCGCTGTCACGGGTGAGGAGATTCTGACAGCAGAGGCACGGGCAGCGTTGCTTAATAAAGCAGCAGACCTAGAGCAGCGTGTGGCGGAAATCAGTGCTGGGTTGCCAGATGCGCAAATTGAAGTCAATAAGCTAGAAGCCACACACGCATCTGTGTTCGTAGCAGGCTGGCGACCATTCTGCGGGTGGATTTGTGGCTCAGGGTTGGCATATCACTTTATCTTGCAGCCACTGCTCGTGTTTGTTGTTACAGTTGTGAAATGGCAAGTTCCCCCGCTGCCTGTCTTCGACATGGGGACGCTGACAACTGTTCTCTTAGGAATGCTAGGACTTGGAGGGTTACGTTCATTCGAGAAGGTCAAGGACGTACAGGGGAAACATTAAGGAGGGAACAATGCGAGTTAAAGATGGTTCAGTAAACTTGGAGGGCCTGGAATCAGTAGTCCGTGACAAGCTAGCTGTAATGGAAGCGACTCGTGCGTCGGCTCTCAAAGTGCTTCTGGCTGGTGAAATAGTCGTGACGAGTGCGAAGGATGGGAAGCACGGAGATGGCTCGCTTCATTATCAGGGCCGTGCTGTGGACCTTCGCACGCGTGACTTCACGGATATATGGGCGTCGAAGCTACGCATGGCACTTGGGAAGGACTGGGACGTGGTGATTGAGTCAGACCACGTGCATTGTGAGTTCGATCAAAAGTGATCGAGACTCCTTACCGTTACAAGTGGACCTTCTTCAAGGATATTGGCTACACGCCACGTTCTGGTCAGAAATGGCTCCACTGGGCAGCAGACTACTATAAGTATATCGGGTTTTTTAGTTACCCACGTGGCGGCAAGTCCTTCGCTGCCGCAATGGAAGTAGCATCCACTGTCAATGAGAATGATTATCACTGTTGGATCGTTGCGCCAACGTATGACCTTGGCTCGAAGGAGTTCCACTACATCTACCAAGCCCACTTGAACGCGGGCTATCTCGACAAAGCCAAGCATGTCAGCTTCAATATCAAAGGCGGCGACATGCGAATTGAGTACCCGTGGGGATGGTGGGTTGAAGTCAAGTCTGCTCAGCACCCACATTTGATCCTCGCTGAAGAACTCGACGAGATGATCCTTAGTGAAGGCCCACGCCTCCCTGAGACCTTGTTCGACCGCACATTGTTCAACCGGGCTGAGAAGAGACATGGTAGAGTGTACCTTCCTGCGACACCTATGGGGAACAACTGGGCACATAAGGAATTTTGGATTCGTGCACAGAAAGTGTGGGAAGGCAAAGAGAATCCTCTCTACGACCGAGACCACTATGCCATTCGCATCACGCATCTTGAGGAAGAGAAGGGTATCGAAGGCGTCCACTATCAGCCTGGGGTGTACAGTGAAGAAACCGTCAAGAAGGCACGCGAGCGTTGGAAAGACCAGCCGCAACTGCTCCGTGAACAATTTGGTGGTGACTTCATTTCATACGCAGGACTTGTCTATCCTGTTGCGAAGGTTAAACGAGTTGCGCCGTTCGCCATTCCCGAAGACTGGCACGTTGTTCTCGGTTACGATCACGGAGCTAGTGGACGCGCCGGAGGAATGACGGCCATTCCCTTCGTTGCGTGGGACAATGAGTCTCCTCGTAACTGTTACGTGTTCAAACTGATCTTCGACAGCGGCCACGGTGCACGTTACTACGTCCAGCAGATCAAGAACAAACTTCGCAAAGATGACGGGATGCAACGTGGCATTGACATTGTGGTCGTTGATCGCTCGGCCAAGCAAGTGCGTATCGAGCTCGCGCTACTGGGCCTGCCCAGCACAACGCCGCCGTTCAGTGACTTCAAGGCCCGCTACACGCGCGTTATGTCGCTCTTGGAGGAAGGGCGACTGCATGTGTTTGACTCGGAGGAGACAGCGCCACTTTTCTATGAAATAGCGCGGTATGAGTGGAAAGAAGGTATTAAGGGTGAGCCTCGTGGCGACCAGGTTCAGGGTCCAGACGACGCGATGGATGCCCTTGGCTATGCGCTCCTGCACCCGATTCCAGAAGTTCGCCCTGATGAAGTAGAATCTGCTGCTGCTGTAAGGACGGAGGCTGCAACGACTCCACTCCCGTTGCGAGTGAAGAAATTTTGGGATCGTTTTCATCAAGATCAAGCAGAAGCTAAAGCTGAAATGGACCTGGAAGACGCGCCTACAATGTTCGATGTGAGTGGCGACTTGTTTGATGAATAAGGAGGGAACAATGATTAAAGTGAACACAGTTGAGCGTACAGTGAAATATGAATGGCCGGAACGAGCACTGGTTGTTGGTCCAATTCACGAGTCTGAATTACTTGCTGTAATTTGTGAACTTGCTCAAGGCGGGGATGAACTTCGGAGGAATCCAGAATGAAGTGTTCACACTGCGGTTCTAAGCTAACACGCTTCGGTCAGTGCTCAGCATGCACGAGGAAGCCGAAGCCAGTTCGTTGAGTCAATCGCGGGAGGCTAGGCCAGGTGGTCTGATTGGGCTCATATCCCAATAAGCGCGGTCCGAGTCCGCGTCCCGCAACGGGCGACTAGCTCTAATTGGGAGAGCGCCTGGCTTGCACCCAGGAGGTTCAGGGTTCAAATCCCTGGTTGTCCACGCCGGATTAGCTCATTAGGTAGAGCGCGGAGCCTGTAACTCCGAGCAGCGGGGTTCGAAACCTCGATCCGGCTCCAGGACTGTGTGTTGCAGTTGGTGCCTAGAAAGAAGTCAAGGAGGCGGTATGTTTATTAAGCGGTCTGAGTACGAGTCACTGCGAGAACGTGCACTCAAGGCAGAGATGCGTGTTGAAGTGTTGGATGGTGACAAAGCGATTCTCGTAGAACGTGTTTACGCTCGCACGCTGCGTATTAAGGAACTTGAAGCTGCGCTTCTTGCTGCGCATGATGCTGCTTACAAAGTTCGTCAAACTGAGCGCCCACCATCATCAAACATAATTCCAGTGAATCTTGCTAGCTTGTTTGATGACGAAGACCCCGACCTAGTAGAACAAGACCGTCGCCAGGCTGCACTAGAGGGCTCAACCGATACCCTACTCGCCACAATGGAGTAAAAGGAAAATATGCCACACATAGCCTGTCAGTATCTAAGCTGCCCTCTGAATGCATGTTTCAAGTTAGATGGTGGTGTGGGATATTGCACAGCACCAGAGACAGTCAAAATAAACCAGGACGGAAAATGTGCAGTTCTAGTGAAGTTATTGGCTTGGTTCAATAGTAATTGTGAGTAGAATCTTATGGCAAAAGAAATCAAGCTTCCTATCCTCGGTACTCCAACTTTCGAGGAAGATGCTCGCACAATGTACCGTGAGACCCGTGAACGGAACACACGGTATTCTCAGGACCTTCTCCACAAGTGCTATGAGAACGTTCTGTATGATTACAACAGACAGTGGATCACATTCGACACTCTCCTTGGTCAGTTCCGTCCAAAACGTACAGCAAAGTGGATTCCTAAACCAACCACAAATAAGTACAGTGCCGTGCTGCGGCCTCTTATTGCGGCACTTGCTGGGACTGATCCAGTACTCCAGTATGCCCCTATCAGTGAGGAACCGGCTGATCTAGCCACAGCGAACGTCGCATCACGCATTGTTGAAATCGCACGGTTGGAGTGTAACATCGCTCGCGTGCGCCCGAAGCTGGCCCGGTGGACTGGGTTGACTGGGAACGGCTGGCTTATTAGTGGCTATGACAACGACCCTCGGAACGGCATGGTGCCTGAGCAGTATGAGCAGTGTGTTAGCTGCGGCACACAGATCATGGCTGATGACATTGAAGGTGAAGGTGGATGCCCAACATGTAGGAAAACTGACACTGAAAGCCCTGGCTTCCGCCCAGCGACTGACGAGTTCGGGAAGCCCGTCATGGGAGAACGTCCTCGTGGAGCGATGTTCACTGAACTCGCCACGATTTTTGAAATGGAGTATGACCACGAAGCAGACTCTTTTGAGGATTCTCTTTACACCATTCGTATGCGTTCACGTGACCGTGAATGGGCAAAGTCCCGGTTCAACTTATCTGAGATTGAACTCGACGCAGCATCGCAACCACTTTCGCAGACTACCCAGCAGCGATATTTACAGTCTCTTGCATTTATTTCGCCATTGTCATATCAGACATATCTGAGCAGGCCATTCCGTGAGAATCGTACCTTGGTGGGCGATATGTGGATTGACCCCACACAAGAGAATCCTCATGGGATGTACTGCATCTTTGTGGGCGACCAACTTGTATACAGTGGACCGTATAAGTATATCGCACCTGATTCTGCACCTGACTCACCTAAGCCAATGCGGACTATTACGCATTTTGGGTATCAAATTGCTGCGGGCCGTGTTGCGTACCGTACGCCCGCTGATGACCTGACAAGTATGCAGAAGACTCGCAATGAATTGGAATCAATTTATAAGTTACATTCTCGGCGCGGGGCGAACTCGATTATCTGGATACCGGATGGTGCTAACATCTCTAAGATTAGTGGGGAAGAGGGTATTGTCGTTCGTTACTCAGCGATGTCACAAATCCCACCACCTAGACGTGAGGCTGGGCTTGAAACACCTCAGTTCATTCGTGAGTGGATAGAGCTAATTGACAACGGAATGGAAGTCGTAGCTGGGTCTGTAGATGTTCTTCGTGGTGAAGCTCCAAAAGGACTAGAAGCGTATTCAGCTTTACAGGCGTTGGAAGCCAAAGCTATTCAGGCAATGGCTGAATCACGGTCACTTTGGCAGATTTCATGGGCTGAGTGGTCTCGTCAGGCTCTTGGTATTTTTAAGCAGTACTGTCTAGACGAGCGTGAGATTGCTCTCCGTGGCGAGTCTGGTGCCTGGTCTATTGACAAGTTTAAGGCTGCTGACTTGCGTGGTGGTGTTCGGGTCATTCCTGATTTAGTGAGTCAGCCGCCTTCTACTCCCGTTGCTAAACGTGCGGGGTTAGAGCAGGCACAACGTATGGGGCTGTACAATCCTGCTGATCCGCAGGAACGTTATCGTGGCTTGCAGATTATTGGCTTGCCTGAATTGATGCAGGACCTTGACCTTGACACGCGCGCGGCTGCTATGGAGAATGACATATTCTTTGACATCTTCGTGCGTCTGAAGCCTGGGACACCACCAAACGTCAATCCAATGATAGACAACGACATTGTCCATCTTGGGACACATCGGCGCTTTCGGTTGTCTGATAAAGGGCGACAGCTTGGGCCTGTTGGAACGGCGGCTATGGACGGTCACATGGCTCAGCACGAGTTCAACCTCATACGGAAGCAGCAGCAGGCTATGGAAATGCAGTCCAAGGGGCCTGGGCAAGCTGGTGGTGAGGCTACTGGGGGCAAGAAGAGTGGACCATCAGCAGAGAAAACTGTAAAGTCCGAAGCTGGGGCAGCTTCTCAACCTGCCCGTGCTAATGATATGGGGAAGCCGGGTAAACGTGCGTCTCGTTTGAATCAAATGCGCGGAGAGCAGAATCTCCCACAATAGCACGTATATCACATTTGTCACTTATATGTCAAGGAACTTTGTTGCTTGACAAATTTTGTCACTAAGAGTATACTTCTATTAACAGTACAAGGAGCCATTCATGCCAATGTCAGAGAAGGGTCATAAGGTGATGTCCTCGTTCATAGAGCAGTATGGTGGTAAGAAAGGCAAATCTAACGCCTTCGCAACCGCCAACAAGAAGGGTAAGAAGTCAAAGATTTACCAGGCGTTACACGGAGGGAAATGATGTTGAAGTCACTTTGTATTTTCACTGAATCTGGTAGAACATACACATTCAAGAACGTCACTATTACTTGTGACAATGAAACTGTGCTTTGCTTCGAGTATGTTGCTATGAGTGACGGGAATCCGAAGCAAGCAACATTTCAAAAGTCACGAATCGTTGGATGGTCAATACTGAAATAATCGTGACATTTTGTCACAGGACCACTTAACCACGCTATAGCGTGAGGAGTTTCCAATGGCCGACGAAAAAGTCGAGACAGTTCAAGATGACGACGAGTCTTTGAAAGCCGAACTGGAAGAAGACGGGATTCTCGCAGAAGACGAGGATGGTAAGCCGCTTCCGTGGAATCACCCAAAGGTCGTTCGGCGTATTTACAAAGACGCGAAACAAGGTCGTCAGGCAGTTGCAACTCTCAAGGAGCTAGGGCTCAAGCCTTCGGATACCACGACGTTAAAGGGTATCGTCGAAGAGTGGAAGCAGTTCCGCGCCGAGTATGACGAGTGGGAAAAGCGTTCTGAAAAGGGCGACACCACAAAGTCAGAAGACAAGGAAGCTGACGAAGAGAAAGCGAAGTGGGACAAGATTGAAAAGATGCTCCGGGCTCGGGGTGTGAAATTCAAAGACCCTGACGACGACAAACAGGAGCAGGCTAAGGAAGCCGAGGCCCATCGCCTGAATATGACTCGACAGGCTCATGCGTCCATTCTGGACCAGTTGGAAGAGTCTGGGGCATTCAAGGACCTCGACGACGACGCCAAGCAAGACCTTTTCGAGGAGTTCGACTTCAAAGTTGGTCAGCGTCTCACGCGGAACCCAGAGGCTCGTGCCACGTTTATGCGCGGCTCCCTCAAGCCCATTGAGAAGGTTGTCACAGAGCTACTGGAATTGCGAGGTTTTAAAGGGAACGAATTGCACCCTCGCGGGACTGGTATCAAGAATCTCCCGCCACGCGGGAGTAGCTCTCCAGGTTCCGCTATTAACAGGACGGCTCCTGTTAATGTGAAGGAACCCCAAACGGTCAAGGAAGCTACTGAACAAATGGTTGCGGACTTACGAGCGAAGCGTACTGCTAAGTGAGTCCAACTAGAGGATAATCATGGCTGCTGATCTCACACAAATCGCAACTTATCTGAAAGATAAGTTCGGTCCTTCAATTATCAACCAGCTTCCAAATGAGACACCTATCCGCTCCTCGTTCTACGCGGACAAGTCTCAGACGTGGGCTGGTAATGAAGTGACCTATCCTATTAAGGTGAATAGGTCTCGTGCTGTGTATGCTGGTGCTGATGGTGGAGCTTTGCCAACAGCTAGCAACCAGAAGCATGAGAAGGTTCATATTCCACTGAAGTTCATCTGGGGCCGAGTGCAGTTCTCTGGCCCAGCTATCAAGCTGTCTGAGTCCAACGAGGCCGCGTTTGGCCGCGTCATGTCCATTGAGATGGATGGTCTGGTTGAGGACCTTGGGCTCACTTGCGAGTTCTTTTACAGCCACTTTGGTGTTGGCACCCGTGCACTTTGTAACGGGAATCCTGACACAGGTACAACGCTGACTCTAGACTCTCCAGGTGGAGTGGCTGGTGCGACTCATGGCAATCGCTTCTTGAATGAAGGTGACAACATCGTTGCCATTTCTCCCCAGGGTGTTCTCCGTGCTGGTGGGACTCGTCTCATCAATAACATCTCTGCTGACGGTACGACAGTCGGTGTGTCCGCTGCTATGGATACCGCGTGGGCTGACAACGACCTGATCGTGAAGGCGTATGGGGCCGATGCCTCTGTTGCCATCGCAAACACTGAGTACCAGCACGCCGTTATGGGCCTGCTTGGTATGATTGACGATGGGACGTACGTGTCAAACCTCCACGGTATCAGCCGTGATGCGTACCAGATTTTCCGCTCGCCAATCATCTCCAATGTTGGTGCGTTGTCGCTTGATGCGATGCAGCGGCCATTCGATCTGTCTTCACAACTTGGGAACGCCAAGATCAGTGAAATGTGGGCGCATTTCTCCACACGGCGCGCATATTTGAAGCTGCTTGAGGCCGACCGGCGTTACACTGGCGGCGACCTGAAGTCTCCTGATGGCGGCACCAAGGCTGTCAAGGGTGGGGACATCACTTACGGTGACGTGCCCATGAAGACTGCGGCGTACTTCCCGTATGGCACCATCATCGGCGTTGACAACCGGCACAAGGTCCGCTACGTCAATACCGAGTGGGAATGGATTGACGAAGACGGCTCCACACTCTCGCGCGTGTCCAACCAGGATGCGTTCGAGGCGTCTGGACGCTTGTTCGAGAATGCGCACTATGAGAGGCCGAATGCGGCCTTCCGTATGGATTCTGTAAACAGCACTGTGGTCGTGGCCCACGTAATGTAAGACTGGCAATCGTGCCCGAGATAGGTTGCAGGCGCAAGCCGATAGTATGACCTATCGTTAGGCGGGCTGCCCTCGCCCGTCATCGCCAGGAGAATGGCAGATACGCCCTGGCCTTTTCATCCTTTTGAAAGGATAGGTCCATGAGTAACGCAATTCAAATGGCTGAAGCCCTCGGGGAAACAGATGTTGAAATTCCTGAACCCGAAGAGGTTGTTTTACCGGACGGTAAAACTACCCAAACGAGTAAAACACAACCTGAAGACCTCAGTATCGAGGAACTTCAGCGGCTTCTAGAAGAGAAGCGCGCTCAAATTGCCAAAGACTCCAAGGACGAGGGGAAGAAGGTTGCCCCTCCTACAAAAGCTCCAGCAGGAATGCTGTGGGTGTTCAACCGGACACCAGATTTATTCATTTGGCAATACGACAGCTTGATCTACGAGATTGAAGGCCACGATATGATGCTGTTTCCTGAACGCATCGCTCGACATGGCCGGAAACGCTCGTTGCTTTCCCTGGACCTTATGGCAAACACTGCCATCTTCAGGGTAGTACTTGAAGACGATCCGAAATTTGGTGTGCCTCTGCGTGTCGTGAACCGGCTTGAACTGATTGACCGGACGAACGACGATAACCCCCTCGGTGCTGCGACGTATGGTAAGACCCATATTCGAGCAATCAAGGTGGCCGGTGCGTCGGAAATGCTCCAACGCCGCTCCGATCAGTATGTGGAGCTTGAATAACTGTCTAATGTGAGCCGCCGGTGACGGAAGAGGCCACTGACTGATGACAGGAGATTCCATGAACAGTAATGCTCTGAATCAAATTCTCGAAGGACTCGTTGGCACGCTGGCGAATAACCAGCTTGCGTCTGGGTATCCTCAGTCTCTCACCTTCTGGCTGCGTGCCATCAAGGAAGCGATCAATTTCAATGGTCGGTTCATTGAAGACGATCACGTTCTTGGTGTTGCAGCGAGCCTTGATGGTACGACTGGAAGCAGCACGACTATCAAGTCCGATCAGACGTGGGCGTATGGCTTCCTGGCGACTAGCACTGACGTGCAGGAAAACGTTGCAATCCTGGCGAACCACGCGACTTTCAACCCAGGTACTACGGCGCTTGATTACATGGGTGTGGTTGTTCTGCCTTTGGCTGCTGCGACTACACCAACTGCTGCTGGCTTGGTGTGGTTCCCGTACTTCAACGCTGACGTTGCGATTGAGGCGTTTGGAACGTATCGGTCTGACTACGATACGACAGCGGTTGCGGCGACTATGAACGCATGGGTGCCTTATCGTAACCAGTAAACCTGTAATTCTAAAGGCGGTAGGGGCCTTGGGCGCTCTTAGTGCTGGAAGCGCGTTGCCGCTAATACC
>ERZ1292632.756-Hain-H43-01um-R2-756-length-35483-cov-45_pt2 | contig 11496 bp, 18 predicted proteins | sample MGYA00564407_ERZ1292632 | MGnify/ENA primary metagenome ERZ1292632 (study PRJEB36523, sample SAMEA6512637) | groundwater metagenome | collected 2019-01-08 | study: AquaDiva: Metagenomics assemblies of 32 groundwater samples
TGAAAGGCAACGACTGAACCGGGTATTATACCTATGTTTACAGTTCCCGAAATAGAAGGGATGCCAAGGATTGAAACCCTTATTGCCCCATCAGGAGTAACGCCCAAAACAGAAGTGGAGCCAGTTTCTCCCCCGACAAGTTTAATTATTTGGTATTGGTTTGCGCCGATTTGTTCTGTTGCGACAGACGCTGTTCCTGACCCTGTTGTGATTGGTATATTTGAAGCCATTTTATATTTATTATTTCATATTATACCCAAACGAGGGTTAAAGAAGAACCGCCTATAACTTCCGTGTAATACACCGTGATGCGGATGTGGTCTACGCTAGCAGTGCTCCCTCCAGCGTGGGTGATATTACCCGCGACAACGCCAAAAGTAGTTGCATTTATGTCTGCGGCAGTCCACGTTTCGCCCCAGAGGTCTGTAGCTCCTCCAACAGAACGATATTCTTCGGTTGTGGTTAATGGAGAAGTTTTATTGGTGGCGCTGATAGTACCACCTTTTACAATTCGCACATTATCAAAACCAGCAGTACCCGCAGGGCGTTTAGCTTCTATTTCAACTAAAATACCATTTATTGTTGACCCCGTAGGAATAGAAAAGCCAAAGTTGGTCGCTTTAAGATAGTGAGAAACCCCACCCTCTGGGCCAGTTGAAAAAACTGCATATATATCATTACTACTAATTGCGTTACCTGGATTAGTCCATACAATATCTCCCACCGTTGCGTCATCGGCGAGAGTTCCTCCTGAATTTGGTCCTTGTTGTGCCATGTATTATGTTGCTTTAGTTATTGATGTCCACGCTGTCCCTGTTGCCTTTGTTTGCTTTGTCCATATCAATCCGCTAGTTACCGAACTTGTGGCATAAGTTAGGGCAAGTAAAAGACCAATCGGAACTCCCACCTCGCTTAAAACCGAAGACGACCCTAGTTCCGCGGACGCAATGCTTGTCCAACTTGTTCCGCTCGGTTTTGCAATGCTTATCCATGAGGTTGGCATATCAGAAATTCCACCCCGTCATTCTCAGCTTCTCCGGCTTAATGGGTTGTTTGGACTGGGGAGCAAGAATTTTAATAGAATCATTAAGTTTTTTTGTGTATTTCTGCTCCCATATTTGAGCTGATTCCCATTTCTCCAAAGATTCATAATAAGCAATTAAGATTTTGTCCCCTAATGCCCGGTAGTCAAGAGATTGCGGGTAGGCAATCGTGTTTCCTACCGCCGAATACTCTGTGGGGGTGAGATAATAATAAATTCGTATCAAAGCTGGACTACCCGCCACTGGGGTGGGAAAAATCTCTCCCGTGTCTCCGTGATTAGTGAACATTGGACTACTCGTTGATTGGTTTGCCCTCAAGTAGTCCCATGAGGTATTGCCTTGCAGATTAGCTACATCTAACTTTTCCGCTTGAAGGTAATCATCTCCGCCAGAGTTGGAGAAATCAATCTCCACCGTTTTAAGGGCAAACATATCTGACGGCCATGAGAATCTTCCTGGTTGAGCATCAGAAGCAGAAATGGTTGCGTACGCCTCTTGTGTTTGGGCGGCATCAATCCCGCGAACGATTAAATCTCGTGTGATGTCTATAAGACCATTATTAGCCCAAGCAAGACCGTTGACATTAGAAATCCCATTAGAGTCAGTTTGGGCTTTTTGTCTTGAATATGTGATGGCATCAGAAACAGTTGGCATTTTTTAATTGGGCTATCCCTGCCCACGTTTTAAATGGGCAAAGTAACCTAACTAATTGTTAGCTAGTTGTTAGGAGCTGGCCGCGGCCTCAACTCTGATTATTCTCTGTGTTCCAAGAGAGTCCTCAAAACGAGTTACGCCCAAAGTTACCTTTCCTCCGATTGAACTATATAGGTTCAAGGGATTGTTGGAGTCCGGGGTAGTCGTTAAAATCGGGGTTGGTTGCTGGAAGTATCCCCACCCGAACGATTTTTCTCCCAAAATTGTAATCGGGAAGACTGCTACCGTTGAGTTGAAATAATTCTGCCACGCGGTTTCAAGGTATCTTACACCTCTATAATCGCGCATTTTACCGGCCTTAATGTCATCTACCGATGTGTATCGCCCGGCATCAATCCAAGCACCTGTTTGGGTGTTGGACATAAGGTCGTGCATAGAGTTCGGGTGGATGACAGCTACATAATAACCGCCCTCAAACGGTTCAAGTCCTGCGGCATTTGATGCCCGGAGATTCCTCACCCCTCGCCCCATTTCGGTTTGAGTTACAAGGTCTCCCGCACCAAGTCCTGCGCGAGTGGTTTTCCCCCCCGCATAAATAATACCGTTAGTCCCGGCATTAACTACTGTTTGAAGAATAGTGTCCACAAGACGAGCAAGAGAGTTCTTGACCTGCTCAGTGGCAGAATCAACAACCTCAATGGCTGAGTTATGAACAAGAAGGTCTGACACCGCCACAAGTATTCCATATTGGGCGGGGCCCGAAGTATACGCTGTTGCACCCCATGTAATAGAGGTAGGATTCGTACCTTCAGTGATTGCCGCCACACCTTGTGTGGACGACACTGGGAAGCCGGGGGCTGTTGCCGCCTGACCACCCTGAATTGACGCGCCTGCTCCCCAAACAGAACCACCGCCTGCCGCACCTCCCGGACCACCAACGGTGACCATAGAAGTGTTAATTTGAACAGGAAGCTGGTTTGTTTGCGGAAACAGTATGCGGTCAAAACCCTTTGGAGCATCACGCCTCATTCCGAGACGCGCATATTGTAGTTGGGGTTCTAATACGTTGATTACATCGCTAATATAAGCGGTGAGAAGTTCAGAAGTATTGGTGGTTGCCCCACCCCAACTTGAGTTTCGTACTGTTACTGGCAAATTATTGCACTTCAGTTACTAAACTTTGAAAGTAAAGTGACAGTTTCGCTTCCTTTGCCCTACCCCTTGGGTGGTGAGCGTGGCACAGTGTAATGCCATTGTTAATTTCATATCTTAATTCGGGGTAATCAATCCAATTAAGAATATGATGTGACTCTAACCGACCGTTACAATCACTGTTGCTAATTTTACATTTCCAATCATCCCGAGTTTTTACAGCAAGCATCCACTCGCGGTATCTTCCATCAAGATGTTTTTTCTCACTTTTTACTAATTGGCTTCTGTTGGAAACCCATAAAGGATGTCTTTCCTTTGATTTTAAACCTCGGAGCTTGAGTTTTTGCTCTTCAGTCCAAAAATAGTGCTTTCCGAACAATGGATGGTTGATTCCAGTTATTTGTGGGACTTTTTTCCCTTTATTCCAAGGAATTTGACCTTTTGGTCTTCCTGTATTAGAACCCATTATACCTTTTGTGCCCTTGTTCCAAGGAATAAAACCTTTAACGAAACCTCCTTTCCCATTTTTATTGGCCACTAATAACGTCTTTAGGTTAGAGTTATGTCTCCGCGAGATTGGGCTTCTATAAGAGCGGCTTTTCTTTCGGCTTGAGTCATTTCCGCCACAGTTTTTTGTGTTCCTCCTTGTGGGGGGGTTGTGGTAGCCGAACCACCGGCAGGACTTACTACTTCTAGCTTAGGTTGGCTAAGTTTCCCCGCCTTACCTAAAACTGCAAAGGTCGCATCTTCTACCGTGTAGCCTGACTTCACTTTTGAAAGAATCTCATCCCTATGGTCTTTAGCCGCAGGATTTGTGGACACAACGTCAGAAAAACCTTGATAGAAATCCCGCTCTCTTATAAGCTCAGTGTTTTTATCACCTTCCGCTTTTAAGAGACGAGCTTGTTCGTCTCGTTCTTCTGATGTCAATCTAACTTTTTCAGAGAGCTGTTTAATCCTCTTTTCGCTTTCAGAGGGTTCAATAATAGGGTCATCTGCCATATATTTAATTTATTTTATCAATGTTGCAGGGTGGCGAAACCCTGCCCACGTTAGTAAAACCTTTTTCAGTATTAGGGCGGTTAATTCCTAATTACGATTTAGAAAGCTGGAATCTGTCCAAATGTTTCTTGGAACATTCGTACTTTCCGCACCACATAATAAGCGTACCTGGGTGGTCGGGACTTTCTTGCACATTCAGTTTTTCGTGATATACCACATCATCTGGGTCTGTATGGTCGGGGCAATAACTGCACCTGGCTTGTAAACCCCTATAATGTGGACACAACTTATACTGAAACTGTGCGGGAACATTCCCGTCTAGGACTCCGCAAAACTCACAAACGCCTCCTCTAATTTGGGGAAACCTGCGGGTAAAGGGAACTCCTTGGGCACCCTGTCGCTCAATACGCATCTGCCTTGGAGTAGGTGGCGTGTAAGCCACTGGCTCCGGTACCGGCACTGGCACCGCTTCTGCTACCGTCTCAGGAGCAAGTTGGGGCTCCGTCCCCGGGTCTTTATGACCCTTATTCATTTTTGCCATATAATATTTTTCTTATTTTAGTAAGTTCTAGGCGAAAAACATCATGCAACCTTGTCAGGTCGGCGTATTTTTCAGCCCATTTTAATTGACCCGCCAAGCGGTTTAGTTTTAGTGGGTCAGGGTTGTCTTTGACCGCCTCGGCTTGTATCTCTCGGTTTAGAGTTGCAACAAGGCCGTCAAACACAAATTCTTTCAATGTACTCCAATCTTTTGTTTCTTTCACTCCTTGAATAGCATCAAGGATTTTTACCACTTCACTCTCTCTTTTTTTTAGGTGGGGGGTTCTGTCTATCCCTACCTCTTCTCTGAGTGAAGTTCCCTCAATCACTAATCCAGAATTGTTCATTAAGCAGTAGCCGAACGGCTATTTACATACACTCGCACCCGTGCGAGGTCGGTACTTGTAACCGCCGCCGTATATCTCAAGAACACCCGATTTCGGATACCCAATATTGGGAGCCCTGAAACCTCCAATTGTCCTAGTGTAGAAGCTCCAGCCCTTCCGGTTGCTCCAGCCACACTGCCAAAACTAACAACGCTTCCTACCGCAACTACGCTAGTTACAACACCGCCTGTTCTAAAGCCCATTCCAATCACGGGGATTGACAGCCACTCTGCTGTTGTGGCGTTGTTGGCGTTAGAAACAATACTTGTCCTCGCTACATCATAAAAGGTTGTTCCCCCGTCATCTGATGTTTGGAAAGTCGCGCTTACTCCGCCCGCAATAACACTAGCCGTTAGTTTTACTACAACGTTATCAATGTCTTGCGGAAGATTGAACGCTTGCGCTACTCCTCCGGCTACGGATGTTGCCCCTGTTTGTCCGACATCATCGTAGTCAAGAACTGTCGTTAATGGTAATCTTATGCTCATTTTTTTAATTTATTTTTTATAATCCGACCTTTGATTAAACATCTTATCTGCCGCATTCCCAAGCATTGTTCTTTTTCGCTTAGCCATTTGCTCTTTTGTCATTTTCTGTGGTTCTTTTTTCATACTATTAACTCTTTTAAAACTCCGCTAGTAACACTGAACCAATACCTGTTGAGCGATAGGCCACACGTTTAAAAAGTCCCAACTGAACATTAATGCCCACAATGCTGGCTTGGCGCGTGCTCAATTCAATCGGCACCGCAAACCTCCGTACTGTCCCACTTCCAATGAAGTGGTCAAAGTTTGCCGTTGCCCCGGCGGCAGAGACCACAGACGCTTGAGTATCCCCAGCTGTTACCCACCGCATCACCGCGCCATTGCCTTGAGCGGCAATTTCTATTGATGTGGTATCGTCAGTAAGGGTAATTACTGATGATGCAGTAGCATTTTCAGAACTATACCGTGCATTAGGACGATATGGTGCGGGAAACTCCTGCATCGCCGCTCCTTGTTTATCTCTTGGTAATTCTTTAGTATAATTTGGCATTTTATTTAATTTTTATTTTAACACCTTTTCTGTTTCTTGTCTTAACGAACTCGCCGCAGACAAGGGGTTTTGTTTTTCCTTTCCCACCTGAACTTGTGTCAAGCCCTCGCCGGGTTCTTTTGGTTCGCCTGGGTCTTGCATTTGCATTTGCTGTTGAACCATCTCCATTCGCTTTTGTTGCGCTAAGAGTTCTTCATGCCAACCAATGTGAGTCCACTTTGCCCAAGTATTTTTCGCCATATAGTGAGTAACTAGATGCTGTTCATGGTTATCGGTATCCAACACTTGGGGCAAGGATTCTTGGTTTATGCTCTCATTTTCTTCTTCTGCTTTGATTTCGTCAAGAGTTTTGGGGATTAGGATGTCCATCATTGTCGGGTCTTTGAGGAACTTGGGAAAGAAAACATATTTATTAAAATTCCTCATGCCATCGGGAGAAAGAGTAGTAGCAAACTGTGGGTACATTTGCATTAAGTCCCGCCTTTCCACAAGTTCTTTATATTCTGCCTCCTTTGCTGAGAATACCAACACCCTGGGGGGGTATTTGGTTTGAATATCCCCTAAATCTATCTTTTCAAAGGTTAATCCTTTAACACCCACAATGGTAGCGATTTTTTCGTCCCCTTGTTTAGAATATCTCTTATACCTTTGATACCAATGAGACCAAAATTCTTTTTCACCAAACTGCATAACCTTACTTTGTAGAGACTGAGCAAGGTCATTTAGCTGTTGTTGAATGGCCGCCTCTGTCGCGGTTTGGTTGCCCTTTTTGGCGGGAGCCAAGGCCATGCCCGTGCCTACTGGGTCATTAGCTTCTTGGTTTAAAGTTTGCATAAAAGCCATCAATCCCGCGTCCATTGGGTTTTCGGTATTAAGAGGCCCAATGGCTTGGTCTCCAGGGCCGGTTACCGGAATGTGCTGATTTATCTGCCTTGAGAAGAGTTGGGTAATGTCTTGTACTTTGTCCGGGTTGTACCAGTAAATGGGACTGGCTTTGTCTTTAGCGGCGATAAAGGCAAGGTTTAAAAGAACAGAACGAGCGCGATGTTTATCTTCCAAAAGGTCAGCCACAGAGAACACCACTGAGGCATGGGGCTCACGAAACGCTTCTTTTACCACGATTGGCCACTTGCTCTCTTTGTCCTCGCCATCTTGTAAATCTAAAACTTCTGTATATAAAATCTTAGCGAAATCTCTGTCAAGCCAATAGATACATTTTTCTCCTTTGTCGTTGTAACCAAAAAACTCTAGTATTTGATGAACATCTCCTTGGTAAGTATCGCTTGCCTGAGGAGTAGCCCCTTTAGCTTCTTCCCTTTTTATTTTGTAATCCCACAAGTAAGGGTCAATGCCAGAAGGAATTTCTTTGGCACTTTTAATGCCAGTGATTATTCCCTTGGTAATCAGTTTGTTTATCTCTACACTTGATTTACTAATCCATTTCCAGTAATACCGCCATTGCTGGGGTTCATCAAAGAACGGGTCATAGCCGAAAGCAAGCGGGTTAATGACATGCGGCTCCATTATCTTTCTTGCCTTGTTAAACCTAAGAGTTTCCATGTATCCTCTGCCGAAAAAGAGCGTGTCCCAAACCCAGTCATAGTCTAGGCGTGATTTGTCCATCTCTCCATAATCGTTCTGAGCTAGGATATTCAAACTATTCACTCTCTTTTGGTCTATTTCCTCGCCGGGGATAAACTTTACCTGCATTTTGTCGTCATAAAGGTTAGACATAATACGGTTAAACAAAGTAACTAAAAGGGTTGAAGCAATATTCTCATCCCCTCTTTGTAAATTATTTAAGAGCACAAGCTGATTCACTTGCCGTTTCTTTCTTGACTGAAGAAACTGCATAGACTCATCGTATTTTGAATAGATGTCTTTGGTTTCTATCGGGAGCTTTTCGTAAACCGCAGATGATTCTTTTGTCATTTAATTATTTCACGCAATAATTGGGGTTTTTCTGTTAAAATATACCCTTTTTGAGGGCTAGCCCCTACAAAAATTCTATACTTAGTCTGTTTCTTGTTGATGTTTATTCGTGGCGCAACCGTTGTCATTATTTTCATTCCATCTTGCCACAACAGAATCTCAATTCCTTTTAGGTGGCTATTAAATAACTCCTGTTTGGTTGGTTTATGTATTTTAAACGCTTCGGGATTTGCCCTAAACTCAAACATCCTGATTATCGCCGCCCCGCCTTGTCCGGGGTCTTCTTGAAGATTAACATCTCCTTTTACTTCCGCTTCTTGGGCGTTCCAAAGAATATCTTTGACTGGAGCATCTTTTACACCCGTTTCTAAGAGTTGTTTAGTTTCGGAAACTCGTTTCATCCCAATATTCCTTAATGTTTTCAATGGTTTCAAATCGGATTCTTTCTCGGCGGAAGCCCTCTTTATAAAGGGTTATAAAGTCTGACCCTATTGCCGGGAAATCATTACACTTATGTTTGACGGTTTTTCCGTCCCGTGTCTTAATCTCCACAATATACTTTAATTTCCTCTCCATATTTCCACTGTTTTATCGTAAAACGTCCCGCCACGTTGCTTCATAATTCTTGCTGAACGAATAGCTGTATTACTTACTGCCATCGTAAGCACTGCCGCATCAACACAATTAGGGCTTGCCACTCCTAGTTTGAAGAGTTCCTCCTTTGGTTGAATTATAACACGCCCATCCTTATTTTTGTATTTAATAGTGGTAAATTCTTCCCATCCCCTATTCTTAATCAACCTACCACCGGACAAGAGCCATTGTCTTTCTTTCCAATAAAGCTCTGCCTTTAAATTGTAAAATTGTTCGTCTTCGGGACTTTCACCAAAAGACACCCCTTTGACGGGTATGTCCATTTGTTTTAGCCGGTCAAACACTCCTTGCCCTATTCCTGTTTTGTCTACCACTACCATACCGGCTCCAACTCGCCTGTATTCATCGGCTATCACACCCACCAAGTCCATAACATCAGCTAGTTTTTGATTAAAAAGAACTTCTTGATAATTAGCGGACTTAAGAACAATGGTTGAATTATCTCCTCCTGCCGCAGGGTCTGCACCTAGGATTTTATAACTGCCCGTATGCTCTGTAGTGTCAGTCTTACTTCTTTCAAGTTCACTGTCCGTAATAAGGCGCATATACCCGTCCAACCCAATTTTGTCTTCAGGCGGAAACTTGCACTCAAACAATACATCAAAGTTTGGCTTGGTTCTTGCTTCTTCTATAAAGTCATAGTTATATCTCCCCTCCTTTAGTCCTTGTTTGAAGTCAATCCAAATCTTTAAATACTTGTCATCTAAAGATGATTTATAGAAATGGTTACGATAAAAAGGATTGCCGATTTTTACGTACATTGCATCTTTCTTTCCGGCAATCATACGAAAAACCGTAGACTCAATGGGGTCAGGAATTAAAGCCGACTCATCCTGAATAACTATCTTAGACCCCTCACCCATTGCTGATTCAAAACCTTTTTGAGAGTTACCTGCTTGAACTGAAAGAATAAACACTCCGCCTCTATTTTTTAAAGTAAGGCGGTCTTTGGTCGTTTCCATTAAAAGCCTGTCTAATCTGTCTTCTTTTTCTAACTGTGAATAAAACAAAGGGTGGTCACCTAGATGTTGAATATAATAACGCATTATAATCTTCGCCTTATCTTCCGTAGGAGCGGGAATGGAAATCAACTCCCCCTCTATGCAAGACAAAATAATACACGCCAAAGCAACAATTAAAGACTTTCCATATTGGGTAGAAGTAATTATCTGTATTCTATTTGATTTTCTAAGAACTAATGCGCCAAAAATAAGGAGTTGTCCTTCTGTTATTTTTGTATCGGCAGTTTGGCCATCTATCTTAAAAAGAGAAAGAAGTTTAAGACAAAAGTCCTTCTCTTCCTTTGTCAGGGCGAAACTTTGCGAGTCCATCTTGTATTATATTTTTTAATTCTTCGGTATTGATATTAAGGTTTATAGATTTCTCGGCGGCATAAGAACCTTTGATTTTATACGCCATTTCCAAACCCTTGCTAACTGCCTGCACATCAATTTCGCCGGTAGGCACTACTTCTATTTCCCCACTTGTAACATTGTTCCTTATAAGTACTTCTTTTTTATTTAAAAGTTCCAAATGCTTTTCCGCCAATAAATCATTAGGCAACGCTTCCGCAATTGCGTCAATAATATAAGGTTTTGCTAGGTTTTCTGAACCAACGCTTCTAGCCACAGACCTATCTTTCACACCATAATTTCTCACTGCGGCTTCAGTGCCATTACCCGTCTCCAAGTAATCTTTAACAAATCCTCTTTGTTTCTTAGTTAGTTTTTGTTTTCCCATAATATGTAAATCCCCCCAGTTCTTTATTTCTCCTCTTTTCCCATTCTTTGCTTCTTGCGGTATTCTTTTAACCGGTATTTTTCCCTTGTAAACTTGTCTTTCAGGCAATAACTACAGTACTTTTTACTCTGTTTTGGTAAAAACGCCCCGTCTAGTCTCCCCTCGCATAAAATACATTTCTTCCCTTTTAGTTTAACACGCCAAGATTCTCGCCAATTCTCTCTTCTTCTAATGTTACGCCTATCTGTTTTAAGTACCCTCATTTTAACAAGTGTTTGTATTTTTCTCTGTTCACCTTAAGAAACTTTGGCCATTCACTTTCATCTATCCAATATTTAAAACCCCTTCCCAAAAAATCTTTATTTTTCTCAATATTTTCTTCTAAATGAGTTTGAACCCATGGAGTATTGTAACTCTCTTCAGTATAAGAATCATCAAGTTTTCTTCTTAATCCCCCTTTTAAAGAAGTGAAATGCCAACCGCAATCATCAAGCCGAAAATCAGGATTGGTTCGCAAATGATTAAAACACTTATCCTTAATATCCCCATACCTCCCTACCATTGTACCATAAAATACTTCATCTGAACGTTGGTTAAGATAATAAGTATAAACCTTTAGCCCTAGTTTAAATGTCCATGTCCCCGGGGTTTCGTAAGTAAAACGAGAATCCCATATTTCATCTACATCTCCAATAAAACAAAGGTCATCGTCTTTTAGATGGGCTAATGGGACTTTTAAATGCTCTTTAATATAAAACTCTTGTAGCCAATGCTGGGCTCCTTTACCATAATCAGTGTTTGGACTATTTCTAGCTGTTTGCCAGATTTCCTTGTTGTCCCAATCGTCTAAAACATAATACTTAATTTTATGTTCCCATTTTTTAAAAAGCCCTTTATCCCTTTCAAAATATAGTGGTTTTGGCTTTCCAGAAAAAGTCTTTGTTGCTTCCATTATAACAAATTGGTCAACAGAATCGTCTAAAATGTTGAGTCTTATTTCTAGGAGCTCTCTCTCGTTATTATAGGTGAATGCGTCTACTACCATAATTTTTTAAATAATTATTGTTTTTTATATCAAACCGTCGATGGCACGAAGTACACATTCTTATATAATCACCAAATACTCTTTTATATTTATGGTCTTTATTTGCCCACTCGAACTTTTTTGCTTTTGTAGTTAAACAGATTTCACATTTTTCTGGCCTCCCCCTCCAACGATACACCCACTGATGAATTGCCTTTAATGACGCATTTTCTCCTCTCCAATTTTTTTTGACCGCTTTTTCTCTGGCCTCTTTAGAAAATTGTATCACTTCCATAATGAATAGTAAATTCTTTCGCAAAAATGGGCCTCCGCA
>ERZ1292632.3717-Hain-H43-01um-R2-3717-length-11494-cov-22_pt1 | contig 11494 bp, 16 predicted proteins | sample MGYA00564407_ERZ1292632 | MGnify/ENA primary metagenome ERZ1292632 (study PRJEB36523, sample SAMEA6512637) | groundwater metagenome | collected 2019-01-08 | study: AquaDiva: Metagenomics assemblies of 32 groundwater samples
AAGCGCCGCTCCGTCTCCATTAACCTTTCGGCAAAGGTCCGCGCGCGCTTTCTACCTGGAAGCGGCGCAAAATAATCGCTTTTTAATAATTATTTTCGTATGACAAGAATCAAGGGCGGGATAATGGCGCAGAAACGTCGTAAGAATATATTGAAACGAGCGAAGGGTTACCGCGGAGTTCGCTCCAAGAAGGAGCGTTATGCACACGAGGCGCTTATGCGCGCCGGCCGCTACGCCTTCGCCCACCGCCGCGACAAGAAAACCGACTTCCGTCAGCTGTGGATAGTGCGCCTAAACGCCGCTCTTCGCGACAACGGCCACAAGTCCTACTCCACTTTCATTAACAAGCTTAAGAAGTCCGGCATCAAGTTGGATAGAAAAGTTCTCGCCAAGTTCGCCTCCGAACATCCCGCCATCTTCTCTCGCATCGCCAAGCGAGTTGTCTAAGCTCTTAAAACTACCTACTTGACAAAGTGTCTATGTCGGTATAGACTGGTGTCAGGTTTTTGAGAGGGGCAAAAGCCCCCAGTTCCAATTCAATAAACAAATTAACTCCCCCGTCTCGGGGGGAAGGAGTTCATGATGTTCCAGATAACTGTTCGTACCGCGGAGATACGCGATTTTCCAAAGATCGCATGTCTCAAACGGGACGCGTATAGCGTCCGCGGGTACTGCTCTCAAGGGAGGGCAAAGGAACAGTATCTGATACAAAAAGGAGAATTTGCCCTCGTAGCGACGAGAACCGACGAGGAGATCCTCGGAACGATGACGGTCTCGTACGACGACGGTGGACTCCCGTGCGACGAGTGGTTCCCGAACGAGACAGCTCGCGTTCGCGATATGTCCCGGAAGGTCGCCTACTACGGCACCTTTGCCGTAAAGCCAGGGATGTGGCGATCGTCAATCGGCCTCGCGCTCATCCGGAAGGCAATCGCCCGGGCAGGTACCGACGGCATCGATGCAGGAATCTGCATCGTAAATCCTCGCCACGTAGCATTCTACGGAACGCTTGGATTCAAGGAGGTAGGCCGTCGGGGCAGCATGCCGGGCCTCGACAAAGCGCCGGCAGTCATGCTGGCAATCACCGGCGAGGCGGCGCAGAATCTGCTCTTGAGATCCGCGTCTGGGACGCGAATTTTTAGACTTGCAGACTGTGAAGCCGCCTAACGAAGTACGGCGCACCGCATGGTGCGCCGTTTTTTATTGCACACTTTGAATTACGAAACCCTCAAACCTGACTTTTCTCAACACGTATACTAAACGACCGCAGCTGACTGCAGTTTTTGCAAAGGAGTGATTCTTCCAACAACTTTTCTAGCGAAGCATGTCCTTGTGCTTGTTTGAAGAGCGACAGAGCTATTGTTTCTTCGGGAGTGATTGCGAGTGGTCTACCAGTGCCTTTGTTGATTTTGAGATTAAGTTGTTTTGAGAAAAACTGAACTTTTGTTAGCATATGAAAGAAGATTTCCATCGAGGTTTTCATAGTTCAGGCGCCTTGCGGCACCTGTTCTATTGTATATGAGAAAAGTGGTGGTAGATTGTATATCAAAAGTATGCCACGGTCGTGGGGAACATTTGATATCTCATCATACGTATCATTGTTCCGGTGCTCAATACTATTTCAGACCGAAGTGGGCGCGCAGATGCTTGTCATTTTCAATATGTTCAACAACCATGTACAGAACGGCGGCGCCGATCTTTAATTCAGCTTTCAACAATGCAATGAAATCCTCGCAATCGTATGGAAAGACCCATACGCTGTCTTGAAGACGTGCAAAACCAGTTCTCTCCATGGTCTCTCTTAAGCGATCGCGAGTTTTGCGGCGTCTCTCCGGCACATCGAAAATAATAACTCTCCATCTTCCATTCCATCGCTTCTTTTTTGCATTACTGAGCTTCGCTTTCTCTTGTTCAAACGCGAGCGCTTTGTGTCCTGATTCGGTAATTCTCGCATATTGCTTGCCGTCGCGTTTTTCAAAAACAATATGCCCTTGCGCCGCCAATTTCCCGAGCGCAGTCTTGTATTGGTATCGCAGTTTTGCGCGTTTAATGGCTGGCAACTTATCGAGTGCCATAGGCAAGTTCGGAGCCGTTGTCGCAACAAGAGCTACGCCGGCGAGCGCGACGGTAGCAAGCAGGGCCTGCTGGATATTTGTATACCGGCGTTTCTTTCTCGCTTCAGCCTCTACTATTCCCATATCAAAAGTATACCACGGTCGTGGGTATGATTTGATAAGCAAATTTATCCATATTAAGATATCCAAACTACGATTGAATGCGTTTTGCAGATTTTTCCCCGCATCACCAAGAAAGTTGTGTAAATAGAAGAACGCCCCGCAAGAAATCAGCGAGGCGTTTTGTTTCCAAACAGTTTTCAGATGTACTTCGAACGTCCGAGTTCAGCAAGCCGTGCAAGTCCCATAAGTAGCGAAAGTTGTTGCATGCCGCTGTCTACATTATGAGGAACCAGGCGATATCCGCGGTTCTCATCACGATACGCACCGTCATTACTTGCCGGATCGAGGCCGCAGGCATTACCTGGAACAGAAAAATGAATCCTTGTCGGTTCGTAGCAAAATACTCTGAAATCTCGAGTGAACAGCTCGCTACGTTTTCTGTCCTGCCACATATATTCGTCCGCTGTCTGCATCGCCTTTTGTATTGACTTCAATGAGTCGGCGTCGGGGTTCGACAGAAACGGTGTCATTGCTGGCGTCAGTATCGCCGTTAAAGAACCTCCATTTAGGCCGTTTTCCACTAAGAAGTTGTCCACGATAATGAGCTGTTGGACCCGATAATCTGTGTCTTCGTCTGGACAAAAGCTGAGGAGCCCAAATAAGACACAGAGGGTGGAGCGAACTGCTGCTGCGGTGCTCCAGTCGGAGTTTTCTTTCTGTCGTAATTTCTTATAAACCGGAAGCGGACAGTGATACGTTGTCCACCCTCTTTCGTCTGCTACCCTCTGCATTACTTCCCCGAAGCCCCAACGCTCAACCGGCGGCATTATGAAGTCCGGAAGTTCGAACTTCTTTTTAAAATGCGCGACGATGGGCGAATCTGGTTTGAGTATGTCAAACAGTGTTAGGGCCTTTGGATGAATACTGATGATGAGCGTCGTCTTCTCATGGATTCCGATTTCGTACCACGCAGGAATTGATTCCCGCCATGGAACGCGTGTTTTACTCATGATTTTCCCCTGCGAAAGAAGCTAAAAGGCTCCGTCGACAATACTACCTTTGCCGACACCTGTTGTCCACATTCAAATTTTCTTGACCGAATCCTTTGTTGCCTCCCACGTTTGAGAGAATTCGGGAGCGATTGCACGATCGTATTTTTACAACCGCATATCAAAAGTATACCACGGTCGTGGGTATGATTTGATAAGCAAATTTATATCAAAATATCTAAACAAGATATCTAAACTACGATTGAGTGCGTTTTACTGACTCTTTTGTTATCTCCCACGATTGGCCGAGGTCGGGGACGATGGCGCTGGCGCCGAGATAGTCGTGGATGCGCTGGGCGAGGAATCGCTCGGCGGAAGGCTCGCCGATAGCGGTAAATATAGTTTTTGCGCGCGGAAGCGAAGCTTCCGCGAATTTCAAGAGTCCGTCGCGGTCTGCGTGCGCCGACCATCCGTGCAGATTTTCCACTTTTGCTTTTATCTTTATTTCAGCACCGTTAAGGCCTGCCTGCGCAGGCAGGCGCACGCTTGACGCGCCCTCCATCATGCGTCGCCCAGGAGAGCCGGGCGCCTGATAGCCGACGATTATGAGCGTAGAAGACGGGTCGGGTAGATATTTGGCTTCCCACTTCCCTATCCTGCCGCCGTGGCTCATCCCAGCTCCGGCGATAATTATTTTCGGCCCAGATACTTTTTCTATTTCTTCTGACTGTTCGCGAGAGAGCGTTTGTTTAAGAAATGGGAATTCAAAAATATTCCCTTCTCGTTTTATTTCATCTTCTGCCTCTTTCTTAAAGTAAGTCGGACCCCATTTTTCATAAACATCTGTTACGTGTATAGCCAGCGGAGAGTCTAGGAAGACCGGAATTTGCGGCAAATCTTTCGCCGAGAAAAAATTTGAGAGCTCATAGAGCATAAGCTGTGTGCGCTCCAGCGAGAATGCCGGAATGAGAATCGTGCCTCCTCTTTTTATTGCTTGACCAAGCGTCTCGCGCAGTTTATTCACACGCTCATCATGTGGCGGATGCAATCTGTCTCCGTATACGCTCTCTATCACGAGCGCGTCTGCATCTGGTATCGGCTCCCAATCTGGTAAGAATGGCGATGGCGAATTGCCGATGTCGCCAGTTAACGCGACCGAAGTGTCATCAGAAAGGTCTTTGATTCTCACACTCGCGGAGCCGAGGATGTGGCCTGTATTGCGCAGATATACAGAAAGACTCGGAGCAATTTCTTTTTCAATGTGATAGTCCAGTGTTTCTATGAGTTTAAACGTGTCCTCTACATCTTGAAGTTCGTAAAGAGGCACGACACCTTGTCGCCTCGCCTCCTCACCGAGGATCCCGACAGAATCAAGCATAATGAGTTCTGCTAGGTCTTTTGTCGGCGGAGTCATATATATTCTCCCTCCAAATCCGTCCCGAACAAGCTTGGGGAGCCTGCCGACATGATCAAGATGTGCGTGCGTTAGCACGAGCGAATCAATAGTTTTTACGTCATACGGAAATGAACCGTACATGTCTGATGCAACAAAGTCTGCGCCCTGTTCAATGCCGCAATCAACTAAAATTTCCCCACGTGCTCCCTCAATTAAAAAATTGGAGCCGGTCACCTTCCCCGCTCCGCCGTAGAATGAGAGTTTCATTTCTTATACTATAGCGCGAAAAATCCCGACTCTCACCGAGTCGGGATTTTTCGCGGAGCCATCCTCTTTAAGCAACTTTATCTTGCCAGGTGGGTATCCTGTCGCGCACCTCTCGGAACGCCGAAGCACTCAACCAAGATGAACGAACTCTGGACTCCCGAATTGTAGGCAAGTTGCGTTTTTAAGAACGGCCCCTGTGTCTATTATACTCCTCCTACAAATCTGGCAAGTGGAAAACTAATTACCCGAGAATGCTTCTTATGTCGTCATCGTACAGAGTGGCTTCGTGCGGTACGCTATATTTGATGATTTCTCCCTCGCTAAACCAGTGCGGGATTTCCTTATCTGCTTCTGGGACAGAGCCGGAAGCGTGTATGAGATTGCGAATCGCGCGGTCGGCTGTGTCCGCCATCTGATATGAATCTAGGACGAAATCTCCGCGGATAGTGCCGATATTCGCGCTCCTCGGCTCGGTGCCGCCCGTAATCTTGCGTATCAGCTCCACCGCGTGCGCGCCCTCCCACACCATCGCTATCACCGGTCCGCTTGTCATATATTTCTTAAGGCGCCCTACGACCAGATTCCCCACTTCAATAGGGTCGCTTGAAGGCGGAGTTTCCCCTTTTTTAACATAACTAGAAATCGCCTTCTCGCCTACATTCTTCTTCCAATCTGAATCAAGCAGATAGTGTTCTTCTATCATTTTCTCGGTCGGTATAAACATCTTAAGCGCGACGAGCTTCAACCCTATGCGCTCGTATCGCTTAATTATCTCTCCGATAAGCGCGCGCTGTATTCCGTCCGGCTTCACAACAACTAATGTCCTCTCTGTTTTTGGATGCGGCATGTTATCTGGTTATGATACGCGCTCCGTCCTTTTCTATCAAGATTGTGTGCTCAAAGTGAGCGGAGCGTGAGCCGTCTTTTGTCCGATATGTATAACCATCCGGAGATAAAATTACCGTTGCCTTACCAACTGACGATATTGGCTCTAGCGCCAGAACCATCCCATCAACAAGTTCAGGACCCGTGCCAGTATGACCGAAGTTTGGAATAAATGGGTCTTCGTGAACAGTGTATCCAACTCCGTGACCGCCGAGCTCCCTCACCACCGAGAAGCCGGCGCCCTCAATCTCTTTTTGGATGGCTGAAGAGATGTCGCCGATATGATTCCCCGGTTTTGCTGCCGCAATACCCGCAACAAGCGCCTCTTCGGTCGCGCGCAAAAGTTTATTCGTCAGTTCGTCTACCTCGCCAATCGGCACGGTGATAGCCGCGTCAACAATAACGCCATTGTGCGTGAGGCCGAGGTCCAGCCCGACAATATCCCCCTCTTTTAAAACTTTCAACGACTCGTTCGGGATGCCGTGAACGACCTCGTCGTTTATAGAAACGCAGAGCGTCGCCGGATACGGCCTATTCGCACCTTCCGGCGTATAGCCAAGAAAACATGGTTCATCGCCTCCCGTACGAATCATCCGCTCCGCTAAATCGTCAAGTTCTTCTGCAGTCACACCCGGCGCGGCCTTGTCGCGAAGCGCTTCAAGCACGCGCGCAAGGCGTTTACCGCCTTCAATCAAATTTTCTCTCTCCTCGCTATTTTTTATCGTCATTTGATTCCCAATTTCCCGCGAACATCGGCGGCGATTATTTCAGGAGACGGTTCTCCGTCAACTTCAATAAGCGCATTTTCTTTTCTGAAAAATTCTATCGCCGGTTCCGTGTGCGCGTAATATTCGCGAAGTCGTTCGTCCGCAGTACCGTCATCGTCTCGCTCGGCTTTCTGCGAGCGTAGCGCGAGCCGCTCCCGTACCGATTCATCAGAAACCGCAATATTGATGACGCGGAACGGACGCTCCAGCCACGTAAGCGATTTTAATATAAGCTTCGCCTGTGAGAGTTCTCGGCTAAAGCCGTCAAAAATGACTCCCTGTCCCTCCGGCACGGCGAATAGGGACTTCAGGTAGAGATGCAGAGCTATCCAATCCGGCGCGAGCGCGCCCGAGTCAATTTCTTTTTTTATCTTGCGCCCGAGCATGCTGTCCTCCAGAGCAAGCGCGCGAAACTGGCCGCCGGCGGAGATAACCGGCCATCCAGTCGTTTTAGAAAGCAGTTCTGCTTGAGTGTCCTTCCCGCACCCGGGCTTCCCGATAAAAAATATCGTGCGCGGTTCCATATCATTTATTTTTTTCTAAATCACTCAGAACCCTAGCTATTTGATCACGGAACGCCGGTAGAACCTGTGTTACTGCGAGGTAGAGACGGTCAATTTCAACATCAACATAATCATGCGCCAGAACATCGCGAAGCGCAGTAGCTTTGCGCCATTCGACTTCTTGATACTTGCTACGTATGGAATCCGGGATATGCTTAGCCGCTTCGCCAATAATCTCTAGACGGCGCGCGAGAGCATCCTGTGCAGTTACGTCATTACGAAACTCATCCAGCGTCATCTGACCGATGCCAGAAATCGCACGGTCGCAATATTCAAGTACGTCCTTAATATAAAGAGATGTGTCTCTTGTATTCATTGTTTAAATAATACGCACTTTGTCGCGGTCGACATACGGACGAAATTCCTTGCGAAGCGCGCTCATTTCGACGAGGTCAACCTTCTTCCCGAGCACGTCCTCAAGATCGAGCTTGACACCAACGAACTCGAACAGGTTGCCGATAGTATTAAAACGGGCCAGAATATCCACATCGCTGTCAGGGCGATTATCGCCGCGTGCAGTGGAACCGAACACGTACGCCTCAACGACGTTGTGCCTTTTCAGAATAGGAACGGTTTTTTCTTTAATTTCTGCAATCTGATCGCTCATGCTCACACTATACCACACTCTCGCGTATTCATCTTTCCATCATGCACTCCGGCTTCCCGATAAAAAATATGATTCGTATATCCATCTTGCTACTCTAACATTTTTAATACTCGCGGAGGGAGACTTGGGCGTCTATTTTGCGCGCGAGGTCGAGTGCGACTTGGACTGCGATAAGAAGGGCAGTACCGCCGAGGATAAGCGTCGTAACTTCCGTGAGCCCCTGTATGATAGAGGGCGCGACAGCGATGAGGCCGAGGAAGGTGGCGCCGGGGAGCGTAACGCGATTTACAACATTACCAATAAACTCTTCTGTCTCACGGCCCGGGCGAACTCCGGGGACGAACGCTCCCGACTTCTGAAGGTTCTCCGCGACTCTGTGCGGTTCAAACGTGACTGACGTGTAGAAATACGTGAAGAGCACCACGAGGAGGAAATAAACAGAACCGTAGTTCCATGTGTTGGAGAGGAATCCCGTATACCAAAGAGCCGCGCTCCCGGCAAATGAAATATTGATGGCTCCGAGCATAGACAGCGCCATCTGCGGGACGAGCAGGAGCGAGAGGGCGAAGATGATAGGAATCACGCCGGCCTGCAGAAGGCGAATCGGGAGATATGTCGCCGCGTTCTGGGCCATAGCCGCGCCGCGGAGGTGCCTAGCATACGCTATCGGTATGGAACGTTCGGCGTCGGAGACAACCACGACAGCATAAACCATCGCGAGTCCGAGGACTGTAAACCCGAGATAGCTCGGGATGCTCGCGGCAGTCGCGGCGAAGAGTGTCTGCGATATGCTAGACGGAAGTCCCGCGAGGATGCCGGCGAGGATGATGAGGCTGACCCCGTTTCCGATGCCAAACTCGGTCACGAGCTCGCCGAGCCACATAAGGAGCATGGAACCCGCCGTAATAAGAGCGATATTCGCTATGAAAGTAATCGCATCCGACTGCTGTATAACTCCCTGACTCTGTAGCAGAAACAGGAATCCGATTCCCTGAAGGACGGCCATCGGGATAGTTAGAATCCTGCTCCACCCGATAAACTTGGCGCGTCCCGCTTCTCCCTCTTCGTGATACGCCTGCTTAATCTGCGGGAAAATGATGGTGCCCAGCTGCATGATGATTGACGCGGTAATGTATGGGCCGACTCCGAGCATTACTATGGATAGCTGTTCCAGCCCGCCTCCTGAAAAAATGTTCAAAAGTCCGAAGAATTGGTTATTCGCGAAAAAAGATGCGAGAGCATTTCTGTCTACGCCAGGGATTGGCACTGCCGCCAGCAAACGGAAGAGCGCCAGCGCACCCGCCAAGAAGAAAATACGGAATCGTATTTCAGGATCGCTAAACGCGAGTTTAAGTTTTCGAATAAAAGTTTTAATCATGAATTGTACCTCCGGATGCGAGAATTGCGGCTCGCGCAGAAGCGGATACGGAACATCCTTTCAATACAAGAGCCTTAGAAAGAGTTCCGGTACCAAGAATCTTAACGACAGGCGCCCGACCCTTCGCTCTGCGCACCAGATTTCTTGCAACGAGCGACGAAGGCGAGACAGTCTCTCCGTTTTTATATGACGACTCGAGAGCCGCGAGATTGACCGCAGAAACTGCGATTCTGTTAACTTTAACCGTTCGTGCGCGGTTCTTGCCGTGTCCGCGGCGCTTAGGAAGCTTCTTAATCAGGTCGCGGACTTCCGGACGAATCTTGTGTCCGGCGCGCGCAGTCTGTCCCTTGCCTCCTCTGCCCGAGGTCTTACCGCGCTTGCCCCCGCGCCCTACGGGCGCGTTCTTCTTATTCTTCGTTCGCGGTGAAAGAGTGTTTAATTGCATACAAAAAAAATTATTTACCGCCTGCCTGCGCAGGCAGGCGAAGCATTTTCAACGCTTCTACTGTGGCGCGTGCGATAGTAAGCTTATTCTTCGTACGGCTATGAATCTTTGTTACGACATCTGTAACGCCGGCGAGGTCCAGTACTGTGCGCACGGCCGAACCGGCGACGAGACCGCGCCCCTTGGACGGAATTATTTCCACCGTAGAAGAAGCATATTTCGTCCTTACCTGATGCGGGATTGAGCCCGATTTGGTTCGCAGAACGGTAATCAGATGGCGCTTGGCGTCGCGCACGGCCTTGTCTATCGCAAGCGCGGTATCAACGCCTTTCCCGAGTCCGACTCCTACACGACCTTTCTTGTCGCCGATTACAACGACTAAGCTGAAGTTGAATCTGCGTCCGCCCGCCATCACGCGAGCCACGCGCCGAGCATCAATAGTTACTTGTTCAAACTCTCCGCGCTCGCGCGGAGCGCGGCTGCGAGAACCTCCGCGCGGAGAACGGCCGCGAATCGCCCCGCGTCCTCCTCTGGCAGTCTGCACCTTAGCCGCCGGTACGGCCTCTGTCTCTACTGCCTCTTCAGGAGCGGCCTCTATTGGAACGATTGCCTCTGCGGCTTCCTTAATTATTTCTTTTTCAACTGGCGTGGTCATAGTGCGTATTTAAAATTTGAGTCCTCCTTCGCGAGCCGCATCGGCGAGAGACTTAACCTGCCCGCCGTAGCGATATCCGCCACGATCAAAGACGACCGTCTTGATGCCGGCCGCTAATGCTTTTTTCGCAATCGCAGTGCCGACAGAAGCGGCCTGCACAGACTGCGGACCTTTGAACTCGCGTCCATGTGCGGCCGCTACAGTCTTTCCGGCAGAGTCATCAATAAGTTGTGCGGAAACGAAACGATTGCTGCGGAAGACGGCTAGGCGCGGGCGCTCTGCAGTGCCCTTGACCATTGCGCGCACGCGCGCATGGCGGCGCTTGCGAAGTTCACTCTTGGATGCGGGTTTGTGATTCATATATTAGACAGCCTTCTTACCCTGCTTGCGGCGGATTACTTCATCATCATAATGAATACCTTTCCCTAAATAAGGTTCGGGCGGCTTTACTCTGCGAACATTCGCGGCGAACTGACCGACCGACTCTTTATTCGGGCTAGTGAACGTGATGTTGTTCTTCTCAACGACGACCGTCACGTCCTCTGGTATCGCGAGTGAGACCGCATGCGAGAAGCCGACCGTGAGAACGAGCTCTTTGCCGTGGAGCTCAACGCGATATCCGACACCTTCAAGAATAAGTTTCTTAGCGTATGGAGTTTCAACGCCCTGAACCATATTTTTAACATGCGAAGCGAATGTGCCTGTAAGCGCCTTGGCGAGTCGCGAGCGGTCCTTCGGCGTAATCATTACGCCATCTTCTGCGACAACAACATCAACAGACGGATGCACGCGCTTGGTGAGCGTGCCCTTCGTACCCTTAACGGTAAGAGTACCGCCAGCAACAGATACTGCCGTCTTCCCTATTCCTATCGGCTTTTTGGCAAGGCGGCTCATAACTACCAAATTTCGAACAACTCTTCACCGCCGACACGGCTCTTGCGTGCCTCCGAGTCCGAAATGATACCGGACGGCGTGGACATAACGCGCGCGCCAGTGCCACCCTTCACCTTATGAGCCGAGGTGTGAGGAGCGTAAAGCCGGCGACCTGGCTTCGAAATGCGGTTGACCCCGCGAAGTTTCGGGTTCCCGCGTTCATCATAGGCAAGAGTAACGACGAGAGCTTTCTTAACGCTCTCTTCATCCTTCACATCCGTCGTGACAGAAGCCAGGAAACCAAGTTCCTTCAGCTTCTTCGCGATGGCGAGCAGGTGCCCCGAGTATGGCGCAGATACCTCGCGCTTGCCGATCATAGCGGCATTCTGCAAACGAATTATAAAATCTCCTACGCGGTCGGTTAACATACAATTACCAAGAGGCTTTTTTAACTCCCGGTATCTTACCCTCGCGCGCGAGCTCTCTGAACTG
>ERZ1292632.3719-Hain-H43-01um-R2-3719-length-11491-cov-4_pt1 | contig 11491 bp, 13 predicted proteins | sample MGYA00564407_ERZ1292632 | MGnify/ENA primary metagenome ERZ1292632 (study PRJEB36523, sample SAMEA6512637) | groundwater metagenome | collected 2019-01-08 | study: AquaDiva: Metagenomics assemblies of 32 groundwater samples
GGATCGGCGCAACGTCCAGAATCAGCGGTTCCCAGTTCACGGCATCCGGCGTTGTCACCGGAGCGGTCGCCGCGTAGATGGTCTTGGTGCTCAAGCCGTCCAAGCTCTTGAGGTCGATCTTCGCTAGGACTTCTGGGTGGCGATTGTAGCTCCGCCACGCGGCGAGGAACGCCGTGGTGGCCATTAGCCTAGGCTCCGCAGCTCCAGCAGCGCATCCCAGATGTCGGGCGGGGACCAGCGGTGCGCCACGGCGTTTTCCGGCGCGGGCACGCACTCATGCGCCACGTCGAACTGGTCGAAGTAGACGAAGGGGTCGGTCTGCTTCGCCACCGTGTTGAGCTGGTCGCGGGTCGCCGTGGTGATGGCCCGGAACGGCAGCAGGAAGCGCCGGTAGGGTGCCCCGACGTAGGAGATGACCGGGAATCCGGCCGGGGTCTCCGTCCTCACCTGCGGCGTCACCAGATGATTCTCCGCGCCCGGCGAGTAGACGAGATTCGCCCCAAGGTCCTGATCGAGCAGGCCGACGGCGAACTTGCCGAGTGTCAAACCCAGCGTCGTGTTGATGACCGAAACCTTGATCTGAAGGTAGCGGCAGGTGGACGAGGCCGCGACCACGCCGCCGTCCACGCCATCCACGCCCATCGTCGGGAGCGCCACCGTCGCCCGGTCCGTGTAGTCGGTGCTGACTCCGCTGTAGCCCTGCGCCGCCGTGCGCGTGCCGAAGATGCTGCTGATGGTATTCCCCGCCAGGCTGGCCGCCTGCCGCATCCCGAGCACGGCGAAGAACGTCAGCGCCCGGTCCTGGCCCAGGTCGATGTGGACGAGCATAGGATTGGGCGCCGTCGGCCCCGTGGCCCAAACGCTGTAGCGGTCCACCTTGAGCAGATTGCTCATCGGATAGGCCGCGTCCTCTTGCAACGCCGGTGCGCCGCCGCCGGTGCCGTTTTTGAGCACCACGCCCGTGCTCAGGATGTAGTTTGCCGCCTTGGTCGAGAAGCGCGTCGAGGCCATCAGTAGGCCCCTTGCATCGAGAGCCGGTCATGGGCGCGGCGCAGCGACCCGGCGGGCGAGGTGAGTTCCTGCACCACGGCGCGGGCGTCGAAGGTCATGATGTTGTACGTGTTGCCACCGCCGGTAGCGTCGAAGGTGCCGGGTAGGACGGCGGTGGCGCCGCGCGGCAGAATCGGCGGCAAGGGCTGCACCGTTGTGGGCACGCCAGCGAGCGCCTTCGTCGGCAAGCCGCCCCCGAGCAGGAAGCTGATGACCTTGAACGCCAGCAGTCGGGCGAGTTGGGCGAGCAGCTCGCTCACCATCGCGCGGAACAGCGTAACCATTGCGCGCTTGAATGTCTGCCCTTGCCCCAGCAACCCTTGGAACACCGCGTTGAAACCGGACTGGAGCCCGATGCCGAGCGTGCGAATCGAATCGTCCAGCACGCTGGCACTCGCCGTGACCTCGGCCACGAAGTCACGCCAGTCCGCAATCACTCTCTCGCGGTCGGTGATCTTCGGCAACACCAGCTCCGGCGGCTTCCCCGCTTCCGGCTCGGGCGGCCCGACGAACAGTTGCTTACGCAACACTTCCTTGCGCTGCTCGCGCTCCATCTGCTCTTGCACGAGGATGATTGCCTCGGCAGCCGCCTTCTGGAATCCGAAGAGATCGACCAACTCCTTCACTCGCTCGGCGTGGCGCTGCACGGCTGCCGATGCCTTTTCGTGGACTTTAACCGCCTCGGCGACGACATCATTGGCACTACCTGCCGCACTCGTCATCGCCGGCAGATCGTCCTCGCCGAAGCCACGCGCGGTGCCGCGCAAAGCGCGAAGTGTGAAGTCAAGGCGCTTGAGTTCACCTTCCAACTCAGCGATGCGAGTACGCGCGGCGCGCTCGAATACTTCATCGCCGAACAGATTCCCGGTTGGGCCGAGCCCACTCAAGTCTTTCTGCTCTTCCCGAATCGTGGCAGCGAGCGCCTTCATGCGCTGCTCAATCGCACGCGCCTGCCGGTCTACCGCCTCCTCTGCCGTCCCCGGCTTGGAGAAAGCCTCGATGATGCCGTTGGCTGCATCCGCCGCCGCGTGCTTGATGCGGTTCATGAAGCCCTCGAACCGCCCCGTCAGGCGCTCCCACTCCTTGTCGAACTTGCGGCCAGCGTCGAGCATCCCCCCGGACATGAGCTGGCCCGTGGCCGTCATCTCGGCACTCAGCGCGGGGAACGTGGTCTTGAGGTCGTCCAGCACCGCGAGCAAGTCTTTGCCACCGCGCCCGAGAAGCTCTTGCGCCACCTTCGCGCGCGCCCCGGCATCGGACGACGTGCTCATGGCGGTAGCGAGCTGGAATAGCGCCGTGGTCGTGTCGCGCGACGTGATGCCGAGCTTGGCGAGCAGCGGGTTGTTATCGCCGATGGCGACGTTGAGCCGATGCAGGGCGGTGCGCGCCACGTCGGCCCCGAGGCCGGCGCGCTCGAATAGCTGCTGGAGTACCTGGAGGTCGGCAACGCTCACGCCGGTCGTCCGCGAGAGGTTGTCGAGCTGCTCGACGGTATCGGCGAGCTTCTTGGCTGCCACAAAGGCGGCGCCACCGAGCAGCCCTATGGCGGCCGTGGCGCCAGTCACCGCGATGCCCACGACACCGAAGGCGGCACCAGCGGCGGCTAGGCCCTCGATGCGGGCGGCAGCGGTAGCAGCGGCCGGGCTGATGGAGCTGAGAGCGTTCCGCAGCCCGCCCAGCGAGGCCCCTGCAGCCCCGGCCCGCTTGGTCTGGCCCTCAAGCTGCTTGAGCTGGCCGATGGCCTGATTGAGCGCCGCCTGCGCCTCGTTCCGCGCTCGGATGACGACTTCGACCGGCGTCTCTGCCATGTCAGCCCCTTACGGTGAGGCGTGCCAGGAGCCGCAGCGCCAGAGCCATCCCCCACGGCCCCGGGTCGCCTTGGAAGTCGCGGCCCACCTCGAACGCGCGGTGCTTGCGCGCGGCCCCGAGTATCGCCCGGTCAAACTCCAGCGCCGGCACCGGGGCTAGCGTCATCCCCAGCAGCCGGTGCGGACGGCTCTCCGGGTGCATCCGGCTCAGTAGCTCCAAGTCCTCCGCCAAGGCTCCCAGCCGTTCCCCCGCCGGGCTCTCCTCCGCGAAAGGCAGCCATGACAGCGCTCACCTCGTCCATGCCCTCGGTCGTGAAATGCCAGATCGCAGAGATAACCGCCGCCTGAGAAGCCATCGGCAGATCGTCCCATCGCGGGTCCGGCCCATCACCGTTGAATGAAAATGGCGAATCTACTAGCGCGAAGACAGCCACCTTGCGCCAGCCGTCTATCGAGTCGGCGGTAGATGATCCGCCGGCGGCATGTACCATGATTGCGGGAAGCTCCCTGAAGCGAACGACAATAGGGTGCCCGGATTCGTCTAGCGTCCCCGGCACCTCAGCCCTCTTTGTCCTATATTGAATCGGGCCTGCTGCCGTCGGCGGCCTATCGGTGAACAAGCTCATCGGCCCTCCTTAGATCGCGCTCTCTCCGTTGCGGAAGCGCGTGTAGAACGTGCCATTGGTGCCGTCGTGGTACGCCTCGATGGTGGTCTCCATGAAGATTCGCCCGTACCCCGAGACCGGGTGTGACACGCGCGACACCTGCCCCTTATCGCTCTTCATCTCGAACTCGTAGAAGTTGGCCCCCAGCGCATTGCCACGGAAGATGATTTGCGGGCTGGCGTTGGTGAACGCCTTCAGGGCGTCAAGGGCAAGGCGCGTTTGGAAGTCCTGCGAGAACGTGTACGTGGCCTTCACGAAGTCATCGCGCAGCGGCTCGGCGGGATTCTTGCTGCCGAGGTAGAACCTGTCCGCCGCGTGCGGCGCCTCGTACTTCACCTCCAGGCTACGCACGAACAGACCAGTGGTGGTCACGCCGTCGTCGACGGTCACGGTCGCGTGGTGGAACAGCGCCGGCAGCACGGCGGGCGCAGACAACGAGACGGTGGGCGTCTGGTTCGTTTCCTTGTCCTTCGCCAGTACCTCGAACTCGGCCTGAAGCATCGCGTCCGTGCCCTGCCCGGCGGTCACGCGCACCGTCATCGACGTGAGGATCGCACCGAGCAGCCGTTGGCACTTGCCGGTGTCGACGTCGCCCTCGATCATCTCGATGGTGAGCGACTTGACCGTGAGCTGGGCGAGCGCATCGTGGACGATGTGGTCCCATGAGGTCGCCGCTTCCACCAGTGTCGGTGTCCACGTCACGCCGAACATGGCCTTGAAGAGTTTGAGCATGCCCTGATAGTTGAGCCGCACGAGGAAGTTGCCGCGATAGACGATGCCGCCCTGGAATAGACCGCGCCGGCCCACCGAGTCATTGAGCGACGGATCCAGGATGAGGCCCTGGTCCGGGTCAATCGACATGCTGATGACTTCGAGCCGATTGGTCGCGGCAACCGCCGTGCCCCAGACCGTTTCGAGCCCGAACTGGATGAAGCTCTTCCTGCCTAGCCCGATGGGCATGTGCTCCTACCCCCTCCCTACGTGGTCAGATCAACGATCCAATCCGCCGTCATGCTGAAGCTGTAAACGCAAGCGCCGGTGATCTCCTCGGCGCGCTCATCCCGTGCGTAGCGGCCGAGTGCTGTGCCGCCGTTGGCGCCGGCCGTCTGAATCGCCGCGAAGCCCGAGCGCACCGCCTTCTGCACGTCACGCACGAGCCGCAGCGCCTTGCGATGTCCGTCCACCGTGTCTGCGCTCACGGCCCATATCTGATACGTGGCGCGCTCGGTGTGGCTCTCTGCGGCCTCATCGTGGATCGTCTCGCTGTCGCTGTGGACGAGATACAACCGCTCGCCTGCTCCCTCCGGCAGCGCATCGCGCGGGACACCGATCTGCTTGGTCGGGCTGGTGTTGTAGTTGCCACCGCCCACGATAAGGTCGAGCCGCGCCTTGATCGCGTCCAGCACCAGCTCCGCCGTGACGGTCGGGACGGGCACATCAAACCTTTGCCAGCACGATGGACGTGAAGTCCCCCGGCCGGTCCCGCTTGACGGAAACGATCTTGTAGGCCGTCCCCGCCGTCGGGTAGTCCGCCGTTGCCGCCGCCCCCTGCACCAGCCCGGCAAAGGCCCCGGTCGCGCACCGCGCGATGATCGCCCGCCCGACCAGCACCGATGAGACGCCCGCGGCAATCTCCTCGTCCGAATCGTTCACCAAGCACTTCGCCGTCACGCCAGCTACGGTTACGGGGACGCCGAACTCGTCCAGCATTCTCTGTCGGTCGGTGTCCTGGTAGAACGGCATCCCCGCTCCGCCTTACTGGTACTTCTTCACGCCGCAGAACAATTCCGCGATCGTGAAAGACGGCGTAGTGCCGGCGATGGTGCCCGCCACCTTGATGAACCTCTTGCTGGCCCCGACATCGAAGTTGCTCTCTTTCAGGGCCGTTGCCGTGATCTGTGCCGCCGTGGCCCCCGAGATGTCGGTATAGGTGCCACCGCTCGTATCGGACTCCGTGAGCTTCAAGTCACACGTCGGCGAAGTGCCGGTGACGGCGCCAACGTCGATGAGCACCTTCGCCGAACCGTCGTAGTCGAGCGTGTCGAAAGCCGTGCCGCTGTACGACGCGGTGCGCGCAGTCGCCACCGTGATACGCGCGGCAACCCACTGGACCACCGACCTCAAGATTGCTGGCATCTCTTACTCCCCCTCGCCGCCGATGCGCGGCTCCCTGTTTTCCGGCTCAGGCTCGCGCGACAAAACCACGTCCACCGCGAGCGTTTCGTCTTCGAGTTCCAACTCCAGCGCCGGTGCCGGGGCCGCCGCCATCTGGACCACGAAGCCCATGCCAATCAGTCTGCGTGCATTCCAGTCCTCTAGCTCGATCACGTCGCCGGGGTAAACATCCCCACCGGCACCGAGGCAGAAGCCGGAGATCACCTTGACTTTCAAGCGCACCTCCCGGGGGGCCAGCAATCTCTGGCCCCCCACTCTTGCCGCGGTCTTAGACGATTGTTGCGCCCGTGCTCTTGCAGAAGCTCTGGCCGTGGCGGAGGATGATATCGGCCATCTGGAAGCTCGTCACCTCGATCATCCCGCGCTTCTTCTGCGCGTAGGGATCGACCACGATCTCCAGCGAGCCGAACAGGCCCACGAGCATGTCCGCCCAGTTGGCGAACACGATCCCGTGCTCGGCACCGCCGGTATCTTCGGAGCCGGTCATCACCTTGCTGACCTGCGACGTGCTCACCGCCCGATAGCCGCCGACGGTGCCGGTGCCTCCGACTTCCAGCGTGCCCTGCCAGACCCAGCCCGCCATCGTGGCGGTAGCATGCTCGGCCGTCTGGAGCATCTTGGCCGCCATGAGCGGAGTCATGACCCAGCCGAGCGTGCCGAGCGTTGCGTTCGCGTCCGCCACGAGGCCGATCATGTCCACCAAGAGCGCGTAGGTCGGGATGCCGCCCATCGCCTTGGCCTGCACATCCGGCGCCTTGTAGATGCCTGCCGGCTCGCCGCTCGCCGACTTGCCGTGGATCGCCGCGCGATCAATGGCGAGCGCGTGGATATTGGCGAGGTCGTTCCGCACCAGCAGTTCGATATCCACCGTGGACTGCGCGAGCAACTGCCGCGAGTACGAGGTGGTCGCCTGCAACGTCTTGGGTTGCAACGTCACCAGCCCGAGCCCGGGGTCGCTCGCCGTCACATCGGCGCCCGGATTCTCACCGACCCAGTAGGCCGTCATCGCCGAGGTCTGCTTCGGGAATGCCACCGGGCCTGACAGCCCAGTGAGCATCACCGCGCCGAGCTGCACGACTGCCGCGCGGTTGCGCAGCAACTCGATCAACTGGCCCGGCACGTCGAACACCGCTTCCGACCCCTTCGCCAGCGTCTTGCTGTCGAGCGCCCGCTTCTCACGGTCGTCCCATGCCTGGTCCACCGTGCGCAGGTCCAGCGGCACGAAGATGCCGCCGCGCGCCTGGTACGCCGCCGGCCTGTTCTTTTCCAGCTGGGCGTGAACCTCGGCCTCCAAGCCGTTGAACTCGGACGTACCGTCACGCACGCCTGCCGCGATCTTGAGCGCCCGCGTATAGCTGTACCGGCGCCGATCCTTATCGGGCAGGCCGTCCAATCCGTCCACCTTCTTCGGTGCCTCCGGTGCCGGCCCAGCAGGCCGCGCATCGCTCTTCCGTTCCATCAGGATGATGTGCGAGACCTCGGGCACCGTCTTGCCTTGCTCAAGAAACTCCTTCGCCCGGTGGCCCATCTTGTTCGCGTCGCACATGCGCTGAATCTCCGCCGCATCGAGACGCGCCTGCACTTCGCCGCTCACCTCAACCGGCTTCTCGCCTGCCCGCGCCTTGGCCTCGGCTTCGGCCGCAGCAGCCTTCTCCTGCTCTGTCAACATTGCCTTCCCCCCTTCGGCCGCTTCGACCTCGACCGGATAGCGTTGGCCCCCGGACGCCGCACGGCCGACTCCGACCGTGGTATCCGCTGGGATGCTGACGACGGAGATTTCCCCCGGCTGCCAGCGGGTGACGAGATACTTCTTCACGTTCCCGTTTTCTTCCTCCAGCCTCATCTTGCGCGGCATGTAGCCAACGGAAATGTTGCGCCGAATGCCGTCCTCGATATCGCGTTCCACTTCCTGCCCCAGCGGATTGCGTGAGAAGCGAATCACCGCCCGCAGCGTTTTGTCCTTGAGGTACGCCTTCTCGACGACGCCGATTTGATTGCGCGAGTTGTGCTCCAGCAGCACCGGAGCAGCTGCGCGCATCCGGCCCAGGTCCACCGCACCATCGGCGTGGGATAGAATCTCGACGTAATCTCCATCCCACCCGCTGCGCTCGATCTCTGCCTCGCTGCTCACGCTCACATCGAAACGCTTGGCGCCGTCCGCATCGCTCGCCACGCGTTGCGCGTCCATCGCGTGCTCGCGGTAGAGCATGGGTAGCTCAAGCGTCTGCTTCTTCTCAGCCATGTCGCCTCCCGTGCCCGTTGATCGCCGCCAGCACCGCCGCGCGGATCGGCGGCTCCTCCGGCTCAGCCTCGTCGGGCGGCTCCTCTGCCGGCTTGGCCTGCCCCCCGCCCGGCTGCGGCACCTCCACGTCGATCTCGTATTCCTTCGCCAGCCGCTTCTCCTCCGCGAGCTGCTCGAATACTTCCTCCACGTCCTTCCCCTGCTCGGCGAGGAGTGCGGTGCGAGAGCCGAGGCCAGCCTGGATTTCCTTCAAGCCGGCATCCGTGTCTTTAGACGGGTCCACCCACGGCCAGCCGCGAGCCACCCAACGGGAGTTGAGGAACTTGCGCGGGTCGCGCGAGTCCAACTCCAGCCCGCCTGCGAGCAAAGACATGCCCATCCATTCGGGATACACGCGCTCCAGGAAGGCCCCCGTCCACCAACGCTGGAGCGACCGCCATAGGTCGCGCTCGATCAAGAGCCCGGAGCGCATCGAGGAGTAGTTGACGCCCTCCAGATCATTGGCGAGCACGTTGTAGGAGAGCCCCAACCCGGAGGCGATCTTCCGCAGCGCGCCCTTCACAAACGCCTGATAGTTGGCGTTCGGGTGCTGCGGGTCCCACGTGCTCAGGTCGTACCCTTCCGGGGCGAACGCGAACGTGCCGGGGTTGGCCTCGATCTCCATCGCGTTCTTCTCATCGGGAGTGAACTCGCCCGCCTGACCTTCCTTGCGCGTGAAGAAGGCCATCGCTGAGGCGGCAATCCGGCACGCGGTGATCTCGGCCTCCTCGTACCCGTCCAGCATGTTGAGCGCGTACATGACCGGGGCAAGCCACGTCACGCCGCGCGTTTGGTTCACGCGGTCCGGGTCGTAGAGATGGATGATCTCGTCGGCCGGGATGCGCACGCGCTTACGCTGCGCCGGAGCGGGGAAGCCGCCGAAAGGGGACGAGTCCCAGACGTGGTACGCCAGCGGCCGGCCGAAGGCATCGACCTCGACGCCCATGCGAATCTCGGCGGCATTGGTGCCGCGAGGGCGGAAGAAAAGCTCGTCCAGATGGTCCGGGTCGATAGCCTCGATCGCAAAGCCGTGCGCATTGTCGAAGCCGCGGTGCATGCGTACTAGGACTTCGCCTTCCTTGGCCACCGCCTCTAGGGCTAGCTGCTGAAAGTCCACAGAGGAGAGCTTGCCGTCCACCGTGGGAGCGCGGCTCCAATCGGCCCAAGCGCCTTCGATCCGGTCGTTCATCAGTTTGGCGAGGCGGCCGTTGTTGTTGCGCACCTGCGCCTGGAGCTTGAAGCCCTCCGGGCCGATCACGTTGACGCGGAGCAGGTTCAGGTATTGGCGCACGTAGGGGTTGTTCCGGCCCAGCTCGCGGGCGCGGGCACGCAAGCGGCCTAGGACGTGTCGGATTTCCTCATCGGCCGGGACGAGCGAGGGATTCCAGTCATAGGTGAGCCGGTTGAAGTCGGCGCCCTTGAAGCCGATCTCCCGGCGCATGAACTTGCGCGGGGAAGGCTTGGTAAGCCGTGCGGCGCGCGCGACGCGGCGGTGCGCAGCAGCGGCATTGCGCGTGCAGTCGGCCAGCGACATGCGGGCCGGGATCACGACTCGGCTCCCGCTCCGGTGAAGATCGCCCGCATGACCAGCAACTTGCCGGGCGTGCGGCGTTGGGCGACCACGCGCTTGAGGTAGGAGCGGAAACTAATCCAATCGCTCACCCGCACCGCAGTCTTCGCGCGGTCGGCAATCTGGTAGCTCTCCATGTCGCTGGTGATGCGCCCTTCGAGGATGTCCTCGACCAAGGGCAGCATCCGCTCTTCCCACGATTGGAGGGAGCCGGCGGGCGCGGCGCTGATGTCCGGGTCAATGCTCGCCGTGCCCTCGTCGGCTGGGAACACCTCGCCCGCCTTGGAGACGCGCTCCTCCCAGCGGTAGACACCATCGGGGAAGCGGAACTTGAGAGAGAGTGAGGAGCCGGTAGCGTCGGCGGGCTCGCTCAGCGTCGCCTGGGTGGCGGAGTCCACCGTCTTGACGTAGGCGCCGGATGGGATACCGGGGCCGGAGACGAGGTAACCCGGCAGCACACCGTCCGCGGCGAAGTCGCCCGAGACGCGCGTGACGATCTTGGAGGCCGCGGTAGTCGCGCAGCCGGTGACGGCTACCGTGGCGGTCTTGGAGGCCGCGATAGTGACCTTGAAAGCAGCGCCGCTGGCGGTGGCGGCGGTGCTGAAGTAGGCACCACCGGAGAGATGAAGCGCCATTGTCCAGCCATCGTTCGCCGGATAGTCGGCAAACGTGCGCTCGTATTTGACCGTGGTGCCGGCGTTGAATCGGTCCGGCAGCGCGGACAGTGTGGCCGTCGCCATGCGGCCACTGTGGCGGCGCGGGGAGCGCCGTCGCTAGTATAGTGTGGCTTTACATACTCATGGCTGCGCCGGCGCATCCCTACGCGGGGGCAGCCCTGCCGTCCTTAGCCTTCTCGCGGCGCCGTCTTGGCGCTGGGGCCTTCCGGTGGCGCATCGCGTGCTCCGGGCACGAGGTTGTCGCGCTCCCTTCTTCATGTCCGCGCTGCGGCGTTTATTGCCCTCTGTAAAGCGGGCGCATCGTCTGTCACGCCATCGCCCGCCGCTAGGCCAGCGTATTCCATTCCCCCGCAGGCGGTGCAGACCACCCTTGCTCCAACCACGGTAACGCCGTCCGGGCGAAGATTCTGACCGTGTAGCGGACATGGCCAAACTTCCCGCATTTTGCCTTATCGAGCGGGGGCGGCAACTGAAACGATCAGATCGTGAGCGCCTTCGGGCGGCTCACGGCTCATCCTTCAGCGCGGCGTCCACGGCGGCGCGCAGCCCCAACAAGGCACGCTGCACCGGCACTACTTCATGCGTGCCCCTGTGTGCGTCAATAAACGCCTTTGCCGCCTCTGCGACGGCCTCCAACGCCTTGAGCCTCGCGCGAGCATCCGCGAGATCGAGCACAACGGAACGGTGGAAGTTAGCTCGACAAGCCGCTGCGCTGTTCGGTGACCATGGGCAAGGGGGATGAGATTGCATCCCAGCGACGGAGCGCGCCAGCCGCTCGTCGGAGACGCGGGGCGTCATGGCATCGCCTCGATACAGTCCGGGTATCGTTCCGGGTACAAGAGCCCGAGCCGCTTGCGGGCTTGTCGATAGCCCGTCTCCATCAGCCACCAGTCGTCTTTGTTCTCCATGAACCGGACGAGCCCCTTGAGCGGCGTGACGGTGCAGGCGTTGAGATCGTTCGTGTGTTCGTTGCCATCGTAGACGAACGTAATCGGGTCGGGCATAACACCCCAGCAGAAGATAGAGTCGCCGGGGTGGTCGTCGCGCCGTCGTTCATCGCCCGGTTCGACAAGGAACATCGGCGCCGGCCGCTGGAAAATCGGGCGGCAACGTGGTTCGGGGCAGCACCTCGGACGCGGGTAGTCACTCACGTCTTCCTCCTCGCTGCGCGCAGGCGGTCCACGGCCACCGCCAGCGCGGCGAGTCGGCGAGCGTGGTGTGCCCGACCTTGGGTCGCGCGGGTCAGTGATTAGGCTCATCGCGTC
>ERZ1292632.3721-Hain-H43-01um-R2-3721-length-11488-cov-5_pt1 | contig 11488 bp, 11 predicted proteins | sample MGYA00564407_ERZ1292632 | MGnify/ENA primary metagenome ERZ1292632 (study PRJEB36523, sample SAMEA6512637) | groundwater metagenome | collected 2019-01-08 | study: AquaDiva: Metagenomics assemblies of 32 groundwater samples
GCTCTGGTAAATAACCGATGTATCTCATAGGTATCGCCACTTTCTATTTTAGCAGTAAAGGGACGAGCAGTAGTAGTAGTTAAAGTGCCTGACCCTATAGTTAGTGTATTTACAACTCTTTCCTGCCCTTCAGGAGCTGCCCCCCCAGCAGTAGCAATATAAACCGTGCTAGGGGTATCGCCACTACTTCCATTACTTACCCAATCGCTCTGCTTCTCACATAAGGCAGTATCAACTAATGCGTAGGTTGGAGTAGTAGCGTGTTCTGAAGTGGTTGTGCTTCTCCAGTAATCGTCTAGCTGCTTAGATAATTCCTGCACTAAAGCATCTAAAGTTGTGCTCACTTATCTCTCCTAAAGCCACCTTCCTGTATCTTAAAGTGGAATATAGAACTTAGGGAACCAACCTATCTTACAGTTCTACTCCTATAATAGTCACTGTGCCATTTGACCCAGCAACAGAATTCTTAAAGTAGAGAGTAGCTATATCAACTTTTGTGAAACTCAATGACCCCCCAGCAGCTACACTAAAGCGTTGGTTAGATGCTGTGCCAAAAAGTTGAGCAAAAGTAGTTACCTGGATAACTACATCTCTTAGTCTCTTTTGAGTAGTCACAAATCTTCTAGCTGTAGCTGCTGCAGCAGTATCTTGACTTTCATAAACTGTCCCACTAAACATCTTCTATGCCTCCGCCTTTTTAGTCCTTTTTAGTAAATCCCTGCGGAATTTCCGCTCTTCTAATTTCTCGGCTGCTATCTTTTCTGCCTCAATAATTTGCCATTCCATCTTGTGCTTCTTCTTCATATGCAGGATTACTTCGTGCGGGGAAGGTATATTGTCTTTCGGGCATTTAGGTAGCCCAAACTCATCATAATGACTTCTATTTGGGTCATCCGGATGTAACATACATTTGTGAGCGCCACGGAACGGAACTATATTAGGCTTTACAGTAGTAAAAACAGGAGACCCATCCTCTCTGCTCTTTTTAAGTTGCATCACCAACATATTGCGGTTAGTGAGACTTGACTCTCCTGTCTTAGTATCATAAATCCGAACCCAACCAGCACTTTGCACCTTAGTGGCTACCATTGGAGGAGTTTCTTCATCCCCTTGATAAATAACTCTTTGCCTAGCTATTGCCCCTGGCTCCTCTACACTTTCAGCATTTCTCAGCATCTCCTCAATAAGAACTTGGTTCTCGGTTACCATTATCCCTCCTTAATACTTTGGCTCCGAGCTAATTCCTGTTTGTCAAAAGGCGAATTACCTCGGAGCTTATTGGCAATTTCCTTTAATTCGCCAACTGTATGCTCTATCCAGATTTTCCCTGTAAAGCTATCTATTACACCTCCTAGAATACGCATTTGGTCTGCCTGAAAGTTTTCAGTTAATCCCAAATCTTCCCTGTATTCAGTTGGTTTATCATTTCGTATAACCTGAATGATTTGGTATCGCCTCCTTTCCCTACAATCTGGCGACAACAGATTCATCTCAACTAGAAGAAGAGCTGGCTCGTCCTCCATAATATAGTGAGTGCCATAATGTAGCTGATTCATTCTTACACTACTATAAACTTGTCTATCAATGGCATCAATATGGCAGGCTCTATCTCAAGAGATTTATCCATATTGTGGTGACACTTCTCACAAGTAGAAGCTATCTTTTCGGGCAATTGCACTGGCTCAATAGCTATCTCTATTTCCTCTTCCATCAATTGGTCCCACTCCTCAGTAAACTTGGGAAAATTCTCTTCATCATTCGGGCTAACTGCCAATTGTCTTCCCTCTCTCTTACCATACTTGCGAATCAAGCTATTTCTAACCTCATCTATTACCTCAAGTTGCGGAGTGAGTTTCTTTACAAGTTTAGCAAGCTGATAGCTAGTTTTGACAGAAAAGGGCATTTGAATTAGCCTCTGAAGAGCACCGTTGGCTCCCCAAATTTCTCCATTATCAAGTTTCACAGACACCTCCTTATTTATTTTTCTTGTGGGGCTTGATTTGAGGCTCAAGCCCCTGAAAGCCTTTCCTTCTAGTCTTTCCTAAAGGCAGCCAAAGTGAGCATAAAGCCCGTGGAGAGCACCATCAGATTGCACTTTGTCCATAAACTGCCCAACTTGGTCACCAACCTTAATTGACTTACCGCACTTCGGACAGTCAATTTCCTCCACTGGAATCGCAAAGCCAGCAGTCTGGGCAACATAGTGAGCACCACCATTGCCAAACCAGCAAAGTCTGCCGTTAGTAGTGTCATAGACAAAGCCTTCCATACCTGAGCCAGCCGCAGGGTCCCAATTATAGTCGGCAGCATCAGGAACACCAGCTTTATCGCCAAATCTCACTCGGCAAGCAGTGCTTGCTGTGTCGCTCATTGAAAGGTTTACCCGAGTAGCGCTACTGATAGTTGCACCACTGGTATTGAGCAAGAGGTTTCCATCAAGCCTAACATCATCAGCGTCAACCCAGATAGCATAGGTGTCGGCCCCACCAATGTAGAGACCATAATCAGCTGTTGCCCCCTTTGTCTGGTCAGCGATGTAAACACCATACTGATTGGTAATTGCCCCAGCACCACTACCATTCTTTACATAAAGACCATACCTGTTGGTTACAGTTGCCGCAGCTATTATTGCATCAGCAACTAGACTAGCACCACCAGTAATCGTTCCAGTAGCACCAGTCTCTACTTCAATATCACCTTCTGCACCAACCAGGGCAAAACCACTTGTCCAGTCGACCGCATTAGTGGCGTCAATAGCTCCTATGAATGCTGCCCCCGCAATATAAAGAGCAGTTGCGGCAGCAGCAGCACCATTTACTACTATATTGATACCTATCTTGCTGACAGCTACGCTAAGCTCATCATAATCAGAATATATTCCCTTATTGGCTGACGCAGCGGTTCCTAGAAAGCCTATTCTTTCCATAAATCTAGCACACTGGTCAGAACCCAACCGCAAAGCCTCAATAACAGTATTACCCCCATCAGCCGTAGTGCTGAAGACCAAGCGACCAGGCATATCGTTAGCACCAGTCGTACCATTCACCTCTGCTTTAATGGATGCAGCAGGAGTAACTGTATCGCCACCATCATCGGCATACCAAATAATCGCTCCAAGGTTATCAGCACTCTCAACCTTTACAGGTGTGCCACCAATAATAGCTGCCTCACGGCTCTTTATAAAGGATATAATTGGGGGAACAGTAGCACTAACATTCCAACAACCAACAACCAGAGAGGCATCCGTAGATGTAGTGCCTAGAACCTGAAGTTCACTGACTTGTGCGGTCGTTGCCTGGACGGTGTGCCCAATAAGAACGCCGAAGGCATTCTGAACTGTTAGCCCAGTAGCCAAGTCCATTCCACTTGTATTGATATGTCCAATACGAGTGCCCTCATAATAAAAATCTAACCTAGCATTTTGTCGGTCCCAAGACCAACCCTTATGCCTAGATGAAACAGCCATTTTTCTTTTTCCCTCCTTAAAATGCTGGTTATAGCCAGCACTTGAATTTTAAGTGGGGGGTTTTTCGGGTTTACCCCCCAAACCTTATATTAAATTGTTAGTCAGATATTGACTGGGCAATCTTTATGTATTTGATATAGACATTGTGGACAGTAGCAGCCCGATTCTCAAAGCCGATAAAGGCACTTAGCGGGCAATCCCTATCAACAGTAGTATTAAACTCCTTAGTTGCCGTCTTGCCATCACAGGAAAAGGTAAAGGTTCCCCTTACCCCATTGCCTGAGCCTCTATCTTGCATTTCCACACGAGCCATACACCACTTTGAGGCAACTGGAGCGATGCCTTGCATCCTTAAATTAGCAAGTGCCTCGGCTGAATCGTTGTCATCATCTACCCACATGCAGTGCACATCATCGTTGGTTGCATCTACATCATAAACCAAGCCCAAGAATGTTGAAGCACTGGTAGTCCAAACAGTAGTAGCAAGCTCAACTGGCAATGTATTGCTAGTTGCTTCTAGCACTTCATCGTTAAGCCCAATGTTAATAGCCAAATCCGCTATTGAACTAACTTGGAAAAGGACTTCCAGCATTGCATAACCCTCTTGTCCTGCAAACAGAAGAGTATCACTAGCAAGAGCAAGCATATCATCGTCAGTTGCATCTAAAGCACCTGCTAAATGGATGCCACGCCCTGCAGCAACAGCTCTTGCAAAAGGAGTGTTGCCTGCATCTGAAGAACCTAGCCAAGCAATACCATCAGCTGCTGACCCAGCACCAGCAGCAGCACCACCAGCTACGCTGTCTGCTATCCATTGCTCATTATACTCAATTATCCCACTAGAACCTGTATTTGCCATTTTCTTTCTTTCCTCCTTGTTTTGGTGTCTTCATCACCTATAATCTGATTTTTTTACAAGGGAGGCTCAGGCATCTTCATTGCCTACTATCTATCTGATTTTTTGAGCCTTTACCTTTATTCGCTTACTGCCCTTAACTCGTCGGGGCAGTTGCATCGCTCTGAATCTCAAAGAGCCAATTCCCCGCTGACCTCTCACCATAAGCATACTCATCGTAATGATACAATGAGGTCGCTCCACCACCAATCTCAGGGCGCTCCCTTGTTTTCACCTGTGGGGCTCTGCCCTGAACAAGAACAATAGCTTCCTGAGCAAATACACCACCTTTTGCATCCGTGCCAACTATGGCGATGTTGCCATCCTCATAAATTTGAGCACCAGCAATCATACCCTTGAGTCCTTCAGCAAACACCCTAGCTGTTACTCCTTCACCAACAGGATAGGTGCCTACGCCAGCTATCAATTCATCAAATATATCCTTGATTTGATAACCATGCAGAACACAACGATATGGGGGATTACCAGGCTCAGTAGCATTGCTGCTAATCCGATAGACAGCAGCAGCAATATGTCCACTTGACAGAGTAGTGCCAGCACCACACAGCGAAGTAGTAGCCCCATCAAGAACCACTAACCCATCCTCATCCTTCTTGCGTTGGATAGCGTTCTGGGCAAGTGCCCCTAATTTGGCATAAGCTACTTTAGAAAGACGGGCTGCTACCCTATCAGTGATAAGAGTCGAAATCCCCACTACAGTTGGAGTAACGCTAAACAGCGTATCAGAAATCTGCTGAGGATTATCTAACTCAGTAGTTTCAGTGATTGCCTGAGCAACAAGCTGTGCAAAGCTAACTTCGTTCCAAGATAAGCCAGTTCCTTCGCCCAGAGTTACTTTATCTACTAGCTGAGGCATAACTCCCTCAGACTCTCTTACAAGCCTCGCTGAAGCAATTAAAGTTGGCAAACTATCAGTAAGAGCACTTGTAGTTGTATATCCACTTGTAGCCATTTATTTACTAACCTCCTCTTTGCATTTTATCCAGAATTTGTTTTGCTTTTTTGTCAGCTTCTTTGTCATTGTAAAAATCACCCTTAGCATATCGGGCAAGAAATTCGTTATCGGTTTCAGAGAGAGTGGAAGTGCCCCTAGTCTCAACCTTTGCAAATGCCCCAACCTCGTGTTCCCTCTCCACTTCTAGGCGAGTGGCTTTCTTTATCTTGTCAACTTCAACCTGAGTCTTTTTATTCAGTTCCTCTTGTTGGATTTTGGTTACACTAGCATTAAACCTTCGGAGCCCTTCACTGAAAGTCAGGTTTTCATCCCCCCAGTCCAATCGTGAGTCCTTTTTGTCTATTCCTAATGTCTCCAACAAACCAAACATAGTAGCATTTACTCCCTCACTAAAGGTTGATTGTGGCAAGTTAGGTGAAACTACTGGTTGAGAACTCCCCCTTTTTAGTTCTCTCTGTTCTTTCCTTATGCGCTTAATCTCCTGCTTAATATCTTCAGGGTCAAGCCCATCAAGACGCTCATCTTCTATCGCCTCTAATTTAGCCTCAAGTTCCTGCCGCAATTGGCGTTCCTTATCAGCCACAGACTGGAATCTGGCGGTCTGCTGGTCTGCCATCTGCTTAAATCGTCTTTCAGACTCCTTTAATCTTTGCTCAGATTCAGCCCTGAGTTTGGCTAACTCCGCTTGCAAGTCTGGAGTTACTACTTCAGGTTTCTTAACTTCCTCTTCACCCTTAGTAGGTCCTACTAGGGGTTCGGCAGGAGTTGTATCCTTTTCAGCCATTTTTACCCTCCTTATTAAATTAAAAAAGGCGAATCATCCACCTGTGATTTCATCAAGAAACCACCTGTGGCAATTCGCCTCAGTCGTCCTGTTAGCGGATTATTTAATTGTTAAAGTTCTATATCTTTGGGCTTTAGGGTTTCTTCCAATTTTATCCTAGTCAGAACCCCATCTTGTAAAAGTATTTCTACTTTCCCAAAGTTTATTTCTTCCCATCGCTTAATCTTATCAGAACGCAGAAGATTAAGCAATGTCAACTCCTTAGTTGATAGTATAACATTACTATCCATCTTTGTCAAGCCTAACTATAAAATAATCTCAAGTATTTTTCAACTTCAGGATTTTGCCTTCTCATTGCCTGTCTTGCCTGAGTAATCTTTGCCGTGGCTATCCTCATTCTGGGATTTTGCATTAAGAGTTTCCTTTTGTCAACCCCAGTGGCTTGCTGATATTTCTGGTATAAATCTTCAGGGACGCCTAGCTGACTTAATACGGTGTCCTGTATAGCCCAGTAGGGCTTTAGGGTTTCCTGAGCTTTATAATAAAGTTGAACTTCAGGAGGATAATCTTCTCTCCCCCAAGTTATTCTCTCCATAGCCTTAGCCCATACTTCAGTGGTAAATTGCCTTTGTAGCCCTGCTAAGGCTTGGTCTCTTTCCCTATATTTGGGAACACCCATCTCATCTATAAATTCAGGACTAAACATAATATCCCAATAAAAAGCGTAGGCTTTATCTTCGGGATGTTTCATTTCCTCGGGCTTTTGAAATTCTGCTACAACATCACTATATTGCTTTTCAAGCACACTGTATTTTGCCCCTAACTCCAATCCTGTATCTTGAATTAGTTTTCTGTAATCCCTTCCTGCTATACTCCCGCCTTGCCAGGCTTTAGCTCCTGCTTCTAATTTGGCAATCCTCTCGGCTTGATATTGCTCTCGGCTATTCCAAAATTCAGTAGCTCGCTCATTATAACCTTGCTGTTTCATATACTCTAGGGCTTTCCCCCTGAGTTCAGCAAGTTCAGGATAAGCCTGTTCTAATTTAGCTTGGTCAGTATCGCTAACCTCATCAGCTTTTTCTTTGCCTGAAATCTCAAGTAACTTCTTTTCGTATTGCAACCAAGGAGAGCCAGGATAACTACGCATTCCTGTAAATTCAGCAAGCCCTCTTATTGCCCGCCCACCAAATGAACCTCCTTCCAGCGCTACTGTTTGTAGCCAAATAGGAGTTAGGTTTTTTGCTACAACTTCTTTACTGAAACTTAATAGCCCCTCTCTTGTTGGGTCCCCCGTGTAACTTTTGCCTGTTAAAATATCTATCCCCGAACCCACAACGGGAGACAAATTACCCCTGACAAACCGCAGGTTGGGATTTTCCATAGATAGCTTCCATAAGTCATCTGGGTTTTCAGCAGACTGGGCAAAGAGTTTGACAACACTTCTAACCTTTGAGCCAGGGCCAACCATTTGCCCAGCTACATCCCAAGTTAAGAATTTGGGAGAATTAGGGTCAAGATGCTCTAGTATCTCTTCCTCGCTTTCTCCTCTAACATAAGAAACAGCCACAGCCATAGCAGTTATGGCAGCAACTCCCTGTGCCAAAGACCTGCGAGCTAAAGCCCCTCGTATATTACCCCGAAAAACATCGGTAAGTAGTGTGGCAATAGCTACATTATATCTTGGTGCTAACAAAGTAGCAGTAAGAGTCTGTCTAACTGCAGGACTAACCCCCAATGCTTCTAAGTTAGCTAACCCTCTAAATTCATTTATAAAAGCATCAACCTGAGCAGTAGCAACAGGAGAAGTGCATAAATAATCCAGTGATTTTGCCATCTCTATGCCTGCTCGGTCTAGCGAACCTTCAAAACCTCTAGCAAACGGTTCTATTAGCTTGCCAGCCCATTTGAAGGGAGCTTTACGTAGCAAACCACCCCTAGACATTACCGCTTCAGTATATTCAGAAACGCCACCCCTAGATAGTATTAAGCCACGATGTTTTTGGACAATAGCAGCATTCTTAGTGATAAAATCAGCTAGCCCCTCAGGTTTTACCAGAGCTTGCACAAAGCCCTTAGTAGCATTGCCATATATTCGGGGAGAAGCTCCAGCTAAGAAGATTAACTGAATAGTCATAGGGCTCATATCAGCACCTAGCATAAAGATACGCCCTACGGCATTAACTTGATTAACTGCATTTAGAGCTTTACTAAATTGAGGGTCTAACCCCCTAGTTATAATACGGGCTGTTTCCTTAGCTTCTGGACCCGTAAATATCTTGCCAGCAAAGGCTGGATGAGGAATAATGGCTTCTTCAAAACTAGGTCGCATAGCCACTTGCCTAGCCTTTGCTCGTGCTGATACAGCAACTTGCCTTTCTTCCTGCAACTTACTTATGGCAGAAGGAATATCTTTCTGAAGCTCAGATAAAATAGCCTTCCGCTCTATATTGGGCTGATTAAAGGCATTTTTGTATATCTGCTTTAACATAATAGCCGATTGTTTCGTCTCCACATTGAGTCTTTTTAGTGTTGCAATAAGCTCACTTGGAAGGACATTCTGCCCACCTGTAATAGTTTCCTTAGTTAATGGCTGAGCTCCTGCTCGCTCCATCCTAACCATTTCAAGGGCTTCCCGAAATCTATCAGGGGTAATTTTAGCTGCTTGCCAAAATTCTTTAGAGATAGTAGCAATCGCTTTATTGAATTCAAGCATTGGAATCTCTATGGCTTGCCTTAATTTAGCACCCATATCAGGAAAAGTATTCTCAAGTGCTCGGATTGTCCCCTCTGGTGGTTTTTCTCCTCGTAAAGCCCGATTTATAACATTCTTAAAACTTACAGCTTTTGTAAGCCCTTTTGAAGCAGACTCCGCTGCTAAAACCAATTCTTCAGGCGCTCCTGTAGTCCTAAAAGCCACCTTGCGCTCCAGCCAATCTGACATTTGTTTATCGGCTACTCGGTAATAAGCTCCTCTCACATTAAGAGCAATTGTATCTGCTTGAGGCAAATAACGATACCCCGCCTCTAGCGCCTCTTCAGGAGTAGCAAATACCCTAGTTTTTTCAAGAGCCAATTTAGCACCAACCCGCCTTGGGGCAGCACCCACAAAGGCAGTATCTACAAGTTCGCCTTCAGGACTAAATTTGGCATATACTCGTCTACCAGCCCATTCGCCACCTTCCTCAAAAGGTAATTCTCTCACTTCAATACCATATCGCTCCAAAAGTGGTTTAATCTCTCGGTTTATAGATTGAGCTGCATTAACCCAGGCATTTTGCTCGGTGGTAAGCATCTTAGTATATTTAGAAGGATTACTAAGTATGCTATTAAGATGAATTCCCTGCAATGCTCCTTCGGCTATTGTTTCTTCAGGAGTAAGATTAAAAAGTTTCTCTGCTTTTCCTAATCGCTCCAAAGATGCCATTGCAGTTGTTGTCTTTGTTTGTGCTTCAGCACGCAACATTGCTCTACCTACCAAAGCCAACTCCGCAGGCTTCTGGGCAGTAGCAGAGGGAACTATTTTGGCAACATCTCTGAAGCCAGGTAGATTTGCCAATTCCCGCATTCTATCTGGCTGAGTAGCGATAGCAACGGCTTCATCAAAGGGTTGCAAGTCAGCCAGTAATTTAGTTGGCTTAATAGCCTCCATCGCTTTCTTAAAGGGGAATAGTGCCATACGAGCTGGAGCAGTCTCAATAGCAGTTATCCCAGCACCTACTCTTGCTACTTGTTTGGCAGTAGACACAGCACCCAGTTTGCCAAGTCCCTTAGCACCTAAACTTACAGCACCCCCATAAGGTATCCACCATAGTGGATATGCCGCCTCTAAAGCACCTTTAACAAATTTAGGAGACTTCCAAGCCTCATACTCGGCTCTCTCTCTTCCCATATAAGGTAGTTGCTCTGTGCCTGGCACTGGGGGCGTCCACGGAGCAGTTATCGCTGGTAAGGCATATCTTGTCCAGGGTATCTCAATGGTTTCTACTGCTTTACCTAATCCCCTTACCGCTGGTCCCAACACAGGTTGCTGGGTAGCCCAAGCAAGGGGCTTGTGATACCAGGGAATCTGTTGTTGTGGCAAAGCTGGAGCAGCAGGAGCTTGAACTAGCCCTGGCGACTCAATGCCAAACTTTGCCCGAAGTCTCTGCCTTAAATCTGCTTGCTCTTCAGGAGAAAGTAGATTCTGGAGTTTAATGCCGTTAGTCATTATTTTACCTTGTGTATCTTAGCCCAGCATATTGCCCCCCACTCGGCGGTGCCAACCTACCCCACAGGGCTTGCTGCCCCGCATAGGTTTCTGGGGTATATGCTGATTCTAGCCACCCTCTTAATTGAGCTTGCTGGGTAGGATTTAGATTTTGCCATTGCTGATAGGGGAGATTAACCTGATAGCCAGTAGTGCCAGGCAAGCCAGCCCAAGTTGCTGGCATCTCAGGGGTATATTGGCGAACAACCTCTGGGATTGCTACTTCTCCCTGAAGTAAGCCACCCTGAATCGCCTGAGCATATTTTACCCAGTTTTCAGGCATCTGCATTTCAGTTTGGTAAGCAAGCCTTTGTTGTTGCTCTTCCCAAGTCAAAGGGTCTTGTCTCCAATCCCCATCAGTCCGAACCCATTTGTAACCTGGAGCTGGGGACTCAGTAGGAGCAGGTTTATACACAGTCGGAACCGTTGGAAGTTCACTTTTGGGTATTGGTTCTTGCATCCAAAATAATTGCCCTGATTGAGAATCAAAACCTTGAATCCAACGATAACCTGCTTGAGCGGGTTCAGTAGGAACTGGCGGTGAGGTTATTCCAGTGGCAGAAGCAGTAGGTTGTGCCATTCCAGGGAAAAGATAATCTTGCGTCTGTGGAAACCTTTTAACTATGTCGTCAGCTACAACTATAAGGTCTTCATTACTAACACCCTGATAGTATTCAGCAGGGTCCCCCAAAACAGAGGCTAATTTCACAATCATAGTGTTTCTTGCATCTTCAGTGGTAATGCCCGCAACTGGAGGATAACCTCCTGGATTCCCCTCCTCTTCCACTGTTGCTAGCAGTTGAGTTGGTGCTGAAATTCCTAGTTGAGTTTGTTGACCTGTAAACACAGTTCCCCAATTAGGTTTTTGTGTTCTTGTTTCAGGAGGTCTTGCATTAAGAAAAGCCCAAAGTTGCTGTGCTGTTCCACCTTCTTTTGGGAATGGTTGTGTTTGCCCAGGGGCAAGATTGCTTCGTCCCCATTCTGGTGCTTCTGGGAATGGCAGAACTGGCGGTTGGAATGGTTGTGCTTTCCAACTCGGTTGTGCCCATAATCCTGCGTTAAACGGCATTTTACTTTCCCTCCTTCCTTGCCTTTTTCAAGGCTCCCATATAAATAAACCG
>ERZ1292632.597-Hain-H43-01um-R2-597-length-39938-cov-16_pt1 | contig 11482 bp, 21 predicted proteins | sample MGYA00564407_ERZ1292632 | MGnify/ENA primary metagenome ERZ1292632 (study PRJEB36523, sample SAMEA6512637) | groundwater metagenome | collected 2019-01-08 | study: AquaDiva: Metagenomics assemblies of 32 groundwater samples
GAGCTTGCGACGGTATTGTTCTGCCGTTATGTCAAATAAAACTACAGCGGCAATCGCTTTTTCATGTGGCAAACCAAAGTTTAATTGTTTCCACAATTCTTTTCTTGCCAGTTCAAGTTCTTCTGTTGGCATCTGTATAAACTGGAATTTCAAAATCCCCAAATCCTTCATTTGTCTCCCTCGATTTTCTGTATCAACCAGCCGACCCATAAGGCCGCTATTGTTCCCGCCAAAAACATTACCCAACAAAACCAGCCGATAACTTCCCAAATACTTTTAAGCCAAGTAATCATAAGTCATCCCCGAAACCGCATCCACCTTTTAAAGTAACTTTTCTTGTACTGTTATTTCTGGCTTCCTAAATAAGTCTTGCTGTTCCCGCGCCTGAGCGATACGCTTGCGGGCAATTTCACAATAACCGGGGTCAATCTCGATACCGATGAAGCGGCGGCCAGTCTGGATAGCGGCAACGGCTGTTGTTCCCGCTCCAATACAACTATCTAATATGACTTCTCCTGGATTTGAATAAGTCCGTATTAGATAATCGAACAAGGCTACGGGCTTCTGTGTTGGATGTTGTTTTCGCGCATTATCTGCGTTTTGCACTCGCAGAATTGAACGCGGCTCATAGTGAGTCAGTACGCGATCTTGTCCATCGTGTTTCACTTCGTTAAGCGTTTCTCCACCCACACGGGCAGGGCCGCGATTGTATTTTCGCGGCTTGGTACGCGGTTCCTTTTGAGGATTATAAGTTCCGACCTCTTGGCAAAAAATTAATATATCTTCGTGTTGTTTTAAGGGCCGAATCCGACACATTTGAAAACCAGTAGGTAATGACTTATCCCATACCCACGCGTACTTGAAGTCTTTTGGGTTACTACACACTAATATACTCGTGAAAGGTTGACTGGCAGTAAGCACAATAACTCCGGCTGGTTTGATAACGCGCTTGTATTCGATCCACAACAAAGGTAGAGGAATTAAAGTATCCCACCGACACGCGGTTAAACCATAGGGCAGATCACACAGTATCAAGTCCGCGCTCCCGTTTGGTATATCCTTCATGAATGACAAACAATCCGCACAGTGAACCTTGTTGATTATATCCTCAATCTTATACATCAACCCCGCCTCGCGGCATATAAGTTTCCATGTAGTTAAGGCTCTGAAAACTTCTTTATATCAGGATTAAAGGCAAGATTAACCGCACCCTCTAATCCCCATTCCCTGTTTTTAGCCACAAGCAACCGCGAATCCGGCGGCTGTTTATTCTTCTGTCTGACTTTCTCTTTTAATTCTTCGCTCGGTCTCCACATAATCAAAACGTTGTGAGCTAAGTTTGTGATATGTCCAGTACCACCAACATCAACCTTTCCCGGCTTATCGTCATCTGAATAACCCTTGCGCGGGTGGGCCACCAAGTGTCCGTGTACATTGTGCGCCTTGACAAAACTAAGGAAGTCTGACACAAACTTTTTATGCTCGTTATTTTCATCCTTCATCGGAAACCGCAAGCGGGCCAAGCTGTCAACGATAAAGTGCTTAACACCATAACGCCGGGCGGCGTAAATAAAACAGTCAAGCAACCGCTCCGGCTCGATTTCTTCATGGGTGTTTATGATATACAAGAGCGGGCCGAACTCCGTAAACGCCCGATAAATTTCTTCATCATCTGGCCTCTGTTTTTCAAGCCACTGCATAACCGCCCACCTGAGATATTGGCGCGGCGGAAGTTCAAGACTTGCCATACAAACAGGTATATTTTTGTCCAGTATATCAAGCATAACCTGATTTAGAATTGTGCTCTTACCACTGCCATTAGTGCCGCTCCAGACCGTCAACTCCTGGTCACGCCAGCCATGCAGTAAATTATTTAATCCCCGAAAGGCGGTCGGCGTACCCTGCACTAAGGCGGGATGATTAAATAACTCGATCACTTCATCCCTGAAGCTGACGGCATTAACCAATAACTCCGGCGGCTGGCCCGCCGCGTAACTGAGCGCACGTTCAATAACTTCCTTTTCCACCTTGTTAATCAGACACTCATTGGCATCCTTGAACGGCAAAACCATCACCCGGCAACGCCAGCGCCCGAACCGCTGAATTAGTTCATCCCGCAACTTCTGGCCCGGTGCATCATTGTCAAGGCATAACACAATCTCCTGAAAGGATTGTAAATAATCCCATTCGTTTTCAATCCAGCGCATATCTCCCGTTCCGTTCGGAACCGAAACCGCGTCTATGCCGTATTGGTACAGGGCCATGCAGTCGAACTCGCCCTCAGTTATAATCAATCGCTCTTTATTCTCAAAACACTGGCCCCTGTTATATAAAACCGGCTCTGTATCCTTATGGTTCCAGAATTTCTTTTCATCCAACTTCCGGTATTTAATATTAACAAGCTGGCCGTCTTTATAATAAAGCCAGCACAAGGCTGTTCCCTTTTCGTTTTGGCGTAAATTAAAATGCTTGATTGTTTCGAGCGTGAAGCCGCGCTCTTTCTCAAGCCACTCAATTGTCATGCCGTCAAGCGCCTGAGTCGGCATCTCTGGCCGGACATAAACTTTAGGCTCCCGCTTTATCGGAGCGTACATACCAGCCGAATCAACCGGTAGCGGCTTATCCCCCATTTCCCTTTGCAGGTCAACAAAAGAACCTTTCCGCCCACACCGGTTGACGTGCAGGCAATTAAACGCGCCATCACTAAGAGAAACCGCAAACTTCTTTTCCGTATCACCACAAAAAGGGCAGTTCATCACGGCGATTAAACCGGCACCCGTCCTTGCCTGTTCTTTCCACTGCCAGCCCTTAGAACTAAAATACTGTCGTATGTCCATTATTTTGCGTCCGGGGAAGTTCTAATAAACCAATCTACTGTGCTTTCCGAGGAGTCGTCTTGAACCTTAGTATTTTTCATCTGTTCAGTAAGTTGGCCCCACTTTTCGCGGAGTTTTGAAGGACTAAGAATATTGGATTGCCAAAAACAACCAGGAGACTGACACCATCGAAGGACTTCTTTAATTCTTTCCGCTGGTCGCTTGTCGATTCGGATAAGTTTATCAAATTCTACTGCCCACTTTTGATTGTCTGGTTTTTTGCCGCCTTTCCACTCATAGCCACGAGCATCTAATAACCCGATAAAAAATTCAGCCAGCAATATGCTGTCGGAATCGTTTGTGTACTTCTTTTCTTTCTCTTTCTCTTTCTCTTTCTCTTTCCCGGTTTCTACCGTCATTAATTCAGTTGCTTGTGAGTTTCTGCCGTCATTTATCCGCACCGGTGTAGGTTTCTGTGGTAATTTATCCTTTCTTCTGCGGTATGCGTCTGCTATGCCGACTACAAAATTATCACTCCAAATCAGCTTTTCTTGCCACAAAAAGAGGTCAATTGCACCCAAATTTGCCAGCACGTCTAATATCTGACAGCATTTATCCCATTCTAAATGAGTTTTTGCCGTCAAATACTCTATCTCCGCAAGTCCGTTACAGTTATAACAGTGTCCTTCTGTTGAACCAAGTAATTCGAGAATCTTAAACCAAAAGGCATAGCCATCATTACCAAACTTACTTTCAATCACAAACATTGTCTTGCCGTCTTTACAAACATGCGGGAAATAATCAACCGTTGACTTCGCCGGACGACTCATTCTTTCTTTTCCTTTCTTGGCCGGTCAAAATAAAAGGATTTACAGCGCGGGCAAAGTCGGACTTCCTCTTTTCGCGGAATCCAAGAGTACCCGCAGCGGTTACAAAATAGTTTTTCTGGAATTTGCACTTTCATAGATTCTCCTACTTATGAACATAAGATATAGGTATGCTTCTTGTCAACCTCTCCTGATTTTCCTTTTAATTTTATTTTAACAAGTGCCCTTTTTAGTAAATTATTTAAAGCCTTTCTTTCTTTATTTAAATCTTTTCTTGTTACAATATCTGCAAACACAATTAAAGCGTGGTGTTTTCCAACTCTTCTAAATAGTCGAACCAATCTGGTGCATCTTCTCTCTTAATTACTACTGTTCGTCCCCAATTGCTTTCTAAGAAAGCAGTTCCGTCTTTTCGACAACCATCAACTACTTCTTGGTAAGTTAAATCGGGCAAAGGAGATAGAAGAATGGGGCTTCCTAACCCTTGAAACGTTTCGCTAAAAGACCTATAAATACCAGTTGTACATTGTTCTTTTGTAGGGTGCTCTGGTGTAAAATACTGTGCTCTATTTATCACCCAATTATGGACGAGTTTCTTAATTAATACTGGAAAATAAGAGGCGTCCCATTTAAAACAGCCTTTATCAAAATATCTCTCTTGATTGAAGAGTTTTGCCAACCACCATAGTGTAGTAATCATTTTATAGGTTAATATATCAAAGTGGTAATAGTCATGCTGTTTGCGCCATTCGAGAGTACCCCAACCAGATTTGACAATTTCATCTGCTTCATTGCTTGTTTTTTTTGTCCAAAAGTTTAGGTTAAGAAGAAGCTGAACGTCTAAACTTGAAAGAAAAGGCATAATGGGGTCAGGAAGGCGAGGGGTTAGTTCTAATCTTTTTTCGGCAGGCGCGGTACAGACTTTCATTTTTCACCACCTTTCGTATTTTCCACAAATACTACAGAAGTACCAATGACAATCGTTCTCAAAGTGGACTACGACTTGTTTTCCGCAGCAGATGACTGTAGGATTCATTTTGGCCTTTGGAAAAAGAGGGGATTTTGAGGATACGTTTCAAAATAGCCTTCTTTTGCCGAAAAAGCAAGCCTGGTCTTTAATATAGTTCTTGACTTCTTGGTTTATTATTGTTATTATTAAGCGTCAAGTTGATCCTGCCGGTCGGGCTGTAGGCCGGGCGCAAAAGGAACCTCGCGCACTTGCGGGATAGTACCCCGAAGAAATGAGGTCGTGGAGCTTGACCCGCCGTGAGAATCGGCCAGGATCGCTTGATTGTTTTTAAGCGGAAGGAAAATCAACCACAAAAAGGGGGAAGAAACAGATGGAGTTGGTCGCCGTCCTGACTAAGCGGAAGCCCCTCTTTGTGAAAAGAAACCTCTGTTCGGCTTGCGGGGGACGCTGTTGCAAATCATATCCGGGCATTGCGCTACCAAGCGATTTCAAAAAACCAATAGCAAAGTCCTTGCGAACGGCCCTATCTTCTGGCCGGTGGGCGATTGATTGGTGGGAAGGCGATCCCCGCGTTGGCAGGGACAAGTTGTCACAAGTCTATTTTGTGCGTCCCGCCGTTTTTGGGAAAGAGGGCGCTTTGACCGATGCGTCGTGGGGTGGCAGATGCACTTTCTTGGGAGAAAATGGATGTCAATTGCCTTTACAAGAACGGCCAACCGATTGTCATGAATTAGAACCAGTAAAGAGTCTCAATTGGAATAATCCAGAGTGTATTTCGCACGGAAAGGGGAAGCGGGAAAAAGTTGTCTGCTGGCTAAGATACCAAGCGCTGATTCAAGAAATCATAAACGAACTACAGGGGGAACAATGAACGGCCTTCCCGCTTCTCGCCGCCTTAACTTTGATGAGTTCGAACCTTTTGACCTCGGCTACCGCAACTGCTGGACGGATAAATTCAGACCAACCGCTTTTGAACTCAAGCAAATGATCCATCTGCGGTTCATGGCTATCGCTCTCCGCGAGTTTGGGACGAGGCTTGAAGGCAAGTGGCTGGTTATCAATCCAGGCTGCGGCGACCACACCGAGGATGAGGCAAGGCTTGACCGCTCGCTCGGCCCTGGCTCCGGTAACTATGAACGAGAGGGCTTACCGTTGCCGGAAGGGTTTTGGTCATGGGGCGAGTTTATACTTGGCATTATAGAGGCGACCGGCATGGTGCAACGGGCCATTGCACAAAGGATAGGCTGTAGTTGTCCCGTTTTAAGTTCCTACCTTCGGCGTGGAATCAGGCCGTCAGCCAACACAAGAATCAAGTTAATCGAGCTTGCAAAAGAATGTGATCTTTTACAGGGGAAAGAAAATGGCGCGGCAAACACATAAATTAGCGCAAGCAGAAAAGCGCATTGCCGAATTAGAAGCGGCGCTATCAACCTTGTTAAACGAATCGGCCTTTTGGTTTATAACCGAGGAAAATGCCTGTGGAATTTATGTACATGAAAGGCCGGAATATAAGCAGGCCAAAGCCATACGGGAGAAAAAATAATGCCTTCTTTTCTCAAGCTCGTTCTCAGCAACTTTACTTTGCGTGATTTAGTAGATGCAGTTATAGTTATACTAATTACTGTATTGGTTATAACAATACTTTACAGGGGGAGAAAATGAGTAAGAATGATGGTGGGCCGGCATTTCCGGGCGAACAGGGGCATGACCCTGATGGTACTTGGAATCAAACGTGGCGTCCAGGCATGTCTCTCCGCGACTGGTTTGCGGGACAGACCCTCGAAGGAATGAACGCAAGCCCCGAATTGATGAAATTTATAACACAAGGAAAGATTTATAGGAGCGGCATAGAATTGGCTGGAAGATTAGCACAAGCGGCCTACATACAAGCCGACGCCATGTTGGCCAAACGAAACAAGGAGCAATCTAATGAATGACACTTTGTGGTATATCCTCGGCCTTGTTCTATTAATCTGGTGCATGTATTGGCCGATAGCTTATTGGCGGCAAAGGGATGATTTAAAAGATGCAAGAACTGCCGCTGATAAACTTTCCAAACAATTTCTCAGCATATTTTAAGGAGGATTAAATGCACTGCGAACACTGCGGTTATAATGGCTCGAAACTTGACGATGACTTTATGCGGGCGGGGCTTGAACTGGACGACAAAGACAAGGAAATCGAGCGCCTGAAAGACCGGGTGAATGACTTGGTTGCTATTTTAGGAGATTTTGACAGTGCCTTCGTCGATATGAGTCGGCAGGTCGGGCGTACGGATTTAAACAACGAATAGGAGCCTAAATGGCCTTTCAAGGACAAAACCTGATACTGATAACCGGGTATGTCGCCAAAGACCCAGATGTTTATGAAACGGAAAAAGGAACTAAGGTTGCCAACTTTTCCATTCCTACAAACCGGAAGTGGGGCGATAAAGTTATCACCGACTGGCACAACTGTGTCGCTTGGGGCAAACTGGCCGATGTGATTTTTAATTTTGTATCTAAAGGCTCTTTGCTTCAAGTTTCGGGTCAATCAATTACCAAGGCTTGGGAGGACAAGAACAAGGTCAAGCATAATCAATCTGAGATACTTGTCGAGAAGATACTGCTGCTTGGTGGGAAGAAAAGGGAAGAGGAAACCACAACCGATACCGGACAAGATGTTCCATTTTAAAGGAGGTTGAGATGAAGTATGTCACCGTAGCACTTATTAAAAAAATACGATCAAGAGGCCATTTGTGTAGTTTAACAGACCCTTTTCTCGAAACCCTATTAAAGAAAGGGGAAGTTACATCTAAAACCAGGATGAGGCCAAGTAAGGCTTGGGAATTGTTTGGAGAGAGATTTGCAGAATTTTATGCAGCAAGAGAATGGCCCATTTCGGAAGCAACTCACGCGGAAACATTTTTAGAGCGTTTGGGTTTCGGAAATTGCTACCTGTATGGCCTTTCTCATGAAGCGCTTGTTTCTCACATAAGGGAAATTGAAAATGATTGAATTTGTTATCTCGATGCGTCCTGTGGCTAAGGGTCGTCCGCGAGTAACGCGGCGTGGCTTTGCCTACACGCCGAAGAAAACGGCGGATGCAGAAAAGATAGTGGCTCTTTATGGTAGGCAGGCTACACAGTAGCACTCCTGTGCTCCCCGGCAAATCTCGCGGGGCTGAAATCAAGGCGTGGCTTGCTGAATGTGCCGAAATCGAATCCTTTGTTATTCTGGACGACGATTCAGATATGGATGATCTATCCGACCGGCTTGTGAAAACAAAGACAGATGAAGGGCTTCTTGCGACTCATATTCTTGAGATAATCAAGATACTGGATACTCCGATTAAGAAGGAAAAATTAAATGAGAATACTTGCAATTGATCCTGGGCCGGAACAAAGCGCCTACGTATTATGGGATACACAGGAACATAATTTTATTTCTTATTGTTTTAAAAAAATGGGCTTAGTATCCAACAAAGAGCTTCGTTGCCTTCTTGATGATGTATACTTACCAGTAGATTTAATAGCTATTGAAGTGCCACAAAGCTATGGTCGAGTAATAGGTCGCAGTATGTTTGAAACTTGTATAGAAGTTGGTCGTTTTATTCAAGCGGCCTTTCACAAGGCCGATAAGATAAAATTATATGGAAGGCCAACCATTAAGGGTCAAATCGGTGGCAGAACGGATGCAGAAATTAGAGCATCTTTAAGAATAAGATACGGCGAAGCGCGGAAAGGAGAAAAATTAGAAGGGGTGGTTCGTGATATTTGGAGTGCATTAGCTTTGGCTGTAGCATTAGAAGAAAATCCAAAGCTAAAAGAATGGTGATTGTTTAAATGGATGAAACTCCCGAAGAACTCAAGCGGCAATATTGGGAAGAACTGTCTGCTATTTTCGGCAGAAAGATCGCCTACCAGATCGTCATGGGCGAAGAACTGAAAGAACAAAAGGAGAAAGAAGATGAGTAGATGGGACTACGATTATGACCGACAAAGAGATTACGACAAAGGGTATGGCGATGGCAAATATCATCGCCGGGATTATGATTATGATAAATACGCAGATCGAGAACGTGATCGCGCTTATTTTGAAGGCCAAAGACAGGCAGAAAGAGACGAACGTAATCGCCGCGAAGAAGAACAGCGCGAAGAAGAACAGCGCGAAGAAAAACGTCAAGAGCACCGCCATCAGAGATGGTTGGCAGAGCAATGGGAACAAGAAATACACCAAGAAGAAGAGTATTATCAGGAACAAGAGCAACAAGAAGAACAACCGGGAGAACATCCATGAATAGCACTTTTGGTGAGAGTCCTTTCAAATGGCTGCCGGATGCAGAGGTTAAGCGGCTGATTGCGAAATCGCGGTTTCCGCTTTTACTTGAAACGGTTTACTTCTACGGTCTGCGGCGCTCTGAGGTTGGCCTTATCAAGCGAGAGGATGTAACTGCCGATGGAATCTGGATACACGCGCTCAAACGGCGTGGTGACTTCAAGCAGTTTATGCCGCTGCTGCCACCACTGAAAGGCAAGATACTGAAACATCTAATGGGCCACTGCCATTCGTACTTATTCCCAGGGTACAAGGGTAATGGCATAAGCGGAGAAGCTGTAGCTTTTATATGGCGACAAGTCGCGCCAGGGGTCGGAGCGCACTGTCTCAGAAGAAGCCGCGCCATGTGGTTCAGCGAAAACGGCAGGTCGAGAGAAGATTGCCAATGGTGGCTCCGCCAGGCAGATATTAACAGCACGGAACCTTATTACACAATTTCGGCAACCAGGGCCAAATCCATTGCCATTGCAATGGCTTAGGAGGAACGATGCGTAAGATTAAACCGTTCGGACGTACTTATAACCGCCGGGTGCTTGCAATGGCGGCATTTATTAATCAGACATATCCTTGTTGTCATTGTGGTAATCCGGTACACGATGGGTATTGCTGTCAATTTTGCAGAAGCGCAAATCCAGGCGCGTATGATGATTGGGAAGATCAACTTCATGAAAGATACGGGGAGGATGTGCCTTTCTAAGATTTCTCTTGCTTTTTTGATTATTATTGTTATATTTATGGAAAGGGCCGGGCGGCAATGAAGCACAGGTATCAAATAACCCGCAAGATGTTGAAGCCGGGGTTTGAGTTTAACCATCTCGGAATGATATATAGGGTACTTCGCTTTAATCACAAGCGAGATGTTGTTAAGGTTGAGAACCCATTAACGGGATTCCAGGGTGAGTATAATTATAAATTGATAAGACTCCATTCGAGGTTGATATGATTGCAAGGATATTAATATGATACGTCAGATTAAATATGGCAAGAAGATTTATATCTTCCCGGCAGGAAAAGATAAGACGTATTGGGTATATAAAGTTTGTCTATTAGGTATGTCAGTATTTAGGGATGAAGATTTCGATTATAGAAATGGAATTGCTGGTATTGTTAATAAAGAAGAAAGTCTACATAAAAAAGTGGCAAAGATTCAAGCAAATATTTTAGAACTGTATTGTGAGAATGTTAAGGTAGCCCCCCTATGTGAGTTAATTATTGATATAAAGGAAGTGACTAATGCTGACTAAAGAACAGCGTAAACTTCGCAAGTCTCATATCACTGCATCGGAAATACCTGCGCTTTTCGGGGAACACTTGAAACTCACGGGCACAGACATATACCTCATGAAGGCTTTCGGTCAAGACGACAAGGAACAACACTCTGCCGCCCTTAGTATGGGCGAAGATTTTGAGTTGCCATTGCTTCACTTTGCCGCCCGTGAACTCAATGTAGAGATAACTACCGACCCCGATAAGCTATTTAGAGTTCACGATATACACCCTATACTTAGTGCAACGCTCGATGCCCTGATAGTGCCACAATGCAAAGAAGCGATAGAGGCAAAAACAACGTCGATGGACAACGACGATACCGCCGGCAAGGACAATGAGTGGGGCGCGGAAGATACAGACATTATCCCTACGCGAGTTCTTTTTCAGTGTCAGGCCCAAATTGCCTGCCACAACTTGGATCGAGTCCATGTCGTTGCCTTGCTCGGAAGGAACGGATTAAAGCGGCAATTATATCGTGTTGAAAGAAACGATATTATTATTGCTGCGATTATTGAAAAGGCAGAAGCCTTTTGGCGCGACTATGTTCTGCTGAAGAAACAACCGCCAGAGGAAATGTTTGGCCTTGGCAGTTTAGACATCCTCAAAAGAGTAATCAGGACGCCGCAGACGTGGGCTGAGGTTTCTGATGAACTGATTATGGATTGGGAAACTAAGCGCAAGGCAAAACTCGATGCCGAGAAAGCAGAGGAAGAAGCAAAGGCCAGAGTCCTAACGCCACTTGGCGATGCAGAAGGGGCGCGGGTGGCTGATGGACGGATACTGACGTACTATGCCTCAAGCAAACGAGCCATTGACCAATCAAAGTTGAAAGCCGACTACCCGGATGTTTATAATGCTGTCTTGAAAGATTCGGCATACAGAACCCTAAGAATAAAGGAGCTATAATGAATCACGCTAATATGATTTTCGGATCAACACAAGCACCAGAGGCCCCAACTTCAGCAAGGGGAAATGAGGGTTGGTCTCGCAAGATTAATACTATAGAAGTTATTGACAATCGAATATATTTCTACGCTGAAATATACAGGGAAGATATTCTAAGTCTCAATAGGCAACTTCGTGAGTTGCGAAGTTCTTTAATTAGGGATAGGCTCACTCGTGAAATAAACGATGTTAAGATATTTTACACATCCAAAGTTACGGCGGAAACATCTTTACCGGCTTGTCGGCAATGGATGAAATACTCGCGGTGGGAAAAGAAGTTCCAGTTATAACTATTGTGGATGGCTGTTGTGCAAGTGCCGCAACTTTTCTTTCTATCGT
>ERZ1292632.3723-Hain-H43-01um-R2-3723-length-11475-cov-14_pt1 | contig 11475 bp, 10 predicted proteins | sample MGYA00564407_ERZ1292632 | MGnify/ENA primary metagenome ERZ1292632 (study PRJEB36523, sample SAMEA6512637) | groundwater metagenome | collected 2019-01-08 | study: AquaDiva: Metagenomics assemblies of 32 groundwater samples
TAAGGCCACATACATATTGCACTCTTTAGAGAAACTAAAGAGTGAGAATCTTTAATAAATTCAGGAATACCAAAGGCTTTTTAAGTACGGCCCATAATGCCTTAAAATGGGCATATATGATAACAGACAAAGCCGAGTATCGGTACAAGGTCTTAGCCCATTGGCAGAAGCATGGCCTGGCTTCGGCCATGGATGCCTTTGAAGTAAAGAGAAGAACCCTCTTTAACTGGAAGAGTGCTTTGAAGAAAGGGGGTGGCAAGGCTGAAGCCCTCAATCCGGGCAAGACCGAACCCCAAGAGAAAAGAAAGCGTATTTGGCCGTTAGAGATACTTTCAGAAATTAGAAGATTGAGAACAGCTCATCCCAATCTGGGCAAAGAAAAACTCTTTCCGGAGTTAAAAGAATTCTGTCTAATTCATGGTTTGAAATGCCCTCAACCTAAGACCATCGGCCGATTGATTGCTGATCTCGGCGGATTAAGGATGTTCCCCCAGAAGGTATCCCATTTCGGCAAGGTTAAGAAAGCCAACAGACAAAAAGTCCTTAGAAAACCTAAAGATTTCAGGCCTCAGTATGCCGGTCATCTGGTCGCTCTGGATACCATTGAGAAGTTTGTTTACGGGATGAGAAGGTATGTCATTACTTTTGAAGATATATTTACCAGGTTCTCATTTGCCTGGGGGACATCAAGTCATGCTTCTTTAGCCGCTAAAGAATTATTCAGTATCTGCGTTAAGATATTTCCTTATCCAATCGTATTCGTGTTAACCGATAACGGTTCCGAGTTTAAGAAGCATTTTAATGAAGAGCTGAACAGATTGTATCTTACCCATTTCCATACCTATCCCAGAACGCCTAAGATGAACGCCCATCTTGAAAGATTTAACAAAACTATTCAGGAAGAATACATCGATTATCACCTCTATGAGCTGATTGACCCGATTAAATTCAATCAAGGATTAATGGATTGGTTGATTTGGTACAATACCCGGAGAGTCCATTATGCTTTTAAGAACAAATACTTCCCGGTTCAATACATGATATATTTAGAGAATAACCCTCGGGAGTGCAAAAGTGGGTGGCCTCATACAGTCGTAGTTTTTTGGGCTTTAGGCCCTTGGGGCTGGGGATTTTTGATCCTCGGCCCCTTTTGTTTTTGTCAAAATTTTAAAAAAGCGAACAACTCATTTCTGATTTTGCCATTTCCGCAGGAATTTTATTTCAGAGGAGTTTGAGCTTCTATTGCCAATCATCATTTAACTACCAAATAACCAGAGGAGAGAGACACTTTTTAAAAATTAGTAAATTTTTAAAAAGTGTCTCTCTCCTTATGCATGGAGGTTGTGAGGTGCTATAAAAATTAGAAATAGGCATGGAGTGCTATCTCCAACTCGGAAGCCAGACACGGGCATCGTAAGCTTTGGGACTCAATGGCAACCCATAAGTCAGAGGGGCGAAATATACGAAAGCCACGGCGGAGGCAATGACTAGTCCGATGAATATTTTTCTTGCCCTGAGCTTGTCGAAGGGTTGAATATTTTCAATCAAATAAACCAAGATAAGGATAGCGAATATGAGGGCAGTCAGATAATGATATAAAAACATGACTCTTTTTATTCCGATAAATGGCAACAAATTTAATACATAACCACCCAAAAGTATTCTAATAATTTTGTGCCGAGTTACATACATTAAAGACAGCAATATGGCCACGGTCGAACTCCACCAGATAACAGGATTGCCGAGCAAGTAGATTCTGGAATTTTCGGAAACCCAATAAAATATCGGCCTCACCATAAAAGGCCATGTATACCACTGACTGCCGTAGGGATGAGTTGCGGTGAGCCGCTGATTGGACTGGTACATTTGAATATTTAGTTCAACAAATTTTTTAACGACATTTTTGTTTTGGAAATTAGGGCTCATGAAAGCATCACCTATGCCGGGTTTTGTAAGTAAAGAAAAATGAATGGCAAAAACAGAAAAATATATAATGAGGGGTATAAAAATAAAGAAAATCGCGCTTTTTAGAAATTTTATAAACTTATCGTACGAAAGGTTTATAAAACATCTCCAAATTTCAAGAATAAGCGGCAAGGCAAGAAATGTCAGCCCAGTCCATTTTATTGAAATAGCCAGTCCGCCAAAAACGGAAGCCAGTATCAAGTATTTAGTATTAAGTATTTTGGAGCGGTATTTAAAGTAAAACAACAAAGAAAGGAATCCGAAGAGCAGTAAAAAACCATCCATAAGGGCATAGTGAGTTTGGACGATTAGGGCATTCTCAATAGCTACCAGGAATCCTGCGGCAAAGGCCGCTTGGCGGGAAAACTTTAATTGTAAAGCGAGCAGAAATATGACAATTGGCAGGAGTGCTCCCGCCAAAGAGGGAAGGAACCGGAGGGCCATGTATTTATTGTCGGGAAACTGTTCGCCAATCTGGGCAAAACTGAATTCCGGCTTGAAATTGAAAATTTTGGCGAAACCGGCAATCATCAGCTTGCCCAGCGGAGGATGGATGTCAAAATAGTATTCATGAGTATAGTAGCCCGATACGAACTTGCCAAAGTGGACTTCATCAAAAACTGTCTGGTTTGGATGGCCAAAAAAGGCAAAATGAGTTACCAAACTTAAAATAAACAATATCAAAATAAGCCGTTTATTATTCATATTGATTATGATATAATAAAAATCATGAATCTTGAAACCTGAAACTTGAATCTTTTTTAAATCATGTTTCATGTTTTACGATTTAAGTTTTATAATTCTTATGTTTGACCTCATTATAATTGGTGGATCTGCCGCTGCCACATCGGCCGGCATTTATGCCGCCCGACGCGGGCTTAGTTTTAAAATTGTTACAAAAGATTTCGGGGGCGAAGTGGCAACTTCCGGTGAAATAGGCAACTGGCCTGGAATTCCCAATACTGACGGAATAACCCTTGCCAATCAATTCAAAGAACATCTAAAATTCTATAATGTTATTCCGGAGGAAGGCGTGGAGGTTGATAGAATAATTAAAAATGAAAATGGCACTTTTTTGATAAAAACCAAAAGCGGCAATGATTATTCAACCAAAGCCATTATCGTGGCAACCGGAGTTCATCCGAGAGAGTTAAACATACCGGGTGAAAAAGAATTCAGAAACAAGGGTGTCAGTTATTGCACAGTTTGTGACGGACCGTTATTTGGAGGGAAAATAACGGCTGTAATCGGAGGAGGCAACTCCGCGCTTGAAGCTGGATTGATGATGGCCGATATCTCAAGCAAAGTTTATGTGATAAACAAAAACTTGGAATTTAAGGGAGATAAGATCTTGCTGGATAATTTAAAAACTAAAAATAATGTGGCAATTATTTACGGCGCAGAAACTAAAGAAATAATCGGCGAGCAGCCCGCCCGAACGGCTGAAGGCGTTCAGTCGGGCGGGTTTGTGACTGGTCTGAAATATGAAAAAGAGAGAGAGTATGAAATTAGGGTGGACGGCATCTTTGTCCACATAGGCATGATCCCGAATTCAAATATTGTTCCGGCTGAAGCGCAAAAAAACAATTTCGGAGAAATTCTCGTAAATAAAAACTGCGAAACCAATATTCCCGGACTTTATGCCGCCGGCGATGTAACTGATATTCCGTTTAAACAAATAGTCATCGCTACCGGTCAAGGCGCTACTGCATTGTTAAGCGCGGTACAATATTTAAATAAACAGGCCGGATAATTAATTTATTTTGTTTTTTAGCGGTCTCGGAGTTTGTTTCGGTGCTTTAGCCCGAAAACTCTGTAGCGGATTTTAGCCAAATGCAATCAAAGCTTTATATTTTAGCGGTGATGTTGGCCGGTTTGGTTGTTGTGAATGTTCTTTTTGTCGTTCCCGTGCCGAGCGCCCCAGTGCCGATATTGAACAATCTATTGAAGCCGTCTCAAAGTTTAGCCGTCTCTGCAACTCAGGCGTATCTTCTTCCGATTTCCGAGCCGAGCTATTTTCCGATATATGACGCGAAAACTGAAAAGCCGGAGATAGGTGCCAAGGCGGGTTTGGTTTATGATACGCGGTCTGGAAGATTTCTTTTTGCTAAAAATCCGAAAATCAAGTTGCCTGTTGCTTCTTTAACCAAGATATTGAGTGCGGTTGTTGTATTGGAAAACTTTGACACGAAAGAAGCGATAGTAATTCCGAAGGAGGTTCTTAAGGTTGATGATGAAAAACAGAGTTTATATCTGGGCGAAGAGATTACGGTTCAAAATCTTCTCAAAATGATGCTGATAGAGTCGTCCAACGATGCCGCTTATGCTCTTGCCTATTACGCTAACGGTAAGGGAATTAATTTCGCGGAAAAGATGAATGAGAAAGCCCGGTTGTTAAGCATGAATGATTCCAATTTTCTTGATCCGGCCGGTTTAAACGATGATGCTTACTCTACTTCGGAGGACTTGGTAAAATTAATCAGATACTCTTTTAAATACGATTTGATTTGGGAGATTTTGACCGAGAAGAGTATCGTTGTAAAATCAACTGACGGCAAAATCGAGCATAAATTAGAAAATACTAACCAACTACTCGGAGTCGTTCCGGATATCTTTGGAGGTAAAACAGGATACACGGATAGCGCTCTGGGTGGCATGATATTAGTGGTGGATATTCCCGATAAAAATGATAAACTGATAAGTGTCATACTTGGTTCGCGGTCGCGTTTTGACAATACTAAAAAATTAATTGATTGGGTTAAATCAGCATATCGATGGGATTAAATCCTGAAATTTTCTCTGTTTTAAATGTCGTCAGAATATTCGTGGTGGCCACCTTGGCTTTTTTTGTTACTTTATTGATTACTCCGGCTTGGACCAAAGTTTTGCATAAATATAAGTTAGGGAAGCAAATTCGCACTGATACGGCATTTAAAAGTTTGCATACTGAAGGCGGACCGATTGCCGCAAAGTTACACCAAGCTAAAGAAGGAACTCCGACTATGGGCGGGGTAGTAACATGGGCGACCGTGGCAATTCTAACGATAGGTTTCTGGTTTTTGGCATACTTTTTCCAAGGATTCTGGGTAAGGATGAATTTTTTCAGTCGCGCTCAAACATGGTTGCCTTTGGGGGCAATGATGTTTGCCGCACTTTTGGGAGCCCTCGATGATTATTTAGGAATTTTACGCGTTGGCCCTAAAGGTGGCGGATTGCGTATGAGTTATCGGATGTTATTATATGTTCTGGCGGGTGTCGTTGGGGCATGGTGGTTTTATTTCAAGCTTGGTTTTAACAGCGTCAACATTCCTTTTCTTGGCGACTTTTTAATTGGCTGGTGGTATATACCGTTTTTCATATTAACAATCGTAGCAACGGCATTTTCGGCAAACGAAACCGACGGGCTGGATGGTTTGGCAGCTGGAATTTTTTTGACAATGTTTGGGGCTTACGCTGTTATTGCTTTTGACCAGGGAAGAATGGACTTAGTCGTTTTTCTTGCCGCGATAATGGGTTCTTTGGTTGCTTTTCTTTGGTTTAATATTTATCCGGCAAGATTTTTTATGGGCGATACCGGGTCTATGTCATTGGGGGTTACTTTGGGTGTCGTGGCCATGCTTACAAACACCCCATTTCTCTTGATACCAATCGGCGCTATTTTTATAATGGAATCCGGTTCTGTAATTATTCAGCTTTCTTCCAAAAGATTTCGGGGTAAGAAAATATTTTTATCTACTCCGATTCATCATCACTTTGAGGCGTTGGGCTGGCACGAAACCCAGGTGACGATGCGCTTCTGGATGATATCTGCCATCGGAGCTATCATTGGACTGATTATATTTCTCATTGACAGTAAATTGCCTCCGTTGTTTTAATGTTTGGAAGTTGAACTTCTAAACAACTTCTAAACAAAAAAGAGCTGGTCAAGCTCTTTGTTCCGTCGGCTGACGGGTATTTAATGACCGATTTGGTTAATTTTGTACTCCCGTCAGCTGGTGATCAACTAGTTTGCGGTATGGCAGACACGATTTGTAAAGCTCCTCATGCTTGCCCTGTCCGGCGATCTGTCCTTCTTCCATCACGATGATGCGGTTGGCATATCGGATGGTTGAGAAACGGTGGGCGATGATTATTGTAGTTCGTCCTTGCGATGCTTCATTAATGGCGTCGCGTATCTCGGCTTCGACAGAGGCATCCAAACTGCTGGTTGCTTCATCAAAGATGAGTATTGCCGGGTCCTTGATAAGCGCTCTGGCGATGCCCACCCTTTGGCGTTCTCCACCGGAAAGTTTGATGCCTCGCTCGCCGATTAGTGTGTCAAACCCTTTTTCGAGTTTGTGCGAGAAGCGACTTATTTGCGATATCTGAGAAATCCGCTCTAATTCCTTATCGGTGACATCTTTGGCTCTTCCATTCAAGCCATAGAGGATGTTATAACGAATGCTTTGGTCAAAGAGGGGAACCTGCTGTTCCACAACGCCTACTTTTGAGCGGAAGCTTTGAAGATCCAAGACCCGGAGGTCCTGGCCATCAATAAGAATTTGTCCTGCCGTTGGGTCACTTGCCCTAACTAACAAATTGGCTAATGTTGTCTTGCCAGAACCGGATTCGCCAACGATGGCAATGGTCTCGCCTGGCTCAATAATAAAAGATATGTTTTGGAGGGCTGACCGTTTTGATTTTTCTGACTTTTGTTGAAGATCATCTTCCTCGTCGTCTTCATTGCGGGAGATCAGCATGCGGTTCCCATAAGCAAATGAGAGGTTGCGCACTTCAATGTGTCCCCGCATTGATTCAAGTATAACCGGATTGGGAATTATTCTCACATCACTCTCAATGGTCAAGAATTCACAGTACCTTTTTATCGAAGTCCACATCCTTATGATTTGTCGCTGGAGACTTCCGACGTTCCACACGCTATCAAGAGCGTTGTTAGACCAAGACCAGAAGACAACGATATGGCCGAAGGTGTACTGGTGACTGTAGATGTAGTAGGCACCCAGAGCCATAAGTCCCAACCGTGCAAAGATAATTGTCATGGACTTTAGATAAGCGTAGACCAAGAATCGGAGCCAAAGTGGCTTTGCGAACTCTACTGTCTCTTGGTATTTTGTATCAGCTTCTGTCCGAGCTTTTTTTTCTTGAGCATTAACTAGAACATGGCAGACATGTTGGACGATCTCGTTCCGAAATTTTGATTCTCGGTTCCACATCTTCTCAAGTTTTTTTAGTTTGCCCTTGAAGGTGTGGTTCATCCAAAGTGTTAGCGAAACAAAAAGTATCAATGCTGTCAGAACTATGAGTCCCATCGTCATGCTCAACCAACACATCGCAATCGTCATGATAATCACTCGGGTTATTGTCGGAGCAATCTCATATACAAACATATTCACCAGCGCGGTCAGCGAATTCTGACCTCGGTTAATAATGCTTTGTTTGACGCCGGAGTGGAGAGCGTTGTGCTGTCCAATGGAAAGACTCATCATTCGGAACATGGTCTGGTCGTTTGCGGCCTCATCAATGTCGAAATCAACCTTGTTGACTTCAAACCGTTCTCGTCCAAAACCTATTAAATGGCTGAAAAGCATGATGCCTCCAGCCAGAGCGATAAGCCAATACGTCTGGCTCATTGCCGTTCCACGGCTGATGTTATCGAGAATAGTGCCCTGAACATAGGGCCCTACCAGCGACAAGGCCTGGATTAGGGTAATGAGAGACAAAACTGTTAATATCCTCCACTTGAGAGGGCCAAATATGGCCCAAACTTGCTCGAGGAACTGCCTCTTTGTAGACATGCCGAACTCTCCTTGTGTTTAGTTAGAAAAGGGCTAGTTTACTCGTTTCATATTATACTATTACTATCACTTTTTGTCAATTTCAGGTTTTAATTCGGTTTCAAAATAGTCCATAATACATTATAATTAACGCAAATGAACAGAAGATTGCTTGCAATAACTTTGATCTTGGTAGTTTTCGGTTTAGTTGTTTTGTCATCGGCTGGAATCGTGGATGGCCAGAAGAAATTCGGTTCGCCTTATTATTATTTAACTCACCAATTATTATACGGGGTCATACCTGGTCTTATCGGGATGTTTATTCTTTTCCGGGTTGACTACAGATTTTGGAAAAAAATATCGCTATTTGTTTTGATCGGTTCGTTGGCGCTAATGATAATGATTTTTATGCCTAATTTTGGGCAGGGATTGAAAGGGGCAACTCGTTGGATTAGTTTGGGAGCATTTTCTTTTCAGCCATCCGAGATATTGAAACTTTCTTTGATAATATATTTGGCGGCATGGTTCGGAAATAGAAACGAGAGAACCAAGAAGTGGTCTTATGGCATTATGCCATTTTTGATCGTCCTGTCTTTTGTGGCTTTGCTTTTATTTCTTCAACCTGACATTGGGACACTGATTGTTGTTTCTTTTATTTCTTTGGGAATTTATTTTTTGGCCGGCCCAAGTTATAAGCAATTTGTGGGAATAATACTGGTTTTATTTTTAGGATTATCGGCCATAATTGTTGTTGAACCGTATCGGTTTGAGCGCCTAAAATCATTCTGGGACCCATCTGCCGACCCGAGAGGAAGTTCTTACCAGATAAACCAATCTCTGATAACAATCGGTTCGGGGGGATTACTCGGAGTGGGTTATAATAATAGTTCCCAGAAACAGGGAGGATTTTTGCCGGAGGTAATAGGTGATTCTATTTTTGCAATTATTGCCGAAGAATTGGGGTTAGTTGGTTCGGCGGTCACGGTCGGATTATTTGGAATGTTGAGTTTCTTTATGGTTAGCATCGCCAAGAATGCGTCCGATAAATTCGGAGCTTTGTTGGTTATGGGAATAAATATTTGGATAATGTCCCAAGCGTTCGTTAATATAGCCGCCCTCTCGGGCCTTGTTCCTCTGACTGGGATTCCTTTGCCATTCATAAGTTATGGCGGCACCGCTATCGCGGTTCTGTTATCAGGAATGGGGATTGTGTTTAATGTTGCCAAAAACTAAAGTTGTAATCTGTTGAAGTCAGACTTCAACAAAAATAATATCTTTCAGTTTATTTTCTAGATTAGACAGAGAATTTTTAGAAAATTCTTTAAAATCTTTTGGGGTTGGGAAAATTTCTCCTAATATTTCTTGATCTATAATAGCTGATACTGTTTGATTTCTAACGCTTAAATTAAAAAGGCTAGAGAATTTATATTCTGAAGCCCATTGGAAAGCTTTGTCAAACTCTTTTAACGCTTTCTCGAAACCACCAGGATAAATTTCGAATAAGTTCTTTACTTGTATGTATACGCTAAGGTGTTTTAGGTAATTATCATTAGTTACTACCCGTGCTTTATATGCTCCTTGGAATAATCTTCCCGATTCCTGATATTTAATATTAAAGTAATTTGTCATGCCAGTGCCTAACCTTCTCATAAACAAAGTTATTCCACCTTCTTTAATTTCTTTAGCTAAAATATGGAAATGATTGTCTCGTAGTGTAAAACACAATATTTTAACTATAGGTTTTCTGGGTTGCCAATCTTCTGGCCATCTGTTGAAGTCAGACTTCAACAGATTTCTAATTGGATTTGGGGGTGTAACCTCTGTATTAAAATAATAAAGATATTGTAAAAATCTAAATTTATCCCGGACATCTTTAACTATGAGTTGTTTTCTGTTGCCCCTATTATAAATGTGAACATAATCACCTAAACCGAATGGTTCTTTTCTCATGAGTTATTTATACCACTGTTGAAGTCAGACTTCAACAGTAAAGAAGTAGCCCTTTACTTTTTTTAAAAGTTTGTTATTATGATGGAGGTTCTTTTTGTATTAGGAAAACCGATGCCACAAGAGCCACAAGTGCTACCACAGGGTGTAAATCCCGAGTATGTTGTGCTTGTTGATGGTATTTACCATGACCTTTGCGTATTTTGCAAGGCCAACACGGGTGTTCGCACGGATTGTTCGGTTGAACGACGGATATGCTATGTTGAGGGATGCGGCCAGTTTTGTGAAGATTGCTGGGATCAAACTGAGTTCATGACATAAGAGTATGCCGCCCAAGAGGCGGCTTTTTTATTTACCCCAAAACTGCTTTTCTCGTGGTTCTGTTGTCAGGGATGGGGATGGTGTTGAATGTGGCGAAGAAGGTGTAGGTCGTGAAGCCATAACACTTTTTACATCCGGTCCTCGTCTTCTAAAATTTTCTTAGTTCAATAAGGATTTACGTCCAAAATAACAGGTAACCCACGCTTGCCCCCACACTCATGCATGAGTGTGGGGGCTTGCCTCCTCGTCCATCTTACGATTGGCGGGGCGCTCGACAGAGATTCTAGGGCCGGCTAAAGCACGGCCCTCCGAGCACCTATTATTTTGGATAAATCCTAATCTCACTTTCATAAATTTTCTTGCCTGCGGGTATGTAAAAAGTGTCATGGGAAAAAACTCTTGCGATGTTTGTTTTTTGTTGTAATATTAAAACATGGAACAAGAACAGCTCAATCAAATTGTTCAGGATTTTTTATCAAGATTGAGTTTGCCGGAAACAAAGGCCGATAAGCCGTTTGTCGTGGCGATGATCGGTTTGATAGGTTCGGGAAGAACTATGGTTGCTAAAATGTTCGTTGAAAAATTAAAGGGCGCTGTTTTAATTAAATCCGATTCAGCTCGTTATCTGCTGAAAGAAGCCGATTTGCCGTGGGGTGATAATGTCCGCCAAATATTAAAAGGAGTAGCAACTGATTTATTGAATAGGGAATATGGTGTTGTTTTTGATGGAAACGCCACCGACGAAGAAGACCGAAAAAATATCAGCGATATGGCCAACCAAAACGGAGCAGAGGTTTTCTATATCAGAATAAATATAGATTCAGAAATAGCCAAAGAAAGAAAACGAACTAGATACGAGGATCCTTCCTGGGTTTCAAGTTTTGATGATTTTCGGGTCAATACAACCGACAAAATGCTTAAGAATATAGACGAGCGGGCTGAATTGCACCAGAAATTGAAGTCATCGGAAATCCCGAATTTGTTGGGCGAGGTAAACAACGACGGTTCTCTGGAGGAGCTCAAAAAACAAGTCGAAGAACTTGTCCCTAAAATTAAAATATAGCCAAAGCCGTCCTGCGGGACGGCTCGTTTTTTGATTCTGTTATAATTAACCCTAGGCACAATTATAAAATTATAATATCTATCCAAGGATTGATCCTGGGCTATTAAAACAAAAATCGCCTATTTGGCGATTTTTGTTTATTTGGCGAGTTTTGCTAAAAGGCGGGCCGTGTTGGATTTGAGGCGGGAGGCTTTGTTTTTCTTTATAACCCCAGACTTGGCCGCTTTGTCCAATGTCTGATAAACCTTGGGCAACATCTTTTTGGCCTCATCTTTCTTGCCAGCGGCTACCAGCTTTCGGAAATCCTTTACTGTCGCTTTGTAGGCAACAATTTTCTTAATATTTCGCACTCTCCTTGTTTTATTTTGTCTCAACGCCTTTTTGGCGGATTTTGTAATTGGCATA
>ERZ1292632.1738-Hain-H43-01um-R2-1738-length-20125-cov-14_pt1 | contig 11473 bp, 14 predicted proteins | sample MGYA00564407_ERZ1292632 | MGnify/ENA primary metagenome ERZ1292632 (study PRJEB36523, sample SAMEA6512637) | groundwater metagenome | collected 2019-01-08 | study: AquaDiva: Metagenomics assemblies of 32 groundwater samples
TCAACGTCACTACCGCGAACGAGATGTCGTTCTGGGGTGATCGGGGCGACGGCACTGTTGAGCAGCTTGCCACAATCGGAGTAAAGACATCGGGGGCTGATTATATAATTGGTTCGTTCGGCTCACTTACATCTTCTCGCATCGCAGTTGATGGCCGAACTAATTCTGCATCTGGCCCTGCCATTTATGGTGTTGGTTTTGGTGGTCCGGGTATTTCCGGTACGTCATCTACGGGCACAGGTATCAAAGGGGTTTCAAGTTCGGGTCCAGGATCTGAATTTTCTAGTAACTCGTCTCGTGGTGCGATTAACATCATCCCAACAATTTTTACGCCGAGCGTTGGGACTGAAGGTGATTTGTTTGCTTATAGCACGGATCACGTGCTCAAATATCGTGATAACAGCGCTTGGCGCACGGTGCTTACCGATGCTTCGCTGACGAGTGCTTTGACAACTGTCGGCGCGCTCAACGCCGGTTCTATCACCAGCGGTTTCGGCTCGATTGATGTGGGCGTGGATGCGATATCGGGTGGGGCGATCAGCGGGACGACAGGAGCGTTTAGTTCCACATTGACGTTGAGTGGTACCGCAGCTAACATCGCGCTTGGCTCAAACTACATCTCGAACGGTGGAACGGATGCCGGGCTGAGCTTTGATGCGAGCAACAATGCAACGCTGAGTGGGCAAGTTGGCATTGGTGATGTTACGCGGATTGCCTCACCAGATGGCGGTTTTGCCGGCAATGCGGTTATCCGGGCAGATGGGGCAGGAGCTGCCGTGGCGAACACAACGTTCGTCAACGAGAATACCACCGCCGGGAACGGCATTCTGCTCGAATTTGCGGGTAAGACCTCGACTGGGGCGTTGATCGGGTTTTCGCACATTGTGTCCGTGCTTGATGATCACATCAATGGAAGCACCGATTCAAGTTTGCTTTTCAAAAATCGTGTTGCCGACGTATTGACCACGACACTTAGCCTTGTCGGTGGCAACGTCGGCATCGGGACGGCGAGTCCGAACTACCCACTTTATATTTCTTCGTCAAACTACAATACGGAAATAATACGAGTACAGTCGAACAGTACAACAGGCGGTTCCTTCATGGCATTTTCTAGCGGTGCGGCAAGCACTCAACGGGGATTTATAGGTGCGGCGAGACAGTCTGGCAGCGAAGTATTATTGACCGGCGAACTTGTTAATTCAATGGTCATTAGGTCGGAAGCAGCTATGCATTTTGGCACAAACGGAGATAACTTACGTATGACCATAGACACAAGCGGCAACGTCGGCATCGGGACGACGGGGCCGCAGGCACTTCTCCATGTTGGTGCGGGTGCTGAAACTTCTCTTGCGACATACGGCGGGACATTAAAAGTGTTTACGGGTGCGTATAATGGTCCTGAAGCAGTGGGCGGAATTGAGTTGCCAAGCACTACTTCGGGATATGGGGCTAAACTTTATACAAACAATGCTCTAGACCTTTTTGGTATAGCTGCTCGTTACGGTTCCGCAACATGGTCGCCACAAATGGTCATAAAATTACAAACCGGCAACGTCGGCATCGGGACGACGAGTCCGAACAATGGTCTTACAGTTAGTAAAGCAAGTGTCGGTTCTGCTGTTCGTTCAGATGTTGTCAACACTGATAATACTAATGGTGCTTCACACGCTTGGTTTGTCGCCTCTGTCGGCGGAACATCTGCTGGCGACCCATTTATAACATTTGACGTTTCAGGGACTACTGATTGGTCATTGGGCATAGATAACTCTGATAGCGATAAATTAAAGATTTCCCAATCTACTGCATTAGGTACCACGGATAGATTGACTATTGACACCTCCGGCAACGTCGGCATCGGGACGACGGGAGCTTTAGCAAAAGTCGCCATCAACGGGGGTCTGCATGTCGGTGGGGATTCGGATCCGGGGGATAACAACGCGCTGATCGATGGTACGCTCACGGTGACGTTAGGGTGCGATGCGAATGACTTTGAGGTAACGGGCACGGGGCTCGTCTTCGACGGCATCGTAGCCGGCACGGGTGTTCAGTACGCTAATTTCGGCAATACGGGGGGTTGGCTGATACTGGGGGCGGAGAGCTCCACGGGCGGGGGCCTCGTTACTGGGTCGGCCGCTTACTCGTCAGTCATAGGCGACAAGCTCAATCAGCCGCTGCACCTGGCCACCAATTCAATCGTCAGGGTCACGGTGTCCGCTGCGGGCGAGGTGACGATGCCCATGCAGCCGGCATTCCTCGCGTATAACTCGGTGACCGATACGAATGTTACTGGAAATAGCACATTAGTAACGGTAAATTTTGATACTGAGGTGTTTGATCAGGGCGGTGATTTCGCCGCCGATACCTTCACCGCGCCGGTGGCAGGGCGATATCGATTTTCGGCCTCGGTTTTCTTTAATGAGGTTGGGAATGCTACGTTCTTTGATTTATTTTTGGTCACCAGCAACCGCACGTATTTATTACACCATGTTGGCGAATCTTCATTTACGCAATTTAGCAACGGCTTGAGTGGCAGTGTGTTGGCCGATATGGATGCTGCTGATACAGCCTATGTACAGGGTAGAGTCATCGGGATAGGCGCAGATACGGCAGATATTCTTGGTGCCGCATCACCTCAGACGTTTTTCTCAGGGGAGCTCGTATGCTGACCGACGAGGACAAGGTGGTGCTCGCGCACATGGTCGAGGATCCTGATGCGTGGATTGCGCACGCTCTCGCTACCGTGGGCGTGGAGGCGGTGTTCGCCAAATGTCGGCGCGATATTCATGTCGCCGCGTATCGTGTCACAAAAGACGCTGCGGGGTATAAGCCGCGTGGCCCATTGCCGAGCGATAAGGTGTGCGCGGCGGTGGCAGCGGTGTTAGAAAGTAAGACGGCGCAGCAAGGCCGAGTCAACAAGTTGTTTTCTTAAGAGGAGTACTATCATGGCTGACGAGCAAAGACTTAACATCGATATCAGCAATTACCTTAAGCTCAAGGCTGAGGGTTCCGTACGCATCATTAAGGTCAACGGCGTCGCCCAGTACGCGCAGCGCCGATATGACCCCGTGACCGGGGCACCGATCCCGGTCCTTGTCGCGTTGCGACGTGAGGACGTGGAGCAACAGCGGAAGCTGATCTCGGGTGTGGTTGACGCACTTAACGCGGTGCTGGCGGACATTGATGCGGCGGTAGAGGTTTAGCGGGTGACCACCAACGTACGCTTTGTTTGGAATAACGTCGGTGACGGCACGTCGTCGCTGACGGCTACGTCGTCCGCCGGCACGCTCTTACCCGCAAATATGCAGGCGGACGAACGCGCAGCGGTGTGGCGTTCCAACACGCAAGAGCTCGCCGCAGCGCCTACGGTTAACGCTGCGGGAACGGGCTATGTACCGGTGGATGTCGTCACGCTGCTCGTTACCGGCTCGACATCAACGGTGAAGGGAAGGGTAGAGGTAGCGACGACTAAGGTTTCGGCGACACCGGGGATCGTTGCGGCAGGAACGGGCGGCACGCCGGGTGCGGCGGTTGTGACCGGCACCACAGGGACCGGCACTAAGTTCACCGCTAACGTCACCATCAGCGCCGGGGGCGCGATTAGCTCCGTAGATTCTCTCGCCGGCGGTGGTAGCTATACCGTAAATCCAACGAATATTAACAACGAACCCGTTACGGGCGGTGGGTTGACGGGGGCGGCGCTATCCGTGGTGATGGGTGTAAATACGGTGACAATCTACAGCCGGGGCACCTACACCGTTACTGGCACAGTGGCGACACAGGATTCTACTACCGGCTCGGGTACGGGGGTGACCTTCACTGCGGTGACGTTCCAGGTTAAAGAGCAGACGTTGACTTTTCAATGGGCAGCGTCGCAAACGGTGGATAGCATCTGCTTGGCGTGGACGAACTTAACCTCGACTGCAACGGTGCGCTGTCGAGGTTACACTAACACTGGCGGCAGTGGATTGTTATTCGATAATACCGTTTCGCCGGACACGGGTCTCAGCATCGGCAATACGACGGTGCAGAACTGGATTGCGGCGTCTTACGCGATCAAGGAACTTCAGATTCTCATTATCGATGAGGCAAACCAAGACACCTACTTTCAGGTTAGCCGCGCCGTTATCGGCGCTCGGATCGAGCCCGTGCGCAATGCCTCGCAGGGATCGTTTAGCGTTGGCTGGCGTGAGCAGACTAAGCCCGTTCGCGCCGAATCCCGTGATCTGCGCATTGAGCCGGGTGGACGGTATCGGAGCCTGCGGTTGAATCTTAGCCTGTTGGAGGTGGCGTCACGGGATCTGATCGTAGCGATGGTTGCTAACGGTCTCGGCAATGGGGTATGGGTGTCGGCGTTCCCCGAAGACGGCACTGCCTCTACGCGTCAGCTTCATGCGTTTTGGGGCGCGCTGGTACAAGATGTTGATTTCAGCTATCCGCTGCTTGATCGGTGGGCGGCACCGCTGGTTTTTGAGGAAATGGGGTGATGAGGCGGATTGTTGCTGTGTTTCTGATCGTGGCATCTTCGCTTGCCGAAGCACAGGAGTGGGGTCGTTACGCCAACTCAATGCCGATAATCATACCGACGCCGCGTTTTGTTACTCCACCCCCACCAGTGCTGATGGTTGATACGCGCGTTTTTCCGTTCACGCCAGAGACGGTACGTGAGTTGAACGCACGCCTTGCGGCAGGCTTACCTGCTAAGCGCGATGCCGCGTCTTTGCCAGAGATCTTACAGCCACCCCCGTTACCGAATGGTAAATAAAAGGAGCCCGGAGAATGACTAACCAAGATCACGAGCTCGGCCACCTGTCCGCTTCCATCGAGGAGATGGAAAAACGGATCGACCGCATCTATGCGGGGATAACGCAACGGATGAAGGAAGATCATGATGAAACGCGCGCGAGAATCGTGTGCATCGAGCAGCGTCTCAAAAGCATCGATCAACACCTTTCATTTACCTATTTTCTGTGGCAGGTGGTTAAGGCCCTCATATTTACCGTACTCGCCGTTCTAGCGTTTAAGCTCGGCGATGTGAAGCAATTATGGGCGTGGTTCAAACTATGAATGGCGCGCTGAAATTCGCCATCGACCTAATCGTGCTGACGCTCGGGGTGTTTGGTTCGGTGATGCTCGCGTACATCGGTGCGCGCATCGTGCGGGCGATCAGCAGAGGGGATCTACGGCCCGAGCACCTCGTTGCGGATAAGGGTTCGAACTGCTTCAGCCTATCAAAGGTTGGGCAAGCCATTGGTATGGCCGCTCTGTCACTCGCTTTTATCTACGTCATCACGCATGTTGATTTTGAGGATGATACGGTGGGCGGCTGGATCTACTGGCTGTTCGCTGCGTATGGGACAATTATGATACTGCCGCAGGCGTGGACGAACTTTCTCAACCAGAATAAACCACCACCGATTAGCACATCGAAGGTAGGCTCATGAGGATCATGCTTTTCGCATTGCTCGTATCCGCCTGCGCTCCGGTGCCGTTGCGTGGGCAGACTGGCGCGACGGTCGATCCGCCTGGAGGCTATGTCGAGTATTGCATCCGGCATCCTGAGAGACAGGAGTGCGGCGGTGGACGATAATGACTTGTGGGAAGTCAACGAGATCGTGAACCAGCTCCCTTACCAGAGCGACGCGCACCGCTACGGACAGGCCGATTTTTGGGAGCGCGCGGACGGTAAAGGTAACGATTGCGAGGACTACGCGCTGGGCAAGTTGCACCGCCTACTCGAGCGCGGCTGGCCGGTGGAGAAGTTGCGCCTTGCCTGTTGCTACGTTGAGACTGGCGACTACCATGCCGTGCTCGAGGTCGAGGGGCTTGTACTCGATAACCGTTACACGTTCCCGATGCTTTTTTTTGAATTGGCTGGTAAAGGCTACCGGCCTGACAGGATTCAGCGCGTTGGTGGTTCGCGCGAATGGACTGACTGGAAGTGGATCTGATCTTGCAACGTGAAAATGGCGTGAAGGCCACCCCGGGCGAGCTGTCTGCCGATGGGCGGCCGTTCTGCCGTTGCCTCGAAGATCCCGTTCGGGAAATCGCTGGCGTGCCGGTTGAGCGATGGAAAGTAAAAGGCAACACGGCCATTCCCGCCGGGCGCTACCGCGTGACCATGGACATGAGCGCGCGGTTTAAGCGATTCATGCTGCACGTTCTCGACGTGCCGGGATTCGATGGCATTCGCATTCACAATGGTGATGGGCACGAGGATACCGAGGGATGCCCGCTTGTGAACTACCGACGCGATCCGCTCGACGGCGAGCGATTGGCTGATTACGACCGTGGCGCGATGCTAGACCTGGAAGCGCGTGTGTCGCTGGCGCTGTTTAGCGACGAGGAAGTCTGGCTCGAGGTGCGCAACCCGGAGCTAAGCACATGATGCAGCGCATAACTTACCGGGAGGGCTACAAGTACCAGCTGGTGGCCGACTATAGGCAGCAGATCTGGATCGTGCCTGCGATGCGCGTGCAGACCAGTTTTCTCGAGCTCGGCCATGATGGCATGCTCACGATCCGCACCGGCTACGCTTGGGATGGTGCCAGCGGCCCGGCGATCGACACCAGAAACTTCATGCGCGGCAGCCTCGTGCACGATGCCCTCTACCAGTTGATGCGCGAGGGCCACATTGGGCAGCACCACCGGAACGCCGCCGACCGGATGCTGCAGCGCATCTGCTCGGAGGATGGCATGTCGGCGCTTCGCGCCTGGTGGGTCTACCAGGGCGTGGCATGGGCCGGCGGCCCATCTGCGAGTCCAGATCACGATAATCCAGTCCTGAGTGCACCATAGCGGCAAAATAGCCACGCCGGCAAGCCGCGCGTGGGCGCTCTGCGCTGGCCGTGCGCAGGACGTAGGTTAGGGTGCGCCGGCCAGAGCGTCGCTCAAAACGCTGATTTAGGGGCCTTGGCGAGGCCCATTCCGGTTTGCGTGCACTGAAATTTGGGGCTCAGGATCGAGCCCCTCTATGAATTGTTGGTCGCGCCTGCCGATCAAGCATCGCGACCCGCCAAAATCTGGCCTGCTCTGCGCTGTCTACGTCGCGCTCGTCGTCACATATACATATTTCTACCTCGATCATGTCAGCCGGGGCACAGGTCTCAGCAACTATCCGGCAGAGCACGTATTGCGACCTTCGCCACCGTCGGCGGAAAACATCGCCAATGCCTTGTCTCTGCAACTATCCGGCAGAGCACGTATTGCGACCCCGTGCAGGGAGTCCGGCACGAAGAACTCGACCAAGTCTCTGCAACTATCCGGCAGAGCACGTATTGCGACTGTATCACGGCAGGACCGCCGTGGACGTGGACTTCCGGACACCTTTGCGAGCGGTCCGATACTTCAGCTTGTCGTCTCGCGGTAACACATTGATTTTTCTGTCAGCATCACTTTGCGGCATACGACCGCTCGCGTGCACAGCGGCTGACATCATGAAATTGATTGCGGCATTTTCATCCTGGTCCCACGTCGCTGAGCAGCTCGAGCACGTCCAATTCAGATGCTCGGGATGTTCGGGTGCATTGATCGCCCCGCAGGCCGCGCATTGTGCGGTCGAATGGCCGCCAAGCTTGATGAGCTGTGCGCCGTGCTTCGCTGCTTGGTGCGCCAGCTCACTCAGCAGCACGTGTACCGCCGCACGTACTCGCTGACTGCGCGCGCCGGCATGCTGTCCGCCTTCGACCAATGCGAGTTGTGCGATGTGCAGGTTCTCGACGCCGATCACGCCGTAGCGTGTCACCATGTCGCGCGCGAATAGGCGATAAATTTCTCGACGGTGTCCCATATCCTTCCGACGGCCGCCACGTTCGTACAATTGAGCGCGCCGCAAACTGCGCTCATCGGTATGTTTTCCGCTGTCGATATCGCTTCGCGTCTGCTTGACCCAGTCCATGTGTTGCATCATCGTAGGCGATAGCGATAGCTCACCGGATGCGCCATCCGTACCCCGCCACACCGCGACGCGCAGACGGCCATCATTCATGAGCCGCCAGCCGACATCTATGCCAACTGCATTCGCAGCATGTTGGTGAACTATCTCCAGGCGCGGCCGGCTGATTGTCAGGCATAGTTTCCATCGCCGGCCGCGTGCGCCGCCGTCTGACCAAGTGAGCTGCGCCGATTTCACTCTGCAATCCGCCGGCATGTCGCGATGCCAGAATACCGGGATACGCAGCACATTTCCGACTGCATCAACGCGGAAATCCATCAGTCGCTGCTTGCCAACTTGCGCTGCGATTTGCGTACTAGAAAAACTTCCATCGAACAATTCGCTTGCCGCAGCACCAAGCCCGGATGCTGTGCGCTGGATCTGGATCGTCAGACATCCATCCGTGCGCTCGTCGTCAGAACGGCGCAACCGTCGTCCTGTCTTCATGCACAAATCTCTGGCGCGCGCGAACGAATCGATCACTCTATTGTAATTACCCCAGTATAGCCCGCTACCGTTTCGTGCCTGTTTAATCGCATCGTACCGGCGTTCGGTAAATGCTTTCATCGCATCTGGATGTACCACGCGCCACGCCTTGAGCAATGCGAAGAATTCAGCTCGATGCGCTTTGCGTAGCGTTGCCTCCATATCAATTTGCGCGTCAAATTCCAGCGTCTCAAGATTGCTGCGCTCGGCCTTGCGCTCCGCAGCCCGTTTATCGATAAGCGCGCCGATTCGCTGGCCATCGTGATAGGTGGCGTCGCGCAGGCCGATCAGTGCGGGCACGTCAGCACTCGCTGCAGCTAGAATCGATACGTTATGCAGCTCGTCGATGTTCACGAGCTTGTCCCACAGCGCTCGATTGCGGTCTTGCTCGGCGTAGGCGTGATCCAGTCCAGAGATCGGACGCCCACATCCGTAGGCGTAGACCAGCGATACCGTGTCAGATATTTTGCGTTTCATTTTGTCCTCCATCGCATGTTTGGCATCCTGCCGCTTGATGTTGTTAGCCCGCGCATTCGCAGGTTGGCCAACGTCGGCCTGCCACGCTCGGGGGCAGGTTCCGGGGCGCGGGACCCAGCCGCGGCCGTCATGGTCCCAGCCTGCGGGTAGCTCGGCGGTCATGCGACAGTTTCTTCGTCCTCAATCTCCGCATCTTCATCGACGTCATCGAACAGCGGAGCGCTTTCCTCGATTACGGGCCTACCATTGCGCGCCGCCTCGACGTTTTTCCTCGCCTGCCGATAGTAGGTTTCCTTCAGTTCGATGCCGAGCGCGCGCCGGCCAGCGCACAGCGCGCCGTAGACCTCGCTCCCGACGCCCATAAACGGGGTTAGGATCGTATCGCCATGATTGCTCCAAAGCGTCAGGCAACGGTCGATAACATCAAGCTGCAACGGGCAGACATGCTTCTCGTCGTCTGTTTCCTTCGCCTCGCGGTACGGCATCAATCGGCCGCTGCGAATATCCATCCACACCGGAGATGCGTAGCGTCGCCATATCCAATGCGAGAGAAGATTCTTGCGCTGGTCACCGGTGTAGTTTGAAAATCCCGCAACCAAGTCATCAGGTATCTGGTCGCCGCCAGCGTATTCCTTGAGACCATTCGGATGCTCAATCGGAATCGCGTTCTCACCGGTGCGCTTGAATACCAGCACGTAATCAGGTCCAGCGACCCTGCACATGCTCGAATCGTTCACAATGCTCTTGTGCATAAGCGAGCGCATTCTTGTCCTGCGCGCGATCAGCCACGGATCTTTCCAGATCGTGATCCGGCACATGAAGTTAAATCCATTACTTTCGTGCACGCGCACGATATCACCAGGGAAATCACGCTGAAAGAAACTGCCCTTCTTCAAATCCATGCAATGCACGGCGGTTAGGCGGCCCGGCATCGTGACACGCGCAATCTGCTCGACGATGAAACGGTATTGTTCGATGCCCTCATCATAGGTAACGCAGTTGCTCATGTCGCGCGGATCGTTGCTGTATTGATACAGTTCAGGGAATGGTGGCGAGTAGACCGAAAACCCGATTGATTCTGCCTTGAGATTTGGTAAAACCTCCATGCAGTCCGCGTTGTAGAGCGCGTACCTGTCGTTGATCTCTTGAGAAATTATAGCCATGCCGGCGCGTCCATTTTATGAGTATGATTGTCAATCGTCTTTACGCTCATCGTGTTGTTCATCTCCGCGACCAGCGAGGCAAACATCGCATCCGCCTTTACTTGCTTTTTCTGTAGGTTTGCGGTAACGCTTACCTCGCCTTCGGTGGTAACGATATCCACGTTCACAGGCCCGACTCGCCCGAACCGAAGCGAGCGGCGCACGGCCTGGTAATACTGCTCATAGGAGTGCGACGGAAAGAATGTGTGATCGCCGCAGTGCTGCCAGTTCAAGCCCCATGCGCCCATCTTCGGCTTGGTCACGAGTACTCGGAATTTGCCGGCAGAAAACCCGATCAGCCTTTCCTCTTTCTCGTCATCTGAATTGCAGCCAGCAACCTGCACGGCGCCAGGTATCATCTTTTCGAGAATGTCGCCCTCGTCGTTGTACTGGCACCAGACTACAGCCGGGCGATCATGGTTCACAAGCTTTGCGACCATCTCGCACCGATCGCGCATTGTCAGGCGGCGCTCTTCGCGCTGCTCTTTCAGCGTCATTGCGATCTTGGGGAATAGTTCGCCGTCGAGATTAGATCTGCATTGCACGACATGTTGCGTTACGTTAAGCGGTGGAAGTGCGAACTTTGCGCCGTCGAAACCGATATCCTCCGGCCTTCTGATCGCGCGTGCCCAGGAGCATACCCAACGCCAGAACGGTGTTTCCGCGTGCGGCTTGAAAAACCATTTCGCACGATTCCAAAAATCACCTTCCTTGAATAGCGAATGCCGCATGTTGTCGCTCGACTTGAAGAAATGCGAGAGCATTTCTGATTGCGTCAGCACGCCGAGCGCTTCGGATGCGGTGCCAAGCTCGATGTAATCGTTCGGCGCAGCGGTTGCAGTGTCCAGCATGCGGTATTTAATCTTGGAAAGGAACCTAGTTACTTGCTTGCGTCTCTTCCCATCAAATGCCTTGATCGCACTCGACTCATCGCACACAACGCCAGCGAAATCGTCCGGGTTGAAGTGGTGCAAGCGCTCATAGTTCGTCACGTTTATGCCGGCATGCACTTCTCCTGCATGCGAGCGGTGCGCTTCAATGTCAAACTTCTCTGCTTCCATGATCGTCTGATATGACACGGCGAGCGGGGTAAGAACCAGCACTGGCTTGTTCGTCTTGCGCACTACGTTCTCGCCCCACACAAGAAACTGCGGAGTTTTCCCTAACCCACAATCTTCAATCAATGCCGACTGACCTTTGCGGGTTGACCATTCAACAAGCGCGCGCTGAAAGTCGAAAAGAAAATCCGGCATCCAGATCGGCTCAAAGCCTGCCATAGCGCCGGCCTGAGACTTCGCAGCTATGAACTGCTGATAGTCGCTCAGGGGGGGGGGGGGGGGGGGGGGGGGGGCGGGGGGGGGGGGGGGGGGGGGGGGGG
>ERZ1292632.3725-Hain-H43-01um-R2-3725-length-11468-cov-5_pt1 | contig 11468 bp, 15 predicted proteins | sample MGYA00564407_ERZ1292632 | MGnify/ENA primary metagenome ERZ1292632 (study PRJEB36523, sample SAMEA6512637) | groundwater metagenome | collected 2019-01-08 | study: AquaDiva: Metagenomics assemblies of 32 groundwater samples
AAGCCTCTCCCTGCAACCATGCACCAGTTGTGTAGGACAGCTTCTTGGGCAGGGCGACGTTGCCTGCGGGATTCAGCGTGAGGTCGCCTGTGGTGGTGGAAATGGTGGCGGCCAGTTGAAAGGCCATGCTGCGAAATGCCCGAATGCCGTTAGCTAGCCCAAAAGCCAAGTCCAACGTTGTACCACTGGAGTCTATCAACAGAGCTTCCAGGGAGTCGCCAGTAGCGTTGACGTAGAAGCCAATGTCGCCGTTGGCGGTGACGTTGGAGATAATCAGGGAGTTCGCCTCCACGCCCTGATGGTTGGATGTGCCGACGATGACACCCGTAATCTCCGCATCGGCGGATAGGGCCGTACTGCGATGCCACAGCACCACATCCTGGTCAGTGCCTAGTTCCAAGCCCTTGTCGTCCAGGATATTGATGGATTGAGTCAAACGGGTTATGTACCGTGTCCCGTTGTTGTAGAAGGTGGGATTGCGGATGATAGGTTTATCAGAAAGCATTACCATAGTCGTCTCCTATCCTGAAATATCCGTAAAATACTCGCAGTCCAGTGTGGCTGTGGTGGACACGGCTATGACTTTGAAGCCATCCAGTTCCGCTCGTGAGTTCAGCAAGATGATGTCTCCCACATTCGCTTGCTTACCAAGAGTGGCCGTGGGGTCAGTGCCATCCGTGGTGTATACCACGGATGCGGTACGGACATACGCCTCAGCCACCATAGCAGCAGCGGGCACAGTCAGCGTGACCACCGTGGCCGAAGTGACGCTCAGCCCGAATTGAGCACCTGTCTTTAGTGGCGACCTGCTTCGTACTCCCATGTTCTTGCTCCTCTCTACAATTCAGGCAAGCGGGCATCCTCACCCGCCTGCACTTGGGCTATGGTTTCCTCTATCTCGGCCTTGATAGAGGCGATAAGGCTAGGCTCAAAGTTGATATCCTTCAACGGGTCTCGTTGGCGCAGCCGCTCCATTTCCTCGGCTGTCCGCAAATCGCCCATGCCCTGCTTGTGGCGACCTAAGCGAGTGGTGTCGCACTCCAGCAGGAAGGGTCTTTGCTTCATGCGAACATAGTCTGCCGCCTTCAGCGCCGCTTTCGTGACCTCCTCCACGTCGTTGCCGTCTATGAGCCTGGCGGCAATGCCGTATCCCTTGGCCCGTTCCTCAACGAATGCTACTGGCATGTACTTATCCTCTTGCACATTCCCCGCTACATGGTTGTTCTCGCAGATGATGAGCAATGGAACCCTTTGGACGGCGGCGATGTTCATTCCTTCATGCCATTGCCCATTGGCTGTGGCAGCATCGCCGTGGAACAGCACAACGATGTCATCGGTCTTCTTGTAATTCTTGACCGCCCAGGCCAGCCCAGCCGCCACAGGAACGCACGTACCGACTAGCTGGAAGGTGAACATGAACCGCTTGGCAGGATAGCTAAGGTGCATTTCGCCGCCCAATCCGCCGTTCAGCCCCTCGGCCTTCCCTAGAAGCTCGGCTATCAGTGGGCGTAACGGCACTCCCTTGGCTATAGCGTGGGCTATCGTGCGATGGTGCGTGACCAGGTAGTCGGTGTCCCGCAAGGCAGCGCACACGCCAACAGGGATAGCCTCTTGGCCCTTAGAAAAGTGCAAATCGCCCGCCTTCCCTTCCAGGCACAGGGCTTGCAACCTGTCCTCTAGCAGGCGAATGCGAAGCATAGTCTCCTGAGCCAGCATAAGGCTAGATGGCGCAGCTATTGTCGTCACTTCATCACCTTGGATACCCAAATGTATCCTGTGTCTTTGTCATACCGCTCAAACTTGTACTTCCCGTCCAGAATCAAGTCTATCACGTTTACCCGTGCGGCCTTACCCACGTCTATTGCGATGGAGAATTGACAGGTTCTAGCCGTAGCCGAAGTTATCGAAGTTTCGGATTGCACTGATTATTTCCTCTTCCGTCGGCATCATCTTCCCATGAAGCGCCATGCTCGCTGGAATGGTGGTGCGTGGCGCACCCAGCCGCCTTACTTTGACATGGGGACGCCGCTCCTGAAAGTAGGCCGCTATCTCGGCCCCGATGCCACCATAGGTCACATCTGGCTCGACTATCAGGAGCTTCCCAGTCCGTTCCGTCATCTTGGTGATGAACTGCCAGTGAATCGGGTACAGGGATACCAGGTCTATCACGTCGCATTGTAACTGGAAGGCCTTATCACCAACATCGTAGTGTCGTATGTCGTAGGGGGCCAATGCCCGTTTGACTACCTGGTGCATAAGGCCATAAGTCAGGATGGTTACATTGCCACGCAGCCCCCTTACCGACCAGTTAGCTACTCCAAGAGGCAATGGTTCTGGTTCACTCATTTCATTATCCGTGAACTCACCGTCCTGAATCATCCTGTCCTCGAAGAACAGCGTCACTCCTGGTGTCGCTAGGGCAGTCCGCATAAGACCGTAGGCGTCCCGTGGCGTGGACGGTATCACCACTCGCAACCCTGGGATGTGGGTAAACAAGGCTTCTGGCCTTTGCCCCGTGGTAGGCCCACCCATCAGGAACTCCGCTCGTATGGCGATGGTATGTTCCTGACCGCTTACGAAGTCCAGCTTTGCTGCTGTGTTGGCTATACTGTCCATACAGCGATACAGAAAGTCGGCACTGATGATGTCCACCACGGGCTTCACTCCCAGCAAGGCAGTGCCCACGGCGAAGTTGACATTGCCATCCTCGGAGATGGGCATGGTGTGGATGCGATGGGCGAAGTCCCGTTCTATCTGCGGGGCGTCGTAGTGCATTTTGACTTCACACCCTTCGCCGAAGCAATGGATAGATTCATCCTGACTCATGCCGTCGCAGATGGCTTGGCCGATGGCGTCACGGATTTCATGGTTGCGGACGAAGGGGCTACGTTTCGTTACTGTTGTCACACTAACACCTTTATGCCCTCTGCCTGTAGTATGCGTTCCAGTCCTTCGACAACTCCAACCTTTGGTTGCCACCCTAGAACTTTCTTTGCCCTGCTGTTATCTGCCAGCATCCTGGTGGCATTGGGCGCAGCAGTGGTCTCGAAGGAGGCTCCCATCGCATGGGCAATGTAGTCGGCCAACACGGAGATTTCCGTCTCTGTGCCTGTGCCGATGTTGATAGGCCCCACATAGGGCGTCTCCAATGCCTTGATGAACGCCTGTGCCACTTCCTCCACATATACCCAGTCCTTGGTTGTATTCCCCCCAGGAAGAACAATGGCCCCTTTGCTAGCCTTCGAAAGCATATCTGGGATGAAGTACCCCTTTGACTGTCCTGGGCCATAGGCGTTGAACAGCCTCAGCGTGGTATAGCTCAACCCGTGGTTCTCGTAGTAGAGTTCACACAACTGCTCACCCAGAATCTTGGTAAGGGTGTAGTTGTTTTGCAGCCACAGCGGATGCGTTTCATCCGTGGGCATATACTTTGGAGATATGCCGTAGACATGGGCTGTGGAGGCATAGACTAGCTTCTTGACCCCGCTGGCAAGTGCCATTCGTAGCACCTGATGCGTCCCATTCACGTTCTTATCGAAGGCTGAACCAGGGTACGCATCGCACTCCCTGGGGTTGGCTAGGCCCGCCAAATGGATTACGGCGTCAAGTCCCTTCATGGGAGCGATGGGCTTCGTGATGTCCGCCTCCATGTCCACGGACTCATTCCATCTGAGGTTCAACCACTCATTGTCCGTGGCAATCACCTCATGCTGAGTCTCCCGAAGCGCCTTGACCACATGCCTGCCGATAAAACCGTTGGCTCCTGTCACCAGGACACGCATAAAACCCCCCTATAACTTACTGAAAAACTCGTGGAAATACTCCACAATGGCTTCCCCTTCCACAATCCCAATGCCATGATGCAAACCAAAGAAGAACCCGTTGTCATGAATATACTGGGTGTTTGCCAAACCATCAGCACGAAAGTTGATGTGCCACATAGCAGGTTGAATTGCCATGTTGCTGCCTTCTATGGGCCTAGTCTCCAACCCCTTGCTTTCCAAGAAATCCATGAGCTTCTTTTTCGTGAACGGTGCGCCCTTCTTGACTGTGATGGGATAGGCAAAGTAGCTGTGCCGTGTGTTCGGGGCCTCAGACGGCAGTTGTATCCAGTCCTGGTAGCGTCCTAACTCCTGGTTGAAGTAGGACGCCAAGTTCCTGCGAATCTCCACCAGTCCTTCCAACCTTGGCAACTGGTGAATGCCAAACGCCCCGCTTATCTCGGTCGGCCTCATGTTGTAGCCTGGGTAGGCAAACAGGAACCGTGGGTCTATGGTTGGATTCTGGTAGCTGATGGCATCCCGACAGGACATCTCCCGAATCCACCCGTGCGCTCTCATTGACCGCATGGTGTCAGCCTCACTTATGAAACGGGTCAGGGCTATGCCGCCCTCAATCGTGGAAATATGATGGCTAAAAAAGAAACTGTAGGTACTGCGGTCTCCGAAACTCCCCACCTTCTTGCCGTGGTATTCAGCCCCATGCGCCTCGCAACAGTCCTCCACCACAGCTAATCTATGTTTGACCGCTATGCTCATAATGGCATCCATGTCGCAGGGATTGCCTAGTAGATGGACTGGCATGATGGCCCTGGTACGTGGTGTGATTGCCCTCTCAATGGCAGCAGGAGAGATGTTGTACGTCTCCCTGTCCACGTCCACCAGCACGGGCACACCACCTGCCTGCGCTATTGGGAAGATGGTGGTAGACCAGGTGAGCGCAGGAACGATTACCTCATCGCCAGGTTCCAGGAATAATGATGACAGGGCAAGCAAGTTGGCGCTGGAACCTGAGTTCGTCATCACGCCATGCGTCATGCCCACGTAGTAAGCAAACATCGCCTCGAAAGCCTTGACCTTGGCTCCCATCGTAACCCAGGTGGACATGAGGGAGTCCAAAGCCTCGATGACCTCTGGCGCACCGTAGGTGGGCACATTCAGGGGTATACGAGTCTTGCCACGCACAAACTCCTGCGGCTCATCGTAGCCAGCCATGAGCCGCTTCACCAGACCAGTTATCTCCTGGAACTGGGGTTTATCGGCCAGCCGAGTTAGCTGCAACTTTTTCTCTCCAAGGCTTGTAGTCAATGTTCCTCCAACTTGTTTTGTCTTTCGCCAGCTTCCATTCCAACAGCCAAGAATCCTCAGTGAACTCCGCCAGGTGGTAGAGGCCCTTCGGAACAAAGCGACTGTCTCCAGCCGTCATGTCCTCTGTCCACTCCGCCCCATCCTGGTCACGCTTATCGTAGTGAACTTCTCCTGTTAGTACAGTGATAACCTCATCACAATCGTGGGCATGCCCACCTCGCACACTTCCAGCCACCGAGTGAAGCAGCATCAGTTCCTTGTTGCCAGGTAGGGCGATTGAGTAAATCTGCCCACGGTTGTCGCTGTGTTCTAGCTTCAGCTCAGGCGTGGTCACGGCTTTGTTCCCCCTGTATCAAATACGCCCCCAAGCCCACTAAATGTGACTGGATTTCCCGCCTGCCTCTCCAAGTCCATGTCCAAGATTCGGTGGATAATCCAGTCCGGGCAGGTGTCAAACTCGAATCCCAAGTCCTTGATTTCAGGTTCGGAGGCCGCAGCATTACAGTTCAGGCAGACATAACACCTGATTTTGTCATGCGGTGGCCCACTCCATGCGATGGTGGAGTGCCGCAGAGGGCATCGCCGCTTCGTGCCCCTGGCTAAATCCGCTAGGCCCGCCGCACGGTTGGAACGCTCTCGTTCCTTATCTCGGAAACGGTGGTGGAGCATCTTTTCCACTTCGGCCTGAACATTCAGATATGCTTTCAGGATGGACGCCATAGCTTTGTTTTCTCCTCTTTATGCTGCCCGTTCTGGTGCTGCTTTCCTCTTGCGACACTGTTCAGCACCCCGAAATATGTACCGTATTTGTCCACATACCCGTTGTCCGTCAGAGGGTTGAAATCTGGCGGCGGGCCACGGTCTATATCTTCAAGCCGCAGCCTGTCCCACATTTTGCGATGGTCAGCCCAAAACTCGTCGTATTCCTTGGATGCGTGACGAGTAGGCCCCCTGGTGACTTTGACCACAGTATCGGTGTCCACATAGATACGATGCCCTATGTGATTCAACGCCTGGGAGAACAGGAAGTCGCTGCCTCTCCATGCAGTTGGTTCCAAGACATTGAATATCTTGACGTTGAAAAGCATACAAGACATCGCTGCCCACCTAACGGGGACTAGCCCATGACCTCTTTCTGACAAGTCGGGGTCTGCCAGGGGAGCGATGATTCTGGGCAACCGCTTTTCCATATCGTCCAGCATAGGAAATACTACTGGACGGTCATGGGCTAGAAGCCTGAGTAACGTGTCTTTTTCAAGCAGCACATCGTTGTCCACCATCAGAAGCCACTCCATACCACCGTCACGAGCCATCAGAGAAGCAGACCAACGCATCATCGGAATAGCCTCGAAGGAAAAGATAGAGGCATCCCGCATCTCTTGAAGCGAAATGGAGTGACCTGCCATAGCTGTAGCCAAGAGCATGTCCTGCAAATGCCACCAAGCACCCTTGTCCCACAGATTACCAATGGACGCCACCAGCACGGAGGATGGACGAATGTGGGGCAGATGATAGTTCAGCGTACCGCCCGCAGCCTGTTTGTCGGCAACAGACACATCCCATGTGCTGGCCGCAATCATAGGATGGTTCGAGCGGTCAACAATGGCCTGGTCAGGAATGCCCGCAGCCATGAGTTCTTCACGAGTTGGCAGGTGTTTTTGAGTCATTACTCCCCCCATTCTGATGGAGCAACTTCGTAGCGGGATTCCCGTCCATTGGCCCGTTCACGCCTAGCCTTTTCCATTCCTCCATTGCCCAATACACTCCCTTTTCATCAACCGTGCCCTCACTGAATGCTGGGTCGAATCCTGGCGGTGGTTCCCTATGGCGGTCATTGGTTCGCCGTTTCTCGTAAGCCTGACCAATCTTCTCCCAGAGCGTAGTCCATTTGGTTACAGGCCAACGTGCTGGGCCTTTGGTCAAATGCACTACCGTATCCGTGTCCACGTAGATGCGATGCCCAAAGTGTGCCAAGTTCTGCGCAAAGTGGAAGTCATGCCCATGCCATGCGTATGGGGCAAGGCAGTTGAAAACTTTGGTGTTGAACAACATGCACGACATCACTGACCAAACAACTGGCACCAATCCATCCCCCGTTTTTAGTATCGGTGACGACAATCCCACGCCAGGGTATTCGTCGTTATCCGCAACGGCCATCGGATAGACGACAGGGCGGTCATGGGCAATCAAACGCACAAGGGTATCCTCTTCGACCTTGCAATCAGTATCTAGCAACAGGCACCACTCGAACCCTCCATCCAGTGCCAGCATCGCTGCACAGGCCCGCATGATGCCTATGGCATCGGCTGGCATGGTAGACATATCAGTCGTCTCCTCGAAGGCGACGGTGATGCCGTGACGCTCACTATACCTGAGCATATTTTGTAGTCTCCACCAGCATCCTTCGTCCCAATCGTTGCTGATGGCAACTACTAACGCTGAGTTATGAGCGAGATGAGGAAGGCGGTACTGGATTTTAGGCCCAAGTTGACTATGACCAGTGCCGACCGTGGGCCAACTCGACGCATAATATCCTGGATGCGTCGAGCGGTCTAAGATATAGCGTTCTAATCCTAGCGCACGCAGTTCCTTCAAAGTCTGTGGTTTGCTGTTGAACATTCGCATCCTTCTTAGCAAAAAACAAAAAGGGATGGGCGGAGCGGTACATATACATAATAGACCGCTCCAAGCCCATCCCACAGCTTGCGACTCATTGGCATTTCTCTCACTCTAGCCAACAACGTTACGCCCAGGTTTTAGATGATGTTCAGGTCAACCAGCGCATACTCTGTCGAACCATTTGCCTTGACGCATATCCCCACTACAGGGGAGTTATTGGCTATGCCGCCAGTCATATCAAACACAGTGGCCGTGCTGACGCTAACCGCAACAGAGGCTTCTGTGGCATTACCATCCGAGTCTACTATCTGCGCCCTCATTGTTGTAGCCGCCGTCATCACGGAGCCAGTGGTGGTAATTTGCAATCGCCGCTTCACACTCTCTATTGAACCATCGGTGGTAGTTCCGCACTGTACGGGCAGACCCGCCAGCAGAGTGCCAATTTGGGCGAGCACCGCTGCGTAGCCCTTTGTCTGGCTCCAATAGAAGCGGTTGGCCGCAGCCACACCTGGCGAAACGCCAGTCAGCGTCGCCGTGGGAGGCCCCAGGTGAATGGTCGTTGCATGGTAGCGGTTACGAGTAAAGGTTACTTCGCTGGTGGTGTCCAAGGCCACCTGCACCGACTCGCCCGCCTGCAGGTTGACGGTCAGCACACCAGCAGAAGCGGCGGAGGCATGGGCATTCCCCGCTGTCATCGCCCTGCGGATACGGTAACTGTACCCCTCACCAGTAACGTCGTTGACGTGGACAACACCCTCGGCGTAGATGTCCACCGCTGGGGCCGTACCGTTCAAGGTGGCGCTCATAGCTGTCGCTCCAATGGCTCGTGCTGTGTCTACGGCAATGTTGGTATGTCCTGTAACAGGGGCTACGCTCTGGTACAAGTTGCCTGCCACCTCTGCTGTACCATCGTTCAGCGTGAACTTGTATTCACGCCCATCGGGTAGGATGAGGGTATGGCCCAGCGGCCACCGCCCCAGGTTTGCATTACCTGCGTGGGCATAAGTTGAATTGTTTTCTCCGTAGGGGCCGAAATATGTCTGTGGCATCTTGTCACTCCTTCGTGTGCTTCCTGCTAAGGGAAGGTTTCTATGGGATGGTGATTCATCCTTGCTATGCGACGCCTACCGCCGCTTGGTACTCTTGGCAGCCCTAGCCTTCGTCATGCGTTCCTGTGCTGGCGTCTGCTGAGGCGCTGCCTGCAACTGTGGTGTTGGTGCTGCGGTCTGTGTCGCTAACCGCCCCATCAAGTCGTCTACCCTCTTTTGCAACGTCTCCACCTGGTCTGACCTGTTTGCTGTCTGAGACTCGATATGTGCCTGATATTCCATGCGGTGTCGTGACCGTGCATGGATTCTCATGTCTTGCTCGGTCAAGAACCCACGAGTACCACGCCGAGGACAGAACTGAAGAAAACAGTCCACGCCGCCGTAGAACCTAGCTTGGAAAGGCACATCGTCTTTGCGGAGATAGAAGTTTGGAATTATCCATCCCCTGACTGTCTTGCCGTTCTCCAACACCTGCTCCGTAACCGTATCTGTGCTTGCTCTGCACTTCTGGCAGTTATTCTGGACACAAGCCCTGCATTGGCGTCCAAAGAATCCGCCAGCATGACAACAAAGACAATGCCGCTTCAAAAGGTAATGCCTTGCCCCATCATGGCGGTTGCCATCGGGATTCCAGGCAAGGGGTAGCACAGTCTCAGTCCCGTTCCATGTCCATGCACGACGGGCGGCAGGGCGACCTTGAGTTATCCGCTTGTCGGCGTTTGGCCGCAGTTTGGCTCCATTGACGATACCGCCATCGGACAAGTCGCCAGGATTCGGAGTAAAGGCAAACTTCTTGGATGCAGCTTCTTCCTCGGCTGCATCCATTACCTCCTCCACCTGTTCCATGATTGGGTCTATGTCCGTTGGGTCAAGTAGTTTGACCATTACACCCTCGCTACAACTTTCAGCCCTGGCTCACTCGTGGGCACATAGCGGAAGCCGACTGGTAAATGCAAAGTCACTTTCCTTTTGGGCTTAGACGCTTCAGAAGGATTAGCCTTGAGATATTTCCGCCTCGCCTCGATTTGCTCGTTCCGCTGTATCTGTACCAGTCGGCACATCTCGGCTATCTCTCCCCCCGAACGCCGCCGCACAAACTTCTTCTCCCGTTTGGCCTGGATGATGTACTGCATCTCATCTAGGCTAGTCACCATGCCGCCAAGCACCAGAACACCCACCCTGCCACTTTGTCCCCGTGCTAGTCCAGGCCCATAGCTCGTGGTGACTTCCATGTGGTTGCAATCTGCCGATGCCTTGACCACACGAGTCACCGTCCTGTTGCCAGGAGCCACACCTACGTAGATGGACTGAACCATCTCGTTGGGGTTAGGTTTGAACTTGTTGGTCAGGATGTCCATTTTTCTAAATGTTCTGCTTTATAAGCAAAGTAATGACCGAAAGTACAAAAGTAGTCACGACTGCCATCCTGCCAAGTTCTACTAATGCGGCTTGCCATTGTAGGATTGATGAAACCCATCCTTTCCAACTCCTTGTTGGTAGGAGGATTAGCTTCCATTCCGCAATGGGCACATACTGGGCTAACGGCAGCAGTGGTCATTTGATACCTTCCTTATGATGTTGGAGCCGTAATATCTGCGTCCCATTCACGGCCATGCCCATCCAGGATTTCGCCGTAGCCGTAGTCAATCACCATGTCAAGTTCGATGGCTCGCATGGACTTGTCGCTGTCATCAATCTCCAAGTCCACGGGCATGAACTCGTAGATAAGGACAGAGTTCTTGTGGAAGATGCCGCCACGAACATCTGTGGACGATGTGACCAAGTTAGTCGAGACTTTGAGGGGTGTGCCAAAATAGTTGCCCACGGGCCAGTAGCGCCCAAACGTGCGGTTCGCCACCTCAGCGGGAGTAGGCGTATTAGGCGCATGAGAGTCCCCTGAGCCAGTTGGGAACAACTGCCCGCTGATGTCATGCCACATATACGGGTGCATGACAGCGGAGACCTCACTAAACATGGCCTCGTTCACAGGTTCAGAGTTGGCCCTTAGTTGAGCCAGCCCAGCGCCCAACTGCCCGATAGTCGCCGATGAACCGTCCAACCCAACCGCCGTGCCGAAGCCGTCAATGAGCGTAGCAAAGTCCTGTTCCTCCTTCACGTTGACAGCCGACCCCATTGCCTTGCCAGCGTCTCGGAGAAACTGGTCTCGTTTGACTGTCCTCAGCATCTTGTTGGTAAGTTCCACACTCACGCCTACTTCAGTTGCCGAGATTGCCACGTTAGAGTCCACCAAAGTCTCTGTCACCATATCCACGCCCTCGGTCAAACCGAAGGCCGTTACACCAGGGAGCTTGGGCGAGTTATAGGTGTCATCCATGCCTGCTTCGCCACGCACGACTTTCATGGAGCTTTTGATAGCCAGCACATCGTCTTTGAGCGTCATCCTGGCTGGCCCGATAACCTTCTCTTGAAGGTTGGTGATATTTGCAGTGGTGCTGATTGGCATTGGTTACTCCTTTATCCTCTAAGCATGGCCCGATACGCAGCATCATACGGATTGGGTTTATCTGACTGTGTGGTTTCATGTTTGAGCCAAGCGGATTCCAGGGCATCGCCCGTGAAACCAGCACCCGTCCCAGGTTGCGCTCCCTGACTGAAGCTCTGGGGAGGCACTCTCCCTTTCTCCAAGGCTGCAATCTTAGCCCTCAATTCGGTAAGTTCAGTATCCCGTTTGCCAGCAGCAGACGCAGTTTGC
>ERZ1292632.3730-Hain-H43-01um-R2-3730-length-11457-cov-9_pt1 | contig 11457 bp, 21 predicted proteins | sample MGYA00564407_ERZ1292632 | MGnify/ENA primary metagenome ERZ1292632 (study PRJEB36523, sample SAMEA6512637) | groundwater metagenome | collected 2019-01-08 | study: AquaDiva: Metagenomics assemblies of 32 groundwater samples
ACGTTCAGACGCGCCGGCCGCCCCGAGAGCGGGCCCGGCTCTCCCTCCAGGATGGCGCCAGGGCCGCTATCCGTAGCGACAGCGCACCTTCGGCCCCAGTCAGTGGGGCAGGACAGCGCCGGCCGAGGAACAGGGGCCTTCCCGGCCACTACAGCGCGTCGTAGATTGCGGAGCAGCCGCCGGGGTAAGTGACACCAGATAGGGAGGCGACTACAGCGGCGGCCGAGAAGGGTTTGGCGACAGCGGGAGAGGGGCCCTCTAGGCCACTACGGCGGGGCGGCGAACCCACCGTCGACGACTAGAGGAAGTCGATCTGGTGACGGGCGGCCGGCGCCACGCCATGCTTGGTGATCCGGATGGGGCGGCGGGTGGAGACGAGCTGGTCAAGGACCGGCAGCAGCCGAGCGATGGTAGTCCTAGCGGTCAGGTCCCAGTAGGGGGCGCCGACGGGCTTGTCCTCGGGGGAGACGTGGAGACGGACGGCCTCCACGTCTCGACCCGCTGGAGCTCCACGCGGCGTGATAAAGAGGCCGCCGCGCTCGTAGCGGAGGACTCGCAACGTGACGGACTCGCCGTCGGCTAGGTCCAGGATCTCCGCGGGCGGCTCAAGAAGCGCCATGTGTCACCTACTCTCTTTCTGGGCCAGCTCCTGGACTTGGTCCACCCGGTACAGCCTCAACGGGGCCTGGGGGCGGTCGATGCGGAAGAGATCCCACGACTTCAGGCGGCCGGTCTTCGCCCACTCGTAGATCGTGGGCGTCGAGACGCCCGCGAGCTGCGCGGCACCGCTCAGCCCGACGTAGACGGAGTCCGGGTGGACGTCGATGGGGCAGGTCGCCTCGCCGTTTGCGTGGTCGTGTCTCACGGTCCGCACTTCTCCTTCTCCAGCGCGATGAGCTCCGGGTCCTTCAGCTCGCGGGCCGCCAGGCGGCAGGCCGCCGAATCGCCCCGAGCCTGGGCGCCCTCATAGCGCCGGCGCAGCCAGTCGGCGAAGGCATCCTTGTCCGCCGGGTCTACCGGCGGTCGACCGCGGCGACAGGTACGACAAAAGCGGTGTGAGCTGTCGGTTGAGGAGCCGCAGAGCTGGCACAGGCGCGCCGGCGAGGGGGCGGGCAAAAGCGGGCCCCCTAGGGGGTGTTCCCTCTCAGACTCTCCCTTTCCCCGAGACCCCATCACACATCTCCTACTTGACTACACGTTATCGTCTTTGTCACGTTATTCTGATAGGTCGTGTCTATGACCAGGGGCCGCAGAAGCCCGATTCCCGAAGTCCGCTTCTAGAGTGCACTCGCTATGGGGCCGTGGTCGACCGTGACAGGACGGACTAGAGGGAAGGGCCGGGAGGTCTCGCGGTCCCGGATCCGTGAGTGTCCGGCGCCAGGAGGGACCGAGCTCCCCGCTGAAAGGCTCCTGACGTGTCTCCGGCGGTCCGGGACCGGGGCGAGGCAGGCCAGTCCCCGCCCGCGGTCCATTGGGGAGGTACGGTCCGGCCGGGCTCCCGCCGGCGTACTGCGCCGTCCTGGGAGGAGTGGAGATTACTCCCTGGACAGCTCACAGCAGCCGCTCCGTGGCCCCCACAGACGCCCGGCCAACCTCCCTCCCCGTCAACTCGCTTGGGGGCGCGCTCGTTGCACGTTTAGGCCGCCGCGAGCCGCCAGTGAGGCGGGGGCAGCGGGCGGCGAAGTAGATCAGGGTCCCGAAGACATCCCAGCGACAGAGGCATGAGCGACAGCGGTAGAAGTGCTGACCCAGCCTGGGGTTCCACACCGGGTCCCGGACGGAGGCACAGTGGGGGCAACGAGGCAGCACGTAGGACATCAGGCCCAGCGGTCCGGCGACTCCCAGTAGGAGATCGCCATGTCGATGAGGTTCCACATGGACTGGCCGGTGACGGCCGGGAGGAGTTGGCGGAAGTAGCGGACCGCCTCCTGGTAGCGGGCGAAGCGGTCGCGGTGGAGGGGCCGGAGAATCGACACCTAGAGGTAGCTCCCGGAGGCGTCGGGGATGGCCTCCATCTGGGCCTGGGGGATGGTGCGAATGGCGTTATCGCGGACGAAGCCGTTGTCCAGGAGGGCCTGAAGGTGGGCGGGGTCCAGGATGTGGACCTTGCGGCCAGAGGGGGCGAGGACGTAGACCTCGTTGCGCTGGTCGCCCTTTATGACGTCGAGCATGTCATCCTCCTCGCTGGCGAGCGGCTCTAGGAAGGGCACCCACTCCTGATAGGTGTCTCCGGGGCAGGCGGTGGGGTACTGGGGCAGCGCCCACTCGCGATGAGGTGCGATGGAGCGGCCCGGGTAGGTCTGGCGAACGAAGGCCACGGCCTCCCGGGCCGCCTCCATCTGGAGGAGTGGGGGCACGTTGGCGGAGAAGTCGCCGATGAGGACGACGCCGATGAGCTCGTAGTTACGGGAGGCGACGTGGGCGCGGGCCCCAGTCAGGTCGCCGCAGTAGTACCAGCGGCCGGAGGGGAAGGCCGCCAGGTGGTAGCCGAAGCCGCCCCAGCCCTGCTCGACGTGGTACTGGTCGATGACCCGGAGGTGAAATATCTCATCGTCCTGGGTATCAGGCAGCTCGTCGTAGAAGTGACCACCGGAGACGGAGTGGTGGATGGCGATGCCGATGACGGCGGTGGGGTCGAGGGGGTAGCGGCCCGAGTAGCCGTTGGTGATGTGCTGGCGGACGTCGATCATGCCGGCAGCCGTTGAATCTGTTCCAGCAGCTCGCGGACGGCGAAGAGACGGCCGACGGCGGTGGTGGCGGCCTCCGGCTCGGCGCCGGCGGAGCGAAACTCAGTCTCCAGGTCAACAGTAGACAACCGTCCCATAAGGTAGGCCCAGGCCGAATGCATGAGCGCTGTCCCCTGGGATGGCTCCTCCGCGACGGCGGCGGGCTCTTGCGGGGCGGGGGCCGGCTCCACCGGCGGCGGCGGCACCTCAACCTCCGGCTCTGCTGGTGGCTCAGAGGGGGGCACCGGCAAGAGCTCGGGCGCTCCCTTCAGGGTGAGGCCGGCGGAGTTACCGACGAACTCGAAGAAGGTGAGGCCGGGGCCGCCGCCGCAGGTGGGGCAGGTCCCCCGGCGGGGGGAGACGAGGAAGAGTTGGTCACAGGCGTCGCAGGAGCAGATGGCGAGCTCGATGGTTTCGGGTTCGGCGGGCTGGGTCATGATTCCTCCTCGGGGATCTCGTCAGGGTGGGAGTGGAGCATCATCCAGAGGGCGATGGTCAGGGGGTTGGAAGCGAGGAAGAGGTGCCAGACGAAGCGGCCGAGCTGGTAGAGAGCGGCCCAGGCCACCTCGAAGGGGAAGAGGGCGACGCGGGCGACGGTCCTAGCTGCCACGGGGCTGCTCCTCTGCCGGGACGCCGGGCGGGGGCAGCTCGGGCCGGCGGGGGACCGGGGCCGGCTGCGGCGGCTGGCCATCGATGATCCGGCGCCACGACTGCATGACCTTGTCAAAGGAACGGCGCTCCTGAAGGCTGCTCACACCAATCACCCCTTTCACGCGGTCGACGGTGGCCTGGTCCGGGGGTAGCGGCGGCTTCTCCTCCGGCGGGTCCCAGACGGGCAGGCCGATCATGACCGACTCCAGGATCTGCTTGCGGGGGAGCCCCAGGGCGTGCTTGATTTCCGAGAGGGCGCCGGCCACACGGTAGAGGCCCTTGAGCTCCTGGATTATCATCTCTAAGCCGTGACCTCCTGGCGCTGGTGGTCCTTGAAGGACTGGCGGGTGGTCAGGCCGGCGCGACGCAGGTGATCGCGGTAGCGCTTCTTGGCGGCCCGCTGCTTACAACGCTCGTGCCGGCGCCGGTCCGCCCGACCACTCAGAGGCCTCTGACACTCGACGCACAACTTTGACATGCTGGAGTCCTAACGGTACGTACCATATGGACGCTAGGGGGCCTTTGTCAAACCCGCTGCGGGGCAGGCGGGGGAAACCTCAACCGAGGGCGACGATGATATCGACGTCGGACGGGCCGTAACCAGCCGCGTCGAGCCTGGTTCGCCACTGGGTCTCGTTGATGAGGCCCCGCTTGAATGCGGTGCGAAGGTCGGCGCGGGTCAGGCGGGCGGTTTTGGCCTGTCGCCTGAGGAGCTCGCGCTGGAGGAGGAAGTCTACACGGGCCGGGGGAACGTGGATGTCCGCCAGGCGGGCGGCCAGGTCGGCGTCGGAGATGATACCGGCCTGGAAGTCGTTGAGGGCGACGTCGATCTCCAGGTCGGCGAGCTGCTCGTTGAGCTTGAGGTCGATCAGCTCCAGGAGGACGTTGGCGTCCTCGGGGGTGAAGCCCAGGTCCTCGAGCTGGGCGGCGGCGAGGTTCTTGTCGACGAGCCGGCGCTCGTAGGCGGTCTGGACGACGGAGCGGGAGAGCTCCTGGGGGTTGAGGGCGGAGCGCTGCGACGGGTCCGTGAAGAAGTCGAAGTCCCAGATGGAGACCGTCAGCTCGGCGTCGTCGGGGCTGAAGTCCAGGTCCTCCAGGCGGAGGACGGCCTGGTCGCGAGGGATGAGGCGGCGAGCGTAGGCGGCCTTGATGGTGCCGGCAGTAAGGGCGCGCAGGTCCTCGCCGGGCCCGGCGCCGCCGGGAGGCCATTTCAGCTTGACGTAGGTGGTCAGGTCAGCGGCGTCCTGGGGGGAGTAGCCCAGGGCGCGGTAGACCGCCTCGACCCTCTCGGGCCCCACAACCCCGGCCTGGTACATGCGGCGGACGTCGACCCTGTTTAACGGGTTGTAGGAGATGGCCCGCAGTCGGTCGCGCCAGGGCGGAGAGTAGTCGGCCACCTTCAGGAAGAGGTCGACGGTGCCTATGTCGACCAGGCCGCGGTGGAACATGTCGAAGACCTGCTCGACGGAGGGGAGGCGCCAGTGGGCGATCCAGTACTTCCGGGCCCAGTCCTCGGTGTAGCCCTGCCGGTCCATCCAAAAGCCGAAGTCGGCCGGGAACTCTCCGGCCAGGCCGAACTGGGCGATGGCGGCAGGATTGAAGGCTTCCTTGACGGCCATCTCCACAAGGTCGGCGCGGGAGGGGATCTGGTCGGCCAACTGTAGCAAGCCGAAGACGAATTTCTCGTGGTAGCCATAGCGACGCATTGTCTCCGTGAAATTGTCAGGGGTAATGGCGTCGCGGCGCAGCATCTCGGTGAGCTGACCGATTGGGGGCAGGGTAGTACGGACGCTCTTTGCCACCTCCTGGCGCATACCCTCGTTGATGGGCGCCAGGGCCGGCATAAACGCCAGGATAATCGACAAGATGCCGATGAGTGGGATGAGGAGGAACGCCCCGATCCCCTTCAGGAGATCGGCGGGAGGGTCGAGCATGTCGGCCAGGAGGGCGTCGAGAGAGGCGTACTCACCGCGGGCGAAACGGAGAGGGATCGAGAGCTTGTGCTGTACCAGGTTAACGGTGGGCTCCACGATGGCGCCCAAGACGGCGTTGAGGGCGGAGATGATCGCGTCGGCGATGGGGCCGAGGACGATATCGCTGATGGTGCCGACAGCGTTGAGTATCTCGATGAGGCGGGGCTCCAACTGGCGCCACAGCCAGCCGGCGGCGTCGTTGACCAGATTGCCGATCAGGGTGAGGAGGTTGGAGGGCAGACCAGGGATGGCGCCGATGGCGGCCTGGACCTGGCCCCAGAGCCAGGCAACTGCGTCGGTGACCAGGTTGCCGATCAGGGTGAGGAGGTTGGAGGGCAGGCCGGGAATGGCGCCGATGGCGGCCTGGACCTGGCCCCAGAGCCAGGAGACGCTCACCGTCATCTGGTCCAGGAGCCAGCCGAAGGCGCCATGGATGATGCCCAGGTCGGGCGTCGGCAGACGGAGGAGGAGATCGCCCACCCAGTAGCCCATGTCCCAGACACGGTCCCGGAGCCAGCCAAAGGCGCCGAAGATCCTGCCCAGGTCGGGCGTCGGCAGACGGAGGAGGAGATCGCCCACCCAGTAGCCCATGTCCCAGACACGGTCCCGGAGCCAGCCGAAGGCGCCGCCGACGAGGCCCAGCTCGCGTGCGCCCCAGCGGAGGAGGAGATCGCCGACCCAGTAGCCCACGTCCCAGACACGGTCCCGGAGCCAGCCAAAGGCGCCGGAGATCGTGCCCAGGGCGGACGCCGGCAGGCGGAGGAGGAGATCGCCCACCCAGTAGCCCACGTCCCAGACCCGGTTCTTGAGCCAGTTCACAAGCAAGTAGCTGATGAAATAGAACATCATGGTGGGATCGGTGCTTCGAAGGAACTGCGGGGAGGGAAGCCACGTGGTTTCGTCGGGGGTCAAGCCAGGGCTGAATATGCCCCACAGCAGGCCGTAGACCCACCTGAGGATCCAACCGAGAGCGCCGGTTACGGCGCCCCAGGCCGCCTTGCCGATGGTAGTGAGGACACTCTCAATGGTGGCGCCGACGGGGGAGAGGACGTTGTCGACGGTCCAGGTAAGAGCGTCGCTGATGACGCCGTCAAACGGGCCGGGGGAGCCACCCTGGATGGGCGCCAACTGAAGGACGTACCAGAGCCCTATATCATCGAGGGTCCAGACACCGTACTCCTGGGAGCCGTCCACACCGATCATATCTCCAGGGTGGCCGGCCGCTGGGCTGTGACGGTTGCGATGTCTTTGCGGATGGCTTCGGCGACCTGGGCGTCGGTGGGCTTATCGCCGGGGACGAAGACGGTCCGGGGCGGGAAAAGGGGGGTGCTGTAGGTTACGAGAAGGCCGGTCGTGGCGATGCCAGAGGGTTCCGGCTGGCTGCCGGTCTCACGACGCAGGATCGTTACCTGGGCCATCGGATGCCTCCGTCATGGGTCCGTCAAGCGCCACATCCACGAGGGCCGGCGCTGCTTCTTCCGTGGCCTCCAGGGCCACCTTTAGGAACGAGCCGATGGAAGTGTCTAGCTCCTCGCGCATGAGGCAACAGGCGCCGCACTTACAGCCGGACTCGCGGGCAGCGAGCATGGCGGCCAGGATACGGCGGCCGGGCATGGCGCCGCCGGCAGGAACAGCGCCGCCCGGCCGCCCGGCGTTGTCGAGGGTATTGCTGATCGCCCGCTTAAGCTGCTCTTGCACCATCGAGATCTAACCTCCTGACGTGCCGTTGAGACGGAAGAGATAGGCGACTGCCTGGCCGGTGCCGGTGAGGAGGCCGCCGACCAGCAGCATGGTGAACTGGGAGGACCTGTCGAACCAGAGCTCGCCGACGATGGAGACCAGGGTGGCGATACCGAGGATGAAGACGAACAGCATGGCGATGACGAACTGGGTGGCCTGACGGTTCACGGGGCCAGGATAAGGGTCAAGGGGTCAGGAGGTCAAGGGGTCAGGGGGTCAGAGTTAGCGGGGCCAGATGACGTAGAGGGTGCCGGCCAGGAGGAGGATGGAGACGAGGCCGGTGACGAACCAGGCGGCGGGGGAGTCGGCGGGAATCATGGCCTAGAGGGCCTGGGCGTTCTGTAGGGCGGTCAGCACGGCGGCTTTCGCCAGGTTCGTCATGGCGTCCTTCTGGACCAGCTGCTGCGCCAGCGCGAAGTCAGCGTCCTCCAGGTCTACGCTGTCCTCCGCGTTGTAGATCCGGAGGGCGATGTCCATGGCGCGCACCGGGTCGTCGCCGCCGCCGCGGGCGATGGCCGTGGCCACCAGGTAGCCGATGGTGAAGGTGCGCCCGTTCTCCGTGAGGGCGCTACCATCGAGGTTGCACAAGGTCTCATTCAAGCCGGCCACCCTCTTCATGGGCATTCCTTTCGCCAATCGCCGCCGGGCCGCCCGGTTCATATGCCCTCGTTGGTTCGTATCTGGGCCTTGATGGTGTTAAGCAAGTTGAGCAGTATCGCCTTCTGGCCGGGGTTCGTGATCTCTAGCTGCTTGTCCCGGTGGATGACCTCACTCTCGACGGTCGTCACGTCGTAGCCCACGGTCACATACCAGTGGGTGACCCCATCCTCGTCTACCACGCGGAAGCAGCGGAAGCTGTCGAACAACACGTCGGATTTGGTCAGGATACCCATACTCTGTAGCCTCCTACACTAAGACGCAGACGAGTTGCCCGGCCGTGAAGTTGGCGCCTGCTGCACCAGGGTCGAACGTCCTAAGCTGGCGGAGGGTTGGTGTTGCGCCTTCCGACATATAGACCGGAGTGACATTGGCGGCAGCTGTGAAATTGCCCCTGACCCGGAGATAGGGGACAGCGCCACTTGAGGCTAACTCCATGGCGAAGGTGGTGGCAGCGGTCGCTCGTGTCACGTCTCCGACATAGATACCATACGAGGTTGTTGCCGTCAGGTTGGCAGAGGTCTCACCCAGAATTAGCAGGCCATACAGGGTGGTAACCACTGACCCGACAGCCCAGGTAGAGGTAGGAAAGTAAGCTTTTACGGCAGAGGTAAGCGTCACCGTTCCTGTCCCAGAGCGCTGAGTCGCCAGAGTCGATTGAATACCAGCCAGGACCGTAACCGTAAGTACCCCACTAGTGATGCACACCGCTACAGTAGTCACTTGTGCACCTAGGACCTCTGCCACTGTCAGAGTGGCAGCCGTAATCTGTGCTGAAGCGATGAAAACAAGTCCGTGGGCTTTAGCGCCAGTGACGCCAGAATTAACATTGACCGTAGTGGAGCCGCCAACAGCGTTTATGGTCAAGCTGTTAGCGGTGAGAGTGAAGGTGCTCACACTAGCGATCACGTTACAGCTGGCGCTGGTCGTCAGGGTGGAGCCGACATTGAGCGCAATGGTCTGTGCAGTGACTGTGCCGGTAGGGTTGATGGCGACAATACTGCCCTCTGTACTGGCGGCAGGCGTGACGGCGAGCGCACCTGTCACGGTGACGTGAGGGGAAGCCGCCGCCAGGGTGAGCCTATTTGTCCCACCCGTATCGGCGATGTTGGCCAAGCGCGGGGCGACAGACCAGGAGGGGTCGGTGCCGTTAGACCAGAGGACGCTGTTAGCTGCACCTACGACCAGTCGCGACCAGGCCGGGGTAGAGTTCCCAACGATGACATCGCCACGGACCACGGTGCCCGCAAGCGTGTCGCCGTGGCTGGCCGACAGGATGTTGTGGGCCGTCGGGGCGCCGGCGATGGTGATGGTGACGCCGTCATTGGTGGGGTCGTCGGCGACGGTGACGTTGGCGCCCACGAAATCCAGGCGCGGCCTCGTCCCGACGAGAGTGCCCTCGTCGTAGATGTCGGGGGACGGCCGGCCGCGGATGAGGACACCCATGGGCCTACACCGGCTCGTTCTGAGTGAGGATCACGTCGTCGATATAGACGGTGTCGTTGCTGCCGGCGCGGCCATTATTGGTTATCTCCACCGTCCATAAGGGGGCGAAGGCCGACACGCTCACCTCGGCGCCCAGACCTGCCATCGAGATTGCGACGTCATCCACGATGAGGCGGACGTATTTCCTGGCGACCGCGTCCACCACCACCTTCATCACATGAAACAGGCTCGGCCCACTGCTGTACTGAGGCGTCGCCGCCAGGTCCGTCCAGGCACCCGCCGAGCTAAAGTACTGTAGCATGTTCGTCACGTCGTTCCAGCGGACGCCGTAGGCCACGCTGGCAGCGCCATCCCGGATCGTCTGCTCCAGGGTCAGGTCACTGATAACCGAGCCGAGGCTGAACGAGAACTCCGCACCCAGGTTACTCAAGGCCGGGAACGGCAACAGGTGAGCGATCTCCGACAGGAAGCCTCCATCGGAGCCAGCCGTCAGGAGAACTGAACAGCGACCGTTCCGGGCCCGCGCAGTAGATATCGCGGCCGCCGCGCCAGTGCCCGACACGGTCGCTTGCCACTTGTTGAGCGACCACTCGAAGTCGTCCCACCACATGACGTCGCCGCGGCGGTCGTGGGTGATGGGGGACCCCAGGCGGGCCGCCAGCTCGGCCATATCGGAGAGCTGGTAGACGGTGACGGCGCCGGCGGTCTGACCCCAGTCGGGGGTGCCGTGGGCCACTTTAGCCCCCTACCCCCAGGGCCCGGGCGACGCGGCGCAGGAGGCCGCCGGCGCCACGCGTGGCCTGGCCTGTGTCCAGCGGCAGGAGCGCGAAGCGGAAGGTGATCGTATGGGCGTAGGAATCGTCCAGATTCCAGCCCCGCAGGGTGAAGGTGAAGGGGTCGTCGTCCAGGTCGTAATCCTCGTCCCAGTCGATGATGGCGTTCTCGCCGGCGATATTGCCATCGAGGTTGACCGGCCATACCTGGTGCTCGGAGCGCCAGATCTGCACGTGCGCCAGCCCCACACAGCCACGCGGGAACTGAATGGCCACCTCGGAGACGGTGCCGGGGGCCAGGACCGCCTCGGTCTCCACCGGGGCAGTGGCCGGGGTGTTGGCGGGGATGGTCAGGGAGTACTCGAAGAACATGGCCGGCCACATTCTAACACGTGGTTGTGGAGGGATGGGAGATACCCTGGGTACTCCCCAGCGCCCGTTTCAGCTAGGGGATGCGGCCTGGACGCCCCAAGGCTCCTATCTGAGAGGGGACGGACGGCTGGCCGAGGATGGGTCGCCCGGAGAGTTAGAGGGGCCTTCTCGTCAATCGTAGCGCGTCTGTGCGGCGGTTAGCGGCCTAGCCGAGCTCCTGCGGGGTGGGGTCGTAGAAGGCAGTGAAGGCGGAAACGTTGGAGCCGAGGTCGATGTACAGGCCGCGGCGGAGGACGATGCCGTCGTCGCTCCAGGTCCGTTCGTGGCCGCTGGCGACAACGGAGAAGTAGTCGATGATGTCGCCCCCAGTGTCGATGCCGTCGTAGACGGTGACGGTGGAGGCGCCGCCGGAGGTGGCGATCAGGAGGCCGCCGTGGTAGACAGCGGCGGGATAGAGGACCCGGGTGTCGACGCCGACGGGCTTCGAGACGTGCGGCCAGGGCATCGGATCAGGGCCCGGGAATCCTAAACCCTACTTCGCCAGCGATGTTCTCTCTGAGGTTCTCGATGATCTCCTCTGTAAAGGCGGTATAGCGCCCAAGGCCATCCTTGAGCGATCCCGGCGGCTCCTGTTGCCATGCCCCATAGATGAACGAGTGAAACTCCCTTACCTGCTGGGCAAACATTAAGACGTGGCTATGTAGGAGCCGCCGCCGAACCATCTCCGAGGCAGAGCGTACGACCATCCGGCCCCTACCTCACGAGGCGGTTGAGGATGATGGCGTTGCGAGCAGCCCTACTAGTGCCGCTAACGGTTGTCCCCGACTGGCAGGTGATGTCCAGCTTGACGACCTTCATCGCCTCCGGGTCGATCAGGTCCGACAGGTCCGGCTTCTGGGCGATCCAGAGGGGCACGGTGTGGTTGTAGCCGTGGCCTCGGACCGACCAGGCCAGGTTGCCGTTGGCGGTGACATAGCCCAGCTCCTGGGCAGAGTCCTGAACATCGGAGCGCATGTTGCCGAGGACGGTAGCGATGGCGTCAGCGTCGGTGGCCCAGGCGCCCATATTCTGTATGGCGTAGCCCACACCGGACTCGAAGCCGTAACCCTGGGCGTGGTT
>ERZ1292632.3731-Hain-H43-01um-R2-3731-length-11457-cov-5_pt1 | contig 11457 bp, 8 predicted proteins | sample MGYA00564407_ERZ1292632 | MGnify/ENA primary metagenome ERZ1292632 (study PRJEB36523, sample SAMEA6512637) | groundwater metagenome | collected 2019-01-08 | study: AquaDiva: Metagenomics assemblies of 32 groundwater samples
GCATTTGGGGGAGCAAGACAGAGGACGATGTCGATAACTGGGAGATGGACACGCTGTTTCCGAAGGCTGAGTACATACTGAAGTGGTTGAAGGTAGAGGCGCCGTGGCTGGCGCCGGCGTACAAGAGAAGTTTCTGCCGGTTGGTGAATTTGGACAACAAGGCGGCCATCATCGGGGAGTCGGCCAACCCCGATTTCAGCCGGTCCGGTAGATACAACACGGCGTTTCTGGACGAATTTGCGTTCTGGCCGTGGGCAAAGACGGTAAGGACGGCGACGGCGGATGCGACGGGGTGTCGGATAGTGGTGAGCACGCCGAACTATAAGAATGAATTCCACCGGTGGCGAACGAGCGGGAAGATTGACGTAAAGAGGTTGCACTGGCGGCAACATCCCAACCATCATAAGGCGTGGGAGGAGCGAGAGCGGGGCCGGCGGACGGAAGAGGAATGGGCGAAGGAACAAGAGATATCGTATGATGTGTCGGTGCGGGGGCAGGTGTACCCGACGTTCGGACAGATCAAACAGGGGGATTTTCCGTTCGTTCCCGGGTGGGCTTTGTTTACGAGTTGGGATTTCGGGGGGACGGATGACAATGCGATAATCTGGTGGCAGATGGACCCGAAGACGGGGTTATTCCGAGCGGTTGACTGCTACTCGAATGCGGGCAAGACCATAGATTTCTACGTGCCGTTTTGCACCGGGATCATCGAGAGCGGGCTGCCTTACCAGTATAGTCAGGATGACTTGGAGAAGATTGAGAGTCATAAGGGGTGGGGGCTGGCAGCTCACTTCGGGGACCCGGCGGGTCGGCAGAGGAACCAAGTGACGCGAACCTCGGTAATAGAAGAGTTGGCGAAGCCGGGGCGGGGGATATACGTCCAGACGGCGCCGGATATGAACACCTTCGAGCAGCGGTATCATGCCACGCAACTGTTTCTCAGAAGGATCGAGGGCATCAATACGCCGACGTGCGATCCCTTGGTGGATGCGATAAATGGCGCCCGGTTCCCCGAGAGGGCCGAGAACTCGCAGGCCATGACTGAGGTAAGCAAGCCGGTGCACGATGAGTCCAGCCACTACAGGACCAGTTTGGAATATTTCGCTGTCAATGCCCCCGGAACGGGCGTCGAGAAGCAGCAGAAACGCCAGAAGGCGGCGTGGGAATACTGGTGATTGACAGAACGATAACACTGGAGTAGACTTGACACAGGTCGACGCAGACAGGCAGATGTGGAACACGATATACCGGTGTATTCTGGCCATTGCTGCGGCAATCAAGAAGGCGAAACTCGGGAATAATCGAATAACGTAGGGTCCACGCCCTACAAGGCTGTAGGGCCAACACCCGTCACGCTGGCGGCATCCAGGAACCCGTCAGAGGTGGCGGGTTTTCTGTTTTTATGGGAGCGAGCGTGTGAGGTTTGATGGCTGGTACTGAGAACGGCAAGCCGACGCTGGCACAGGTGGCCGCCTGGGCCATAGCCGACAAGGACTATTGGCGTTCCCGCAACGAGCGCTTCGAGAGGCACCAGAAGCTCTTCGATCTGGAAGAACCCAGCGTTCCCGAGGGCCAGGTGGCGGTGGTGCTTAATGATCCCCATACCGTTATCGAGAAGGCAGCCTCTATCGTGGGGCGCAAGACGGCCCGCATCGAGGTTTGGCCGAAGGGAGAGGCTAACGCGGGCGCGGCGCAGCGGATAGAGAACGCACTGCGCTGGTATGAGAAAGAGGCTAACGAGCGGCGGCGTGACGGTATCCATAACGCTTTCGATTACGACATCAATAAGAGTGCGGCACTCAGAGGATGGATCGCTGATCTCTTGATGATCGATCGCGAAGGCCCTATGTGCGTCCGAGAGCGGCTGCAGGAACCTTACCATCTCTATCCAAGGATCGGCGGGGACCGGATCGTCAGGGTCATTCATGAGTACGAGACCACCGCGGCGGATGTCAAGACGGATTTCCCTGACGCGAACGAATTGCGAGACTACCCCGATGACCAACTCGTTACGGTTGTCGCTGTCTATGTCAATGAGCCCCCCTACTGGCATTGCGTGACCGTTGATGCAAAGTGGGCAAAGCCCCCGGTGGAGCCGCTGGGTCATTGGCCCTGGGTCATACGGGTGGTCAAGGGGGCATTTACCCACGACAGCATCGGTGGTTCCTCCCGGCAAGATGCCGCCCGGGATGTCGGGCAGGGTTTCCTCGATGGCATCGAGGGTATTGTCAAGCGGTTGAACCAGTTTATCACCATGCTGGCTAACGCGACAGCCCGGATGGACGATCCGCCGACCGTTTTGAAACTGGTAGGCAATAAGCTCAAGGAGATCAGTATGTTGCCTGGCTCTAGAAACGTTGTCGGGGTAACGGAAGGTGTCCAACTTTTGGAGCCTGGCCCCGGTATCGCGCAGATGATGAACCTCTCGGGGACGTTTCAGGATAGATTCTCGAAATCCACGTTCCCCAGCGCCATGTTCGGCGCCGGCGCCGAGGTAGCCAGTGGATACTTGCAGGCCCTTATGATGAACGCCGCTAACGATGTGCTCTGGACCATGGTGGACACGGCGGCTTCCTTTAAGATGCGACGCTTCCAGAAAGTCCTGGAGATATTCCGCGACAACTACCCCGATACCGAGGCGGAGGTCGGGTATGACTTTCCCATGCGGGCAACCCGCATGGGCAATCGGAAGAGCGGACTGCTCAAGGGTCAGCATGTGTGGGGCACCAAACTCACGGTAGAGGATGTCAAGAAGAACGGGATACACGTCAATGTCTCGTATCCCGACGTGACTCCTCAGGACCGACTCGCGATTGCGAATATGGTCCTCGGGTTGGTGCGGGAGAAGGTCTGGAGCCTCAAGCGTGGGCGGGACATGACTGAGGTAGATGACCCCAATGCCGAAGAGGAACAGGTATTGCGCGAGCAGATGTTCCTCAATGAAGAGGTCATTAAGGAAGCGGCCTACGCGAGTTGGCGTGAGGCGGCGCAGGAATTGCCCACCACACAGGCTATTATCAAGGTCATTCACGAGGAGAGGGCGCGTGAGGCGGCAGCGAAGGCAGCGGCGGCGAACCCGATGGCACAGCAACCGCCAGGTTTACCCCAGGCGGGCGGGAACCTGCCGGTGGATATGAATGGGCAGCCAGCGATGGCGTTGCCCCCGGAGAGCGCGGGGCAGGGCGAACCGGGAGGGCTCGGAGGTATGGATATTATGAAGCGGTTGGCTACTATGGGGCTGGTCGGCCCAGGCGGTTACTAGTAAAGGAGGCGTACAATGGCAGGATGGGATCAATTTCTTGAGGCGGCTAAAGGTTGGGGTGGTCTGGACCCCGAGGTTTATGGGAGTTCTCAGCGACCTGGGTTTGAGTCCATGCAGCAGATGTTCCGGGACATCGATGCCCGGCGTTTCCTCTCTCCCTGGACGCGGGCGCGCCTGTTGGCGGGTGCGGAGGGGGCCCCAGCAGCGTATGCCGTCACCCAAGGACTTAAGGGACAGGCCCCTGCCGATATCGGTCCTTTGACCGGTGGAGGTATCGCGGACTTTGCCCAGAACATCTGGGGAAAAATGGCCAACAAGGGTTGGGGGACCACAGTCGGTGATCTGTTGGAGAAAATCAAGGCGGGTTATGGGGCTGCGCCGGGAACATCGGAAGCCGACTTTTCCGGTGCGTGGGAGACGGAGTTGAACATGCTTATGAAGGCGCTTCAACTCGGGAGGTATGGACCTTTCGCCGACTATGCCCGCAATAAGATCGCAGAGGAATTTGCCTCCGCCAGTCGGGATGTGCGAGGACCGGAACAGGGTGGTCCTAGTTGGATCGATAAGATTTTGGGAGGTTTGCCAGGTTTCTTCCCTCGAGCGCCAGGGACACCGGGCACCCCCACACCAACTTATCGTCGTTAAGGGAGGCTGAGATGCCACTCTATGCGCAACCCAAGCCAAAGCCGCCCGATTACCGGGACTACCTGCCACCAGGTTACGTCACTGGTTCGCCGGGCACTCCGGGCTGGAGCCGTTTTATGCCCTCCCCTGCGCGCGGAACGCCGGTCAATGCGCCTGCGCTGGGGCGCAATATGAACCTCGGCCAAGTTCCACCTGGATACAACCCAAGTCTCGGCGGAACGCCGGGCTATAGTCAGCCCATGAATAGTGGCCTTATTACGCCAGAGGACCCGAATAAGTGGAAGCCGGTTTACAAGAAGGATGAGCGAGGGGCATGGATACGCGACGAGGTGACCGGTGTTTATGAGGTCGACCACTGGGAAACGGCTTCCGGGATGCGCAGCGAGCCTCCCATCAAACGCCGGGGATGGCAAGCTTACATGCAGCAGTTCGCCAATCCACTGGCGGAGGGCACGATGGTCGGGGACCCCAATGATGTATATGAGATGGTGGGGAGAGGGTCTCTCCGGGGGCAATTGGCCATGCCTGGCTTTGCTGAGGAGAACCCGCAGGGGACGTACAGTATGTTCGTGGACGCCTTGCCAGCGGCGCCAGCGGTAAAGGACTGGCTTACGAAGGAATATGGAAGACTGCGTAGCCTCTATGAAGGGAGACAGGCGATAAACCCGTCCCAGACTTGGCTCGATTTCCTGGGCAATCTTGACCTGATGAAGGAGTACCAGGGGGCAACGCCCTTCGCTCGTGGGGAGAACACCCGACGTTACGCACCCCTGACCCGGTTTACAGGCTGGTAGTATGCCTCTTTTCGATCCTGAGTACATGAAGGACATCATCGGCAGCACGAGCCAGAACTGGCTCGATCTGCTGGGAAGGGATGAGCCCGACGTGGGAGCTGACTTCCCCGGCGTGCGTGGCAATAGCTGGCTTGATTACCTGATGCCTGATGTAGGGGCAGGGTTCCCGTCGTCTAGCGTGAGCCGTGAGCCGCGACGGGGCGGGTTGTTGGACTTCTTGAACCCAGCGAAGGCAAGCAAAATGATACCGGGACGTGACAAGCGAGTACCGGCGCCAGCCATCGGGGAGCCTGCGCCTTCACCAGCGCCAACGGCCCCGGCAACGCCTGGTGCGCCCTCTGTACCTTCTGGTTCGGGCGTCAAGCGCTGGATTCCCTTGGTGAGCAAGTACACCGTCCAGTACGGGGTTCCTATTGACGTGGCCCTGGGAATTCTTGACATCGAGTCGGGCGGGAACCCAGAGGCGAAGAGCCCAATGAACTATAATGCGAAGACGGGGGCAGAGCTGGGAACAGCTAATGGCCTCATGCAGGTACTCGGCGGTTCCTTCGACCCTGACCAGAATGTTGCAACGGGCGTGAAGATGCTGGCTGATGGGTTCAAGCGATTTGGAAGTTGGGACTTAGCGGCAGCCGCATATTTCGGTGCAATCAAGCAAGACGACGCCGGCAACTGGGCTGTGGCTGATTGGAAGGACGTGGGCGGTATGAATGGGCCAGAGTACGTCAGACGTTTCAACGAGGCTCGTAGCCGTTACGCGCCGCCAGGAGAGGAATAGGATGCCTGAGCCGCAGGGGATGCACCTCTGGGATTATGTTCTGGAGCCCGGCGACACGCCCTCTCAGACCATCTACAACACCATTGGCAAATACCTTCCGATTCTACCGGCCTTGCAACCTGACCCTTATAACCCCCTGACTGGGGCGATGATGATTCCGGGAAGCGGACTGTTGTCGCAGGCAAGAATACCTGAGCCTGTTAAGGCTATAGGCGCGGCGCTTGGGCGTGTGGGGAAAGGATGGTTAGACAATCCTACGAAGAACTTCAACGAGTTGGGGACGATTCTGAATAATCTCGCCAGTTCGTATGTCCCGCCAGTCGATGAGGGACCTTACGCCGCCCCTTGGCCGGAACCGGAACCCCCAACGTGGTTGGACTATCTGATGGAAGGGGAGGAGTACTAGAGTGGCCTTAGCCCAGCGGCAAGCACTCTTACAGGATACGTTGCCTGAAAAGAAACCCTTCGATGTGCGCGGGTTTCTGGACCGAGTGCTTCCTCCTGCGCCTGAGCCAGAGGAGCCGCCGGGCGAGGACTGGCTCGCCTTGTCGGGTGATCCGCTACTCCAGACGGCCAGGGGTGTGAGCGACGCCATCAGGACATGGTTTGAAGGTACGCCGCAAGTACAGCCGTGGCGATGGACTGAACCCGGGTACGGCCCGGAGATGGCTGCCCGGATCAAAGACGAGGCGGTTGAAAAACTTCGCGCCAAGCCCACAAGCGGAATCTTTGAGGACATGGGGCGCTTTCTGCCGGGCTTACTGGGGTTGAACCCGGAGCGTGTCAAACCGGAAGAAGCAGCGCAAGGCGGTCTGCAAGCCTTGAATGCCTTGCCCATGATGCAAGGGGCCGGGGTACTGCCAGAGAAACTTATCGGGCCGAACTTGAGAGTGTTGGCTAAAGACGTGAAGGAAGCGGCGGGCAAGACGATCAAAGAGGGTGCACCGAAGGCTGCGCAGGCTCTGGGGGAGATGTTCGGGCAAGTGGCGCCGGAAGCGGAAGCTGCGGCGACGAAAGCTCCCAAGGGCGCAAAAGTCCCGAAGGGCAAGGCCCAGAGGCAGGCCCTTTTGCGGGGGGAAGTACCAGAAGTCCCGCCAGTGGCCGCCGAGGCTCCAGCGGGCAAGGTTGGGGTGCCTGAAGGCGATGCGCTTACCAGATTCAAGGGCGCTTTAACCAGCATTGGCCATGACAAGCCAGATGAATTCATTGAGCGGATGGTTGGCGACCGGTTCCCTGGCGCGGCATGGAAGGAACTTGATAAAGAAGTTCAATGGAATTTGACCTATGAGGCGGAAGCGGCTGCACGGGATTGGTTGAAAAAGGGTGTGCTTGAGACTGTACGGCCCGGTCCATCTTTGGAAGCCATTGAAACGGCTGAAGGCAAGCCTCCACGGAAGCCGCTTTGGGCTGAGGCCGCGCCGCCTGAGAAGCCACCAGTTGAACCGCCCACGGCGGTACCTGGGCAGCCGGAATTGCCGTCTGGTCGGAAGCCTGGCGGTATTGCGCAACAAGTGGAGCTACCACCAACCGATAGTTGGGGGAAACTCGAAGCGTCTTTAGCTGAGCCCGCCAAGGCTGATATCGGAGAGACGATACAAAAGACATGGCGATTGTCAATGCGGAAGCTCTATGACAAGCGGAATGACCTGAAATTCCTGGAGCGGGAGACGGGTATTCCTGTGCATAAGTGGGCGGCTGTTACTGAAGGGGCAGTTGGGCAGGCGGAGGCAGATTTACAGAGGTATGTTTTTCCCGAGATAGACAAAGTGGGCAAGGACCTGCCCCTCCTGGAGCGCTACATGGTTCTTATGGAATCCGCTGATCGTCATGCGCTTGGCTCGGCGCTTCCTGGCGGCATGAATATCTCGGATGTTATCAAGAATCAGGCGGCACTGAAGCAAAAGTTGGGGCCGGAACGATTCGCGCAGGTAGAGACGGTGGCGAATCGCCTCTATGACTTGAATCGGGGTATGCTGCGTTACGAAGTGGCCGGGCAAGTGGTTTCCCCCGAGCACGCGGCAGCAGTCCTGAATCGTCATCCGCACTATATATCATTCGCGCGTGAAGAGTTCACCGAAGCATCGAGAGCGGCGGCAGGTCCGAAGGGACGGGGACCTGGCACCTACGCGGGCAGCGGCATGAAGGAAATGACGTACACCGGTTACTCAGGGCCGCTTGACCAGCCACTTGCCCGATTCGCCGCCCGTTTTATTGACTCCCGACGGCGCGTGGCACAGAACGTTGCCAAGACGAAGATCGTGGAAGCGTTGCAGAAAGTCAAGGCAGATACGGGACAGGATGTAATCCGGTTTGAGAAGGAAGCCTTCGAGCCTGGTACTCAAACTCGTAGACCGTTTGCCAACACCAACACTGAAGGACTAATGACCTACCGCAAGGCTGGCGAGGATGTGACGGTCCAGATACCGAAGGTGTTCGCTGACATTGCCAACAAGGTCGATGTGGAATCGGCGGATGCTTTGACGCGCATCTTCAGGGCAGTGGGTGCGCCTCTTCGGGCCGGTGCAGTCACGTATGACCCATTCTTCCCGCCTGTGAACGTGATACGTGATGCTCTCTCAGCTTTGTTCCGTGAACGTTTGATACCGCTTTCGCCTGATTATATCAGAGGGTGGAAAGCAGCTATTACGAAAAATGATGATTGGTACGAAGCGGCGCAGGCTGGCACATTTATGTCGGGTATCGCTGAGCAATTTGCCAAGACTTCTGATTTGGCGATGGCCAAGCAGTTGATGGGTGGCATTCAAGTGAGGAATGTGAAGGATGCCATTCTTCTTCTCCCGCGCTTCATTAAGATGGCGGGCATAGTTTCGGAGCGAGGCACGAGGATAGGTGTTTATCTTAAACTCAAGAAATTGAAAAATACAGAGATGGAACGACTGGACAGGGCTGTTCGCACACGAGACGCTACAGTTGATTTTGCTAAGTCGGGGGAGTTGGTGCAACTCGTGGGCCAGATGGTTCCTTTCTTGAACGCGGGCGTTCAAGGAACCGTCAATACAGCAAAGGTCTTCCGTTACAACCCCAAGCAGGCGTTGGCAGTAGGGACTGCCCTCAGTGTTCCTAGTGTGGCGTTCTGGCTCTGGAATCAGCGGTATGAGACGGCCAAGATGATTCCAGACTATGAGTATCGAATGAACTGGGTGGTGATGACGGGAGAGGGAGTACAGGAGAAGGACCCGAAGAATCCTAAAGCGCCACCGAAGAAGTTCCCCATCTACATGAAGATTCCGAAGGGGCAGATAGGCGCCCAACTCACCGCGCCGGCGGAGATGTTGCTGCGCTTAGCGTGGCAGCGGGATGATCGTTCTGTTGTGGAGTATTTCATTGAAGCGGCAAGCACGGTTGCTGAATCCGCTGCGCCTGTGGAACTTTCTCTGAGTGGCATTATGTCGCCTCTGGTCAGTACGGCTATGGCTGTGCAATCAGGCTATGACCCCTTCCGAAAGCAAACTATTGTGCCGAGAGGCGAACAAGGGCGCATGCCCGAGCAGCAGTTTGGGCCAGAGACTTCAAAGACCGCAGTAGCTATCGGGCAACGGTTTGGTGTGAGCCCACGTCTCATCCAGTTTTTAGTAGAGGATTATACCGCAGGCACGGGGAAGCTCGTTCGGTGGATGGCAGATTTGGCTTTGGGGGCACTTGGCTACAACCCAGAGGCTCCGGGCGAGTGGAAGAAGCGGCCTTTGACGACGGTGGAACAGGTCGCTTTGACGCCAGGGCTTTCCCGCTTTGTGGGTGCCAAGAATACACAGGCTGATCGCCTGTCATGGCAGAAGTTCGATGAAGTGGTGAAGCGCCAGAAGCAAGAACTGGGGCAGATACCGGAACTTGTAAGGTTGGGAGTGGATGTCAGTCGCGTAGGTAGCACTGTGAACGGAAAAGAACTGACAGTAGATCAGCAAATAGTCTATCAAGAGAATTCCTGGCGATTGATGAAACCGAAGTTGGAAGCGTTGGCTAAGTCTTCGAGCTTCAAACGGTTGACACCAGAGAAGCAACTTGAGCGCGTAAGGAAGATTATGGGCGATGCTCGTACAACAGCGCGAAGTCGAGGAATATCAAGCAGAGTTGCACCCTCTTCCGGTGCTGCTAGTCTCTCTCAATTTCCCAGTGCTGGCCGCGCTTTGACTGAGGGTGTAGGAGCCCTTGGGGGCGTGCTAGGAATCAGGTAACACAGGCAGCAAGCCCCCTTTGGGGCTTCTGATATAAACGCGGGAGGCATATCAGGATCATGGCAGACGAAATCGTACAGGACGGAAACGCAGCGCCCCCCTCTGACGACGGCCAGCAGACCGAAGTGCCGGGGGGAGACGCGGACATCGCCACTGGCGAAGAGACTCAAGTCGATCAGTCGGTGGCTCAAGCCCTAGCGCCCAACTGGGACGCCGACGAGAACCCTCACAAGGTTGAGGCGATGCGCCTCAAAGCGGAGAAGGAGGCTGTCGAAGCCGAGCGCTATCGCCTTGAGCAAACCCTGGCGGGCACGCGCGGAAATCTTGACCAGATAAAGAAGCGGCAAGTCGCCGATCTGGAAGAGCGCGTTGTCTTGATGGCCAAAGCGCAGGCCGCCGATCAAGGCGAACCACTGAACGCCGAGCAAGTGGCGGCATTACGAACCGAAGTTCGGGCGCGTATCGCCAACGATCTGGCCAGCGAGGACCTGCGGTCGCGCGAGGAGCACTTGCAGCGCATGGCAACGCCCATCGCGATTCAGAAATGGGCGGAGGCCGAAGGCAAGGAGCACCCGGCGGGCGCCGAAGAGTTGGCCGCCTATGCCATCGAGTTGAACCTGCAACCCGAGCAAGCAGAGGCGTTGAAGGGACTTCTCAAGAGGACGTATGCTCGCTTTGACGGCAAGGAACGTAAGGCCAAACTCGCTGACCGGACGAAAACCGGCACGGACCGCGTCGAAGGCGGCGGGGGCGGCCCGGTGAAGAGTTTCGCGCGCATCGAGCAGGACTACATCGACGGCAAGACCAACTACGAACAGTATGCCGCTGCCCGCGAGAAGGCAGGAATTTCCTAACAGGAGATAGATATGGGTACACAGACAGTTACCACGGGACAATTGGAGAACGCGCAGCGCGTTACCATCGGTGAAGTCTTGTTCACGATGGAACACAACGCACCCTGCGCCAACCTCATACGACACTTTACTATGAAGCAGGGCGAGAAGACCAAGACCATTCCAAAAGTCGGGCAGATGACGAGTTCGGACCTCGTGGACGGCGTGGACATCGTGGACAGCGAGGACATCGGGATGACCACCACGGACCTGACCTCCACGGAGAAGGGTCTCAAGGTCATTCTCACGGACAAGTTGGTGAGGCAGGAAGATGCGGACGTTTTCCGCATGGTGGGACATCAGACGGGTGACGCGATGGCGCGGCAGAAGGACGAAAAGATCATCGCGCTGTTTACCGCTTTGAATGGTGGAACCACGTTGGGCTTGGCGGCGAAGGAGATGAGTTTGCTCAACTACTCGGCCTGCATCGCCAGGATGGAGAACGCCAAAGCGCCGCGCCCCTGGTTTGGGATTCACCACCCTTATGCCGTATATGCCCTCATGTCGAGCATGTCGGTGACGCCTGGCAGCACCTATGGATTCCCAACAGGCTACTCAGAGAAGCTGCTGCACGACTTCTTCGGTATCACCATCAACCGAGTCCCGCTCTTCCATGACGGCAACATCGCGCTCGACGCCTCGGATGACGGGATCGGGTGCATCGCCAGCAAGGAAGCCATGTGCAGCATCAACGAGAAAGGCGTTAACACGGAGCGCGAGCGGGACGCTTCGCTCAGAGCCACGGAACTCGTCGTCACGGCTGACTACGGTGTCTTCGAGTTGGACGATGGCTATGGCTTCCCAATGACCTATGACTGCACGGTGAGCACTTCGGCTTAGGAGTGAGCGATGAACCGGACCGAGGAACGCCAGGAGATTGCGCGTCAACTTC
>ERZ1292632.1600-Hain-H43-01um-R2-1600-length-21436-cov-5_pt2 | contig 11454 bp, 20 predicted proteins | sample MGYA00564407_ERZ1292632 | MGnify/ENA primary metagenome ERZ1292632 (study PRJEB36523, sample SAMEA6512637) | groundwater metagenome | collected 2019-01-08 | study: AquaDiva: Metagenomics assemblies of 32 groundwater samples
AACGCTAAATCAACCGAGTTCGCCGCAGCAGTCGGTCTATCGGCACTCGATAATTTTCCAGAGAATTTCAAACGTCGTCGCGAGATTCGTCGGGGCATGCTGGATAGATTAGCCGACTTTCCGGTGATTCTGTATCCAGATGCGCCAGGAGAAGTGATCGCACCACATGCTTTCCCGATTTTAATAAACGACGCTAGTTTATTTGCTGCGTTTAAGGCGCATCTCAAAGAATGGCATATCGAGTTCAAGAGCCTCTGGGGTAGCTTGACCGATCATAGAGCGTATAGTTGGCGAAGATGGCAGGATTTTCCAGTCGCCCGAGACATCGGCAAGCGCGGAGTTCATTGGGGTTGTCATGAGAGCCTGACCGATGACGACCTAGATTACATCTACGATGTCATAGCTATGTTCTTTCAGGATTACAAGGAGGCGGCATGATCGTCTTTTCGATGCTGGAAATTCTAGCCGGTATCTGTCTGGCAATTTTCTTAGGTTCACAGATACTAAGACCGATGTTCCGTGGAACAAAGCTGTTTCCGATGTTCTCTAAGCGCGCGAAGCTCTCCGATGAAATGATAGGATTGCGCGAAGAAGAAGAACTTATCGATCTTGAAAAACAAGTCGAAGCAAAGAAAAAGGATATGAATCGACTGCGGGTCGTGCGCGAGGCCGAGTTGGACGAAACAAAAAAAGGAGCCTAGTTATGATGAGACGATTTATCGCAGGAACGGTAGCGGTGATAGCGGTTGTGTTCATGTTCGCGGGTGGCAAACTGGTCGAGTTTGTTGACTCCAATAAGATCGCGATTATTCAAGGCGTTTACGGCAACCTGACGTTTGCCACGTCGCCCGGTCCGTGGGGTCAATGGTTTGGAACTGTCGAATCGTTTGCTCGTCGCGAGCAACTCTGGTTTATGGCGGCTAAAACAAAAGACGACAAAGATAATGCCATGAGAATTCGCTTCAACGACAACGGTCACGGCGTTATATCAGGATCGATCGCTTGGGAAATGCCTATCGAGCAAAAATGCCTCACTAGAATCTTTCAGCAGTATAGGACGCAGCAAGCGCTAGAAGATCAGTTAGTGAAGCCAATCGTTCAGAAGGCTATCTACATGACAGGTCCGCTCATGTCGTCTACCGAGAGCGCTGCTGAACGACGCAATGAGTTGTTACAGCTTATCGAAGATCAGATTGAGAACGGCGTATATCTCACGCGAACCGTTTCGCTCGAAGAAGAAGATCCGATCACTAAAGAAAAGCGTCGTCGCAATGTCGCCGAAATCGTCAAAACGCAGGATCATAAGATCGTTCGGGCCGCAGACTCGCCGCTAAGAGAATTTTGCATCAAAACTTTCAACTTGACTATCAACGAAGTTCGATACGACAAAGAAGTCGAAGCGCAAATTCAACAACAGCAGCAAGCGATCATGGCCGTTCGCATTTCGATGGCTAACGCGCAAAAGGCCGAGCAGGACGCTAGAACGGTTGCCGAACAGGGTAAGGCCGACGCCGCTAGAGCAAAATGGGAACAGGAAAAAGTAAACTCGACACTAGTTGCCGCTGCCGAAGGAAAGCGCAAGGCCGAAGAACAGAACGCTATCGCGATGGAGTTTTACAAAAAGGCGCAGTCGGCTAGAGCCGAAGCCGATGGCGGCTACAAGCGCGCCTTGATGCAAGCCGATGGCGCATTGGATAAGCGACTTGAAGCCTATGTTGAAACTCAGAAGATATGGGCCGCAGCCGTCAAGGAAATTAAAACGCCGCTGGTGCCGACGATCGTTTCCGGTGGCGGCGCCGGAGGTCCAGGCAGCGGCATTCAGACGTTGGTTGACATATTGTCGGCGCGCGGTCTGAAAGACCTAGACCTAGACTTGCGACAGCAACCGAAAAAGTAAAACGATTCACCGGGTCGCCGTGAATGGCTTATCTCTCAAATTATGCCACTCGCAACAATTTATCCGGTGAATTATCAGAATGCGGGGCGTAGTCGATGGATTATCATTCATCTTCCAACGGCGCAAATTTCTCCGCTTAACGGCAAGTGCGCGAGGCGAACGTTGATGGGTTATCTTTATAAGATCGTGGTCGCAGGTTCAAATCCTGTCGCTGAGCGCGAGTTCAGCGTAGCTCAGTCTGGTAGAGCACGTACGTCCATCGACAATCAAATTTCTTCGCGCGTATAGTTTGCGAAGGATAGACAGTCGGGTCGAAGATTTTAGGTTATCACTTGTACTGAACCGCCTAGAGTCTATCAATTTATCCGGCGACTAAGGAGAATGTTATGATCAACTATGCACAAGAATTTAGTCAGAAAGAAACTCCGCAAAGCGAAAAGATTCCAGGTAGCAAGCAGGTCGAAAACAGCGCCGGCGGCTATTCGTTTCAGGTTGACCATTGGACTCGGCTTGAACGATTTTTGATTCTTGGTTCAGAGGGCGGTTCATATTACGCCAATGAACGTAATCTGACGATTGAAAACTGCGAATCGGCGCTTAAGTGTATTGAAGAAAATCCGCGCCGCACGATAGATATGATTGTCGATGTATCGGATTCTGGCCGCGCGCCCAAGAACGATCAGGCGATTTTTCTCCTAGCCTTGATGTCAGCGTCAAAGAATCTACAAACTCGCGACCTGGCCTATGCGGCTTTGCCGAAAGTCTGCCGGATTGGCACGCACTTGTTTCAATTCATCGAAGGCATGGAAAGTCAGCGCGGATGGAGTCGCGGTATGCGAACCGCCGTCGCGAACTGGTATAAGAGTAAGTCAATCGACAATCTCGCGGAACAGTTGACGAAGTATCAGCAAAGAAACGGCTGGAGTCATCGTGACGTGCTTCGCCTTGCGCATCCGAAAGGAACGCCAGCGCAGTCAAGGCTATTTGCATGGTCAGTCGGTAAGCTTTTGACCGATGCTGGATTGCCGAAAGCTATTCAGGGTTTTCAGAAAGCTTTTGAATCAAAAGATGCTAAACCGAAAGAAGCCGCTAGTATTATTATCGAGTACAAGTTGCCGCGCGAGTGCGTGCCAACGGAATGGCTTGTTCATGCGGAAGTGTGGGAAGCGCTGCTTGACAATATGCCCATGACGGCGATGATTCGCAATCTTGGCAATATGACGAAATGCGAATTGCTGGTGCCGTTGTCGGCCTCGTCAAAGCTTGTCATCGAACGCTTGCAGGATCGGGCGCTACTCAAAAAGCAACGCATTCATCCTATGACTATTTTGACGGCGATGAAAATCTACGCACAAGGTCGCGGCATGCGCGGTAGCGGAATTTGGACACCGGTGCAATCGATCGTTGACGCGCTTGACGAAGCATTTTATCTATCGTTCGGCAATGTTACGCCGACCGGCAAACGCATGCACTTGGCGCTTGATGTATCAGGTTCAATGGACGGTTCATACATCGCCGGTTCGCCATTGACTGCGCGCGAAGGATCGGCGGCGATGGCGCTGATCACGGCGCGAACCGAGAAAGACTATTTCATTACAGCCTTTCAGGATGAGATGGTGGAGATAGCGATCACACCACGAATGCGCCTTGACGACGTGATTAAAAAGATCAGCGATCTACCGTTTGGCCGCACCGATTGTGCGCAACCGATACTATATTCGGCGGAACAAAAAATCAAGAACGATGCGTTTGTGATTTACACGGATTCAGAAACATGGGCCGGCAACATTCATCCTACGCAGGCGCTTCGACAATATCGGACTGCTTATGGTATTCCGGCTAAGCTGGTCGTGGTCGGCATGGTTAGCAACGGCTTCACAATAGCCGATCCAGACGATGGTGGAATGCTTGATGTCGTTGGTTTTGACAGCGCCGCACCGGAAGTCATTTCGGGATTTATTCGTAGTTAAACTTTTTGTTAAAAGGAGACAAGATGAAATTAAACCAAATCATAGCAATCGAGAAGGGCGTCAAGAGTCGGGTCTATTCTGAAACAACAGAGCAAGACAAACTCTGCCAGAAAGCGGAGTTGTTCAATGGTTTCAGCAAGAAGTATCGACCACTCGACGAAGAGAATGGCGAAAAGTTGCCGCCAGAATCCAAGCGAGTCCAATTCAGGGTCGACGAAATCCTGAAGTCGCAAGCGAGATCACTGTCGGAACTGTTTGATGTCACGGCGACGAAAGACTGGGCCAACATGAAGGCCGTTGCCGATGTCAAGATCGGCGACGAAGTGCTCTTAAGAGATGTGCCTGTCACCTATCTGCTTTTTCTTGAAAAACAGCTCAACGATTTGCATACGGCAGTTGGACGCTTGCCGGAATTGGATCAGAACAACGAATGGTCCGTCGACAAGGAAAGCGGCTTATACAAGACCGAAATGACGCAGACGCATCGCGTAAAGCCGACAAAGCGCGGCATCGTGCTCTATGACGCGACGGACAAACATCCGGCGCAGACGCAACTGATCGAAGATTCGGTTCTTGTCGGCTACTGGGAAAAGGTCGACCATTCCGGTGCCATTTCCAAGACCAGAAAGTCGGAAATGCTAGGAAAGATCGAAGCCTTGATGAAGGCGGTTAAGTTCGCACGCGAAGAAGCTAACGGTATCGAAGCCGAAAAGCAGACGGTCGGCGAAGTCGTTTTCGAGTTCGTCGGTTTTTAACGGACTGAGGCAAGCTGACGAATGAATCTGAAACTAAAAGCAGTCTCTTGCTGGTTCGAGTCCAGCCTCGCTCACTTTATGAGCGAGTGGCGGAATGGCAGACGCAGCGAGATAGAAATCGCCGAGACTCTTGAAACTCAGGCTATTCCTCAGAATCTCAGCATTGCTGCGTTCGTCGAATCGAGCGCTGACGAAAAATTGTCCGTGGGTCGGAGGTTCGAATCCTTCTCACGCCTCCATTATGGCGTGATAGCTCAGCGGAAGAGCAACGGCGTAAAAATAATTCGTCGGCTTAAACGTCATCGGCGGAGCGAAGTCGCAGCAATATTTAAGCAGGAGGCGGCGGCAGGGTAGTCGCCGCCTCCATTTTTTCAAATAAAAAAGGAGCGATCATGGGCAAACGATGCGAAGAGATTGAACTCGGCGATGTAGCGAAAGACGACGTAACCGGATTTCAAGGAGCCGTCATGGCAATCACGCGATGGCTTCACGGATGCGATAGGATCGTCATCCAGCCGCAAGATTTAGACAAGGACGGCAAGGTGAAAGAGACTCAAGTCTTCGATCGGCTTCAAATGACGCTCGTAAAAAAGAACGTTGTAGTAGTTACCACACGCGCGATACTCAAACCTGTCGCCGTCGGAGACTCTCCGACGGGCGGGCCGCAGAACGACAGAGCCGCGCTACGCAGATGAAAGTCAGAAAGAAACCGGTCGTTGTCGACGCCGTGCTCTATAAAGATGAACTTCCACTGGAGTTGGAGTTTGCGGATATGCTTTACGATTACCGCGACGGCGATCTCTGGATTTTTAATCGTCTCGAAAACTGCGATGTTCGATGTCCGAAAGGCCATTGGATAGTCAGAGGCGTCAAGGGCGAATTTTATCCGTGCGAACATGACGTGTTTGTCTCAACTTACGAGCCCGTGCTGGAAGACGAAGAGAGTCTATGAAATACAAGCCTTTGCTGGAAAGACCAAGAACGTTTCTCATTGACATCGATGGCGTTATAATCGAACAGTCAAATAAATGGGATGACGGTAGAATACCAGATGAGCATGACTTCAAAGAATTGCCCAGTTCGAGGAGGACGATCAACAGGTGGAAGGCGGACGGAAACAAGATAGTCCTGACAACGGCACGCCCCGAGCCGTATAGGTTCAGAACCGAGCACCAGCTTCAGAGAATCGGCATAATGTACGACGTGTTAATCATGGGCTTGCCGAACGGTCAAAGAATTTTAATCAATGACAAAAAACCGCAGGAAGACATAGACACGGCCATCGCAATCAATCTCGACCGCGACGTTGGGCTTGGTGGAATTGAAATATGATCGCCTATATCGCCTGTCCATATAGTTCGCCCTATGAAAACGTTCGGCGTCTACGCTTTGAAGCGGCGAATAGATGCGCTGGAGCGCTCATGGCGCGCGGCGAAGTTGTGTTTTCGCCGATCTCTCACACGCATCCAATAGCCGAGCAGTGTGAGTTGCCGAAGGGTTGGGAATATTGGAATAAGTATGACCGCGCAATGTTGTCGCAATGCGTCAAAGTGTACGTTCTAACAATAGACGGCTGGATGGAAAGCGTTGGCGTTGCCGCCGAACTTAAGATCGCTAACGAACTAGGCTTACCGGTCGAATATATCACAGAGGATGGTGAAATATGGCAAGAGCCTTGATAGTGGTTGGCGATGGATTCACTGACAGCGAGTACACCTACGCGCTAGATCGTTGCCGTGAAGAAGACATCGTCGTCACCGTTGCAACGCTTTCCGGTGCCGACGCTATTGGCGAAAAGGGCTGGCGTGCGAAATGCTCAGGCTGGAGCACTGGCGGCGTACTGAGAATCGCGCAGAATCACAAGTATAACGACAAGCTGTCGTATAACGGACCGTGGGATATTTTGATTTTGCCAGGCGGCGTCAAGTCAATCGAAAAGGTTAGACAAGACAGAGACACGCTGGAAATTATCAAGCTGCATCATCAAGCTGGCAAGATCATCGCAAGCATGTGTCATTCTGGCCAGTTGATGATTGAATCGGGTCTTGCAAGGGGCAGACGTATCAGCGGCTACTACTCGATTGAAACAGACATTATCAACGCTGGCGGAGAGTATGTCCGTGATGTAGTCGTAGACGGGAATATTGTGAGCGCACCACATTACGATCTAAATGGCAAATGGATGAAGGCGGTTCTTGAAGCATGGAGGGCGAGCGATGATTACAAAGCGTGAGCGCGCAATGCTGCGCAAGAAGATCGAAGCGAAAGAAGTGGTATGGGACTCGATAGACTGGATTGACGCCGAAGGTAGACGTTGACCCGCGGGTTGGCTTGCGAAGTTTCGCAAGATGCCATTGGCGCAGCGCGGCGCTCCGTCTACATTCGATGACGAAGTAACAGTAATTGACGATGCGGCGGAAGCCTTCGGAGTGGATGGTGCGAAATATCCAAGATGGCTCGACAAGAAAGTATCAATAGCAAAGAGGTTGGCGGCGTTAGATCAAACACAACGAAAGCAGTAATCAAATCATGGCGGAATGGATAGACGAAGTCGCAATCGACGCCGAAGAAATTGTAGCGGAAACACCGTCGGCGATTCTTGCGCGATTAGAAGATCGCGAACTCTGGATTCCGAAATCACAAATCAGCGACAATTCCGAAGTCTACGCGAAGGGCCATTCTGGCAGTCTAATTGTTTCGCCGTGGTACGCAGAAAAGAATGGATTAACATGAACTTCGCTGGCATCAAAGTTAAGAAATCATGGGGCCACGAATTAGAAGTCTTTAATAACGGCATCGTTTCATGCTGGTATTTGAAGCTAAGCAAAGACCATGAAACATCGCTGCACATGCACAGACACAAAGAAACTGCGATGATAATTTTATCCGGCTCAGCAAGATTACAAGAAGGCTTGACGACCGGCAGGCCAATCGTGGCGCTGGATAAGACTCGATTCGGAGCTGGTTTTTTTCATAAACACGCAGCAATCAACGGAGATTGCGAGCTGCTCGAAGTTGAATATCCGATCGACAAAGAAGACCTGTATCGATTCACCGACGCCTATGGGCGCGCAGGCAAGCCGTATGAGTCCCTCGAAAACTTCGTCGAGCTTACGAAAAACGATCCGCAATTCGTCAGCGGTCGAATGAAAGTCGGCAGAACCACCCTCATGACGGTTGAGTTTCTGAACTCACAATCGTTTGCCGGATGGGCACGCAAGTTACCCGCCGAGAACATTGTCGTCATCACGCGCGGCAGTCTACGCTCGGAGCATGGCGTTGAGATCGTCAAGCCAGGTCAGGCCAATTGGTCGCAAAACTTGTTGAGTCTATTATTAAACACCTGGCCGGATGACAGAATGCAGGCTATTGTAATTTGGAATGACAGAATGGGTGAACAGAATGTTTGATTTGCTCGGAAAAACAGTATTGGTCTGTGGCGCCAGTGGCTTACTAGGAAGGCCGCTCGTCGACAAACTTATGGAACGCGGCGCGTTCGTCATCGGTGTCGGCTACGAACAGCGGCCTAACGATTGGGTCGATGGCGCAGACTATCGCTGTGTAGATTTATCTGACTATGCGGAAGCGGAATTTATTTTTGACACTATAACTATACAGTCAGTTGATTGCGTGTTTCACCTAGCTGGCGCCAAGGGCGGTGTCGGCATAGGCCGTCAGTCCGCCGCAGACTTCATGCACGCGAATATTCAGTCGACGATCAATATATTGACCATGCTAGACAAAAAAAGACTACCGCGTTTTCTGTTTACATCGAGTGTCGGTGCATATCCCGGTGACAGAAATATTTTCGTCGAAGATCAGCTCGAAGCAGGCCCCCCGCACGAGTCGGATTATTTCGGCGGCTACGCTAAGCGCTTCGGCGAGATTTTATGCAAAGCCTATCGCGAGCAGTATGGTCTAGACTATGTCGTCGTGCGGCCAACGAGCTGCTATGGGCCGTATGATCGCTTCGATCCTGAGACTGGCATGGTGATCGCTGCGCTGATAGCGAGAATCGAAGCTGGCGAGAATCCTCTAAGAGTCTGGGGCGATGGTCAAGCACGTCGAGATTTTTTATATTCGAAGGATTGCGCCGAATATATGATTCGCGCTATGGAACGTGGCCGATCGGGAGAGGCGTACAATCTGGGGACTGGAATCGCTACAAAACTCGACCTAATGGTCGCTGCGCTTAGCCTGTGTTATCCAGATTTAAAGATAGAGTTCGACGCAACGAAGCCGAGCGGACCAAGTACTAGGCAAATGGACATGACGAAAAGCAGGTTGGAGCTAAACCTGCCAGAGTTCACTTCGCCTATCGATGCTCTATTGGAGACCATCGACTGGTATCGCGCAAATAGGAACTATCAGAAGTACGATCCGTTCAAAAAATAAAAAGGAGACGCGTCATGTCTTACAATATTGACACATTCAAACTAAAGAAGATTGCTTTGACTTTGCCGAAAGACTTCAGCATGCCAAACTTTGAAAAGGAGCATCGCAAGTTAAGTTTTCATGACCAATTCGAAGTAGATGGCGACAAGTGGTCTTTAAACTACGACGGCGAAGGTCTAACCATGTCCGGTAGCGTCAACGAAAATGGCGAATTCATAGTTGAAGCGTTGTCTTGTGACGGAGAGTTTTCCGGTCATGATTACGAAGACCTGCTAAAGCCGCTATTCGAAGAATTCAAAGGCGATCTCAACTGTTCTACTGTGTGGGAAGGCGGCGATTCCATTTTGGTCCTATCTATCGTGAAAGGTGAAATTTCAGAAAGCGAAGTCGAAATATAAAAAGGAGCGACCGTTATGTTGGTTGACAAAGAAACATTTGTACCAGGAAGGACTACGTATCAGCCGGAAATCGTCACAATCAAGTTCACGCGAGAAAATCTTTCGCACGACTACACCAAAGCGGAAAACTGTCCGATATTTCACGCGCTGAAAGATGCTGGTATGAACGTCGTGAATGTGGGTCCGATGACTTGGAACGAATTGACGGGCGAGAAGTGGATTTTACATCGATTTTCTCGTGAACTACGAGAGGCAAGCGATCTATTATATAGCACGCAAGGCGACCCGCTAGGCATGCTCTGGCGTTGTTGGAAGCTAGAAGGCAAAGAGTTCGTGGTGCAGCTATAACAAAAAATGATCTACGCTAATCCAACGATCAAGATAACGCCAGAAATTGCAGCGAGTATCAGACTGGCGTGCGCGACTGAACAACAGAAAGTTGTTGCGCAGCGATTCGGCATAAGTCGATCACTAATATCTATGATCGTAGGCAACAAATCGTGGAGAACCGACCGGATCGTGTCGCCGATAGATCGCTTTTTGTCGCAGATCGCCATCGGCAATGATTGCTGGCTTTGGACCGGAAAGCTCGATAAAAAAACCAGTTATGCGAGATTTCGCGGCTATGATAGCAAGAAGATAGGTGCTCACGAATTCGCCTTTCAAGTGTTCAACGGACCGCTTGCATCTGGGATGTTTGTTTGTCACAAATGCGACGTTAGACATTGCGTGCGTCCTAGTCATCTCTTTCTTGGTACTCCGCTAGAAAATCAACTAGATTCGATCAGTAAGGGGCGCAAAAAATACGGCGAGGAAGTTTCGAATCATAAGCTTACGGAGGAGCAGGTGATCGATATAAGAAGGCGCTACGACGACGGCGAAGCTAAGCGAGCGCTCTCACGATCATTCGGCGTCCATCATAAAACTATTCGCGGTATTGTATCTGGTCAAACATGGAAACACATATGAGTTTTTATAACGGAAAAAAAATCTTTGTAGCTGGCGGCGCCGGAATGATAGGAAACGCGCTGATTCGTGCGCTAGTGCCGCTCGGCGCTAAAGTCACGGCGACGGAATTTTTATCGCGGCGCATCGATCCGGCGTGGCGCGATCAAATCGAAGTCATTACAGCCATCGATCTCAATCAGCCGACTTGGAAGCCGAATAGCCACTGGACCGGCGCCCTCAAGCGTTGCAATCTCTACGCGGGATACGACGTTGTCTTTTGGGCCGCTGCTAAAGTCGGCGGTGCTAAGGCGATTCGCGAGAATCCGATGGACCTAGTGCATTACAATCTCGAACTAGCGGCGAGGAATATCCAAGCGGCTGTCGCGGCTGGCGTTGAGCGCTTTTGCTATGTGTCGAGTTCGTATGTCTACCCAGAGACTCATATCGCCAGCCTTGAGCGTGACACGGATGATCGCGACGTGCCGCTTCAGCACTACGGACTCGGCTGGATTAAACGTTTCATAGAAAAGCTGTGCAGGGCGCACCAGCTGACTAGCGAGACTAAATTTGTGCTAGTTAGACCAGCATCGATCTATGGGCCGTATGACAATTTCGATCTTGAAACCTGCCACGTCGTTCCCGCTTTGATTCGCAAAGTCGCCGAAGGTCAAAGTCCACTGGAGGTTTGGGGAGACGGTAGCGAAGAGAGGCAGTTTACCTTTGTGGATGATCTCGTTAGAGGCCTACTGCTGGCAACTGAACACTATGCTATCGCCGAACCTATTAACATAGCGATGCCGAAAATCGCAACCGTGAACGATGTATGGGAAACGCTTTTTGAGATAGTCGGACGCTGCGACGCAGTTAGATACATTGGTGACAAACCGAAAGTCATTAATCAACGTCTGATAAATGTCGCAAGGTGCAAGGATGTGTTCGGCTATGTATGCTCGACGAGTCTGAAAGATGGACTTCGTGAGACCCTAAACTGTTACAAGTCGCAACGTTTATATGCAAAATGATGTAATCATAAACCGAAGATCAAATCGGCGACTAGAACTCGTATCGGCTACCAAAGTTTCAATATGACG
>ERZ1292632.3734-Hain-H43-01um-R2-3734-length-11451-cov-13_pt1 | contig 11451 bp, 9 predicted proteins | sample MGYA00564407_ERZ1292632 | MGnify/ENA primary metagenome ERZ1292632 (study PRJEB36523, sample SAMEA6512637) | groundwater metagenome | collected 2019-01-08 | study: AquaDiva: Metagenomics assemblies of 32 groundwater samples
GAAAATTAGCACCTACAACAACACTTGATGTGAATGGAACAATAAACGCTTCACAGATGACTGTGAATGGAACGGCGGTTTTGACTTCCGCAACTTGGAACGCAACCAATGCTTCCTATGCATTGAATCAAACTTTAACAGATATGTGGACGCCATTCCTGAGCACAACCAACTCTTCATACTTGATGATTGATAAATTCAATGTTACAAACGCGTCTTATAGAACAATAACAAATGTTACTTTTGTAGGCAACGTAACAACAACAAGTGATTTCTGTATTGCTGGCGGAGCTTGTTTATCTGCGCCTGCTAGCGGAGGAAACAGTTCTTGGAACCAAACATATGCAAGTGGAGAATTGTATTTCTTGAAATCACAATGGAACGTAACAAATGCTTCATATGCCTTGAATCAAACATTAACAGATATGTGGACTCCATTCTTGAGTACAACAAACTCCTCATATTTGATGATTGACAGGTTTAATGTCACAAACACCTCTTATTTAATGGCTGATAGATGGAACGCAACGAATACCAGTTACAGAACACTAACAAACTTGACTTTTATAGGAGATATTTTATTCAACCTTACAGGTTCTAACAATGACTTTAGCATAATAAACAGCACCTCAAATGCAAGCCTGTTGTTCATCAATGGAACTTTTGGTAGAGTCGGAATTGGGACATTAACTCCTATGCAAACGTTAAATGTCTTTGGAGATGCAAATGCAACAGGAACAGTATATACCGACAGCAGTCTTAACTTGACAAAGGTCTATGTTTGGGTTACAAATTCAACATTTGCACCAATAGGAGAACCAAAAGCATTTAATGGAACATTAATGAGAATAGACCAATGGAATGCGACAAACACGTCTTACAGAACACTAACAAACATAACTTTTGTAGGTAATCTTTCAACTACAAGCGATTTTTGTATCTCCGGAGGAAATTGTTTAAGTGCGAGTGGAGGGGATAATAGTTCATGGAATCAAACCTATGCTACAAGTAATTTATACTTTTTAAAATCACAATGGAATGTTACTAATGCTTCTTATTTAATGATAGATAAATGGAATGCGACAAACACAAGTTACAGAACTTTGATAAATTATACATTCTTAGGCAATGTAAATATCTCTGATTCAAACTTATCAGTAACTCAGAATGTAACGGGTTCTTGGTTTGTAGGTTTCATAAACGCATCAAATGTGTTAAATGCACCTTGGTCTACTGGTGGTTCTGATAACTCTTCTTGGAATCAATCCTATTCAAAGACAGTTAACGATTTACTTTATGCGGTTCTTGGTTCAGGAAATACTTCCTTACAAATGTTCCAAGCAGTTGATAATGGAACATTTAGAAAACTAAATAATTTCACTTTTTTGGGAACAGGAAACTTCACAGATAATGTTTCTACAACATTCTTTTTAGGAGATGGAAGATTTTTAACTAACTTACCAGCAGGAACTGAAGTAGACCCCAAGTGGACAATAAATTTTACAAATTCAGAATCTGCTTGGCTTAATACAACAAACCTAACTTACTTGATGATTGACAGATTTAATGTTACAAATGTATCTTATTACTTAGCAACAAATCCCTTTGGATTTTACAATTCAACAAACCCAAGTCCAGTCACAAACACCTCTTATCTAATGGTAGATAAATTCAATGTAACAAATACATCTTACAGAACACTAACAAACTTGACTTTTATAGGAGATATTTTATTCAACCTTACAGGTTCTAACAATGACTTTAGCATAATAAACAGCACCTCAAATGCAAGCCTGTTGTTCATCAATGGAACTTTTGGTAGAGTCGGAATTGGGACATTAACTCCTATGCAAACGTTAAATGTCTTTGGAGATGCAAATGCAACAGGAACAGTATATACCGACAGCAGTCTTAACTTGACAAAGGTCTATGTTTGGGTTACAAACGGAACTTTCTTGCAATCTGGAGCAGAAACAGACCCAAAATGGACTGCAAATATAACGGGATTTTATAGATTAAATGCGACACAAATTATGGGAATTATAAATGCGACACATATACCTGCATTTACAATTAATGCAACACATATAGGAAACTCTGTAATCAATTCATCCCACATCTTAGCAGGTTCAATAAATGCTTCAAGAATACTTGCAGGAGAAATAAACTCAAGTCATACAAGTGCTGAATTTAATAATTCATATCGTGGACTGAGAAATGGAACATTCACCCAACAAACAAATATGACTACGTTCAACATAACCTTTAGCGGTAGCAATTCTGCAAATATCACTTCGAATTTAACTTGCATAAGCATTTGGGGTCCAACAGCAATATTGGAGATTTGCTAAAATGAAATGGAAAACAATAATAAATGTAGGTTTAGTTTTGATTATAATAGTTGGAGGACTCTTTGTTTACTCCGAAATATCGGGACAAACCATATTAGAAATTTTACCTTTCTTTCAAAAGCCAATAATTGCACAAGCACATCTCGGAACTCTTACCATCTCAGGAACAACAGAATTATGTGGAAGCTATAATAATGTTTGGGATAAAATAGTTGTCACAGACACAGGTGTCTTGAATATTTGCGAATTCAATGGAACAGCAGAAACAGGTTTTGTAAACATTTCCCTCGGACCATCTGGAAACTTCACTGTTTATCCTGGCGGATTAATTAATGGTTCAAACAGAGGAAGTGATTTAACTCCAGGAATAGTATCGATAACAGTAGTTGCACTTCAAGGAAGAAACGGAAACAATTGGTCAGCAGGAACAAATGCAACCAGACCTAACGGTGGGGGAGGAGGTGGAGGATTAGTAAATGATAACGCCGCTGGTGCTGGTGGAGGTGGTGGAGGATTTGGTGGAGCAGGAGGAAAGGGTGGAAACGTAACATTAACAACAGGAGATAATGGGGGTATAGGAGGGCTTACCTATAGTTCAACGACTGATTTAGTTCTTCGTTCTGGCTCTGGTGGAGGTGGAGGTTCTGGTGATGCAACTCCAGGAAGAGGAGCAAGAGGGGGAGCTGGTTTCAAAGTAAATGCAGGCCTTGGAGTAATTATGATTAATGGATTTGTAAACCTATCTGGAGAACAGGGAGGAACAGCGTCTGGACAGGATTCTGGTGGTGGCGGTGCTGGTTCTGGAGGACATTTAATCTTATATGGTTCAAGTATTGATGTTTCAAGTTCCACCGTAAACGTTTCTGGAGGTAGAGGAGGAAGTGCAACAGGAACAGGAACAGACGACGCTGGTGGTGGTGGAGGTTCTGGAGGAAGAGTGTATATTGTTTATTCAACTTTAACGAACACTTCTGTAACATACTTAGCAACTGGTGGTGTTGCTGGAAGTGGTGGAAGCGGAAGTGCACCGGGTTCTGGAGGATTTGGAACGGTAACCTTCAACCAAACAGCTGCAACATTTACAGACAACGCTCCCAAATGGAGTTTTCCAATGACAAATAATACTAATCCTGTAGCAGGTGCATCTGTAAATCACAGCGTAAACTGGACAGATGACGGAGAGTTAAGTTTTGCGGTTCTTGAAGTAAACGGAACAGGGGCAAGTTGTGACACGACGGCAAATGTAACAAGCATGGTTCTTGTTGGAACATCTAATTTTAGTAACTTAACTTGGGAAGTTCCTGCTGCTTGTGCTGGAAAAACAATAGGATGGAGAATATATGCAAAAGATTTTCCAAGTAACCAAACAAATGTAACAGCTTTACAAATGTATGATGTTCAAGCTGGAGCATCAGATACTTGCACTTACACTTCTGGAAATTGGAATGTTCTTTGTTCTGACAATTGCGTAATAACTTCCAACGTTGCTTTAGGGGGAAATGCCATGACTATAACTGGAACGGGAACTTTTACGACAGAAGCAAACATAACACAATACTCTACTTTAAAAATAAAGGGAACGGACGTTTCAAATAAATGTAGAGTTCGATGCTTTAAAGGCGGTTGTTTCAAACATTAAAATGAAGAAAATAATATTGGCTTTTATTTTAGGAATAGCTTTCCTATTATTTTTCGTGTTTTTTACATTACCTGCTTCCGCCTCTTTAGAAATAAACTCATCAACATATTCTGGTTCTTTTGCCCAGGGAAGTTCAAGCGGAAATATATCTAACAGTAGTTACTTTGGAGACAGTGCCAGTTTTTATCAGCAGGCTATGGGATACTTAAATGACTTGCTTTTTTCTGGTGTTCATGGTTTTTCTTTTCAGACAGCAAGCACTGCAGGCTCCACTCCAACATTATCTATCTCAGAACCATCAAATGGAACATACATAACAAGAATTAATTTGCCATTAAATTTCACAGCTCTTAATGCATTAGGTGTGTGGTACAATCTTGACTCTGGTTCAAACACGACAATAACAGGAAATACTACTTTCAACACAACAAATGGGTTGCATACACTTTACCTCTTTGCAAACAATACTTACGGCAATTCTTCAGCAAACATCACATTCACAGTTAACACTGACAAGGTTATAGTGCATTATAGTAATTATTCCGGTTCAACGAAAGGTTCATCAATAGATTTCAATCAATCCTCATATGAAGAACTGCAAAATTTAAGCAATATTATTTTAGAAAATACTGATTACGGAGAGATAGCATTCAACGACGCAATTAATACAACAAACGACTCAAACATAGACAGTGATTTGGACCTTGACTTATACATAAACATTTCAAACAATAGCATTGTATTAAATTCTACGGCTTTGCCAAACTTCAACAAATCAGCAACACTGTCTTTATACGGTTTAACATTTACAAATCCAAGAATTCTAAGAAACGGAGAAGTTTGCCCAAACGCAATTTGCACAGAAGTAAGCTACTCTGGCGGGGCTTTTGTATTTAACGTTACTCACTTTACAACTTACACTGCAGAAGAAACTCCTGCTGGAGGGGGAACGCCAGACACAACGTCTCTGGGCGGAGGTGGAGGTAGCGGGGGGGTTGTGTATTCCGTAACAGACTTATTCACTTTGGACAAAAATGAAATTAAGGTTTCACTAAATCCTGGGCAGGTAAAAACAGAGAATGTTACGATAACAAATCCAGGAACTCAACCAATAACAATTACAATAGAAAACCTCATCCCTGAATTTGTCATGCGTGGAGAGGATGTGATCCTCTTAAATCCTGGAGAGTCAAAAGTAATTCCACTGTATATCATAGTAAAAGCGGAAACAATTCCTAACCTATATCTTGGAAAAATTATTATTAGTTCGGGCTCGACAAAAAGAGAGATTTTATTGGCAGTTGAAGTTGAGTCAGCAGGAATTCTTCTTGACGTAAGAGCAGAAATATTAAAAGATTACAAACAAATACTTCCGGGAGGAGAAGTTCTTACAGAAATGAGATTATTCAATTTAGGTGGCTCAGACGAAAGGAAGGACGTTCTTATAGAGTACATAATAAAGGATTACGAAAACCATGAAATCGTCAAAGAAACAGAATCTTTAGCTATAGAAACTCAAGCAACTTTCATAAAAAGAATTAAACTTCCTCAAGATGCAATTTTAGGAAACTACGTTCTTTATGTAAGAGCCGTTTACAGCGGAAAAGTAGCAAGTGCGTCGGACAATTTCGAAATTGTTTCTTCTAAAGTAACAAACAAAGAAAAAATATATATAGTAATAATCGTTATTCTCGCTATAGTACTCAGTTTGATTATTTACTTTACCACGTTCCGTGATAAGAAGAAAGGCAAGAAAAAGGATGGAGAAAGAGTCAACTTAAAGAGTATAATGAAAAAATAAGATGATAGACTATATAATTGTGGGAATAAGTGTTGTGATATTCATTTTTTATTTAATGACAATTTTGATGTCATTTGAAATAAGAAGAAGTCTTAACAAAGAGGCAGGAACAGCTTTCACTTATATCATAATCGCAGTTCTTTTCCTAACAACGAGAAGAGTTGCACAAATCTTTCTTGAAGCAGATATTGTTTCCCTGATACCTTACTTCACAGACTACGTTACATTAATATTCTCAATATTATTCTTCATAGCAATATTCCACTTTCACAAATCAATAAAGGCAGTTGGTAGAAAGTCTTCTAGCGAGGAGAATAGGTCAAAACCCCTAGGGATTAAACTTTTGTTGGGAGGATTAGCCCTCCTCATACTAATCAATCTTTTGTCTAGGTTCGGTATCATTAGCCTTGTAAATATCCAACCAGATTTGTTAAGTATGATAACTGTCCTTTTCGTAGCAACCGAAATAGGAGTCAGAAGTGTTATCACTGGCGGAAAAAAGAAGTTAGGCAAGGTGGGGTGGTTTGGAACAATAGTTGTTATTTTATTATTCTTAGCATTGTTGTCAGGATGGGTGGGAATAAATTTCCCAAACACGGAATTAATTAAAGGGGGAATAGAGATTGCCCTTCTATTCTTTGTCTTTGCAGAAATAATTAAATAAGTTTGAGAGAGTGAGGGAAAAGCTTAGATTTAAAGTAAACACGTTGAATAATCATTTATTACTAACTAATTTTATTCTTCCAAACATCATTAAGTTCTATTAAATTATGTTTGAATAAAAGCCGAGCAACTAAAATAAAAATCATGTTGTTCTATGATAAAATTATGTTTCCTATTATTCATCTATTCCTTACTTGTTTTTCCAGGCGACTTCTTCCTCATCCTTCTAACCACAAAGAAGACAACCAGAAGAACAATTATTACCCCTACAATCAACGCATAACTACCAGTTCCAAGTCCTGTGAAGACTGCAAATCCTCCAAGAGGTGTTCCTAATGTTATTGGTGAGAGAACAGAAGTTTTGTATATCTCAGAGTTAGCAGTAGCAGACAAGCTGAAGTTTCCCATGAAGGAACCATTTACCGAGGCGTTTATTGGAATGTTTGCCGTAAACTCTTTTGTTTGGTTTGCATTCACAGTCCTGTTCTGTGAAACATTTGCTACTTCAACATTTGCCAAGTTAAGAAGCGAGAAATAAACAGTTACGTTCTGTTTGTTTCCTGTCAATTCTTTTAATGAATAAACAACTCTTATTCTGTCTGTTCTTGTTTTTTGAGCATCAATAATTTCAAAGTCTAATTTCTTTCTCTCAACAACTAATGTAAAGTCCTTTGCAATAGAAGTCTCTGCGCACGTAGCGGAAACACTCAAAGGATACGAACCATCAACAGTTTCATTTGTATTAGCAATAGTGAATGTAAACTCATGTGATTCCCCTGCATTCAAGTTATAACTTCCCTCAGGAGCAGAAATCCAAGAAGCCTTCTCACCAGTTGATTTGAATACACACGCGCTAGCTGGTCCGGTTCCAGTGTTTTGAACAGCCCACTTTACTTGCAAGGAATTTCCAGGGATTAATGTAGGAACTATAACAGCGGGAGCGGTTAATGCAGGCACTTTAGGAATTATTATTTCAGGTACTGGTTCAACAATTGTAGTGTTTGTCACAGGAGGTGTTGTAGGTGGTGTTGTAGGCGGGGTTGTAGACGTGGACGTGGTTGAAGCCTGAACAGAGAAGTTAGAACTCTGAGACACAAAGCCAAGACTACCGTTTGCATACAAAGTAAGAGTATATGCCCTATTACCTGAACTAAGATCGAAGGTTACGTTGTTACATCCGGGAACACTTGTATTTGCAATTATCTCAGCATTGTTTGAAGTATTGTAAACGTTATACCAGCAGGTCATATTCGTTCCAGCAGCATTAAAGTTTAAAGGAATTTCTCTTGAACTTGACTTGGTTCCTTTAGGTTGAACAATTGAAACAGATGTTTGAACTGGTGCAGAAGGCACAGAAATCTCAGAAGAACCAGCAAAGACGCTTCCTAATGAAGGACTAGTAAAGTTTGTTTCATTTGTTTGGTTATTAAATACACTAAATCCATAGAAGAATACTTTATACTGGAGATATTGTCCTGTTAAGTTTAGGTTGTTCAAATCACTAACATTTGCAAAACTAGAATCAGAACAGTTAGCTAACGAACAGACTCTTACTTCAAAAGGTGCAGTGGTATTTTCTGGTGTTGTTTTTTGTAATGTTAGATTGTTCCAATGAACCGAAGAACCAGCATCAAGAATCTTCGAGGTATACGTTCCTGAAGTTTGATTGCTACTTAAAACAATCGCACTCAAGTTAGAGTCATACAATGTATTTTCAAAGGTACCATTAAATCCAGGTCCAGATTCCCCAAGGACAGCGAAGCCAGTAAACCCGACATTAAGATAATAAACTGCTAAGAAAGTTCCTACAAGAAGTAAACCAACAAACAGATATGAACTAACCTCTTTTTTCATTACAAGTAATATGCTCTTTTTAGTTTAAAAACTTTTTTGAAGTCAAGTATATACCTTACAAGAGCTTAAGAGTGTACGTTGAAAGCATGTTTTGTAACAGTTATTTCTCAAAGTATATATTCAAAAGTATATTTTACAGTATAACAATCGGTTATTTTGTAGAAGGGTGCCAAATTAACCCAAGGGTTCAATTCAAAAGTGGGGAGTGGGAATTGAACCCACGGATATTCGGGTTGCAGCCGAACGCGTTAACCACTTCGCCATCCCCACGTGTGGCGTCTCTGACGACGCACGTTGCCAAAACCGAAGGTTTTGAGCTTACAATCTTTGATTTCAGTGTACGACGCGAACTTCTGGTTCGCGGAGTTTCAAGTGCAACGAAAACCAATGCCCCGGACAGGATTTGAACCTGCGACCTAAAGGTTAGAAACCTTTCGCTCTATCCAGGCTGAGCTACCGAGGCTTGTTTAAGCTTACGCCTACTCAAAATTAAGAAATAATTCTATTTAAAATGTTTCTATTAAACATAAAGAACGTCTAAATCATTAGGAATGGTTGTATTCCGAAAATACTTTTTCGCTTGTTTCAAAAGTTGTGATGAATTTTTTTCATATCTTTCGCTTATATGAACAAGACATAGTTTTTTGACGTTGGCTTTTTTTGCAATTTTCCCCGCCTCAACTGAAGTTAGATGCATATACGCCTTTGCTTTTTCAGCAAGTTCTTCTCCAAAGCCAGATTCACAAACAAACAAGTCAGAATCTTTTACAAAAGGAGCAATTCGGTCATTAAACGCCGTATCAAGGACAAAAGAGACTTTTTTATCATCTTCTTCAATTGCTAAATTCTTAAGGACATACTTTTTTCCTTCGTAATTCATGTAACCCTTTTGTTTTAATTCTGACAGATGCTTTCCATCTTTTATCTTAAACTTCTTGAGTTTTTTCTTATCGAGTTTCGTATTTCCTTTAACTAAAAAAGAATATGCATTACAAAGGGGCCCGTGAACCATCTGCTCAGCACTAATAGCAAATTCTTTTGTTTCGAGAAACTTACCTAAGATTTCTTTTACTTCTATTTCATATTCTGTCGTATCCCCAAAGGCTTGAAAGATTCCGTCGATTGTTTTCTTTATTCCCCGAGGTCCGTAAATCACAAGTTTTTTCTTGTAACCCAGCATTGCCAAGGTTCTAAACAAACCTGGAAGTCCGAAAGTATGGTCTCCGTGTCTATGTGTTAAAAGAATTTTTGTGATTTTGGTTGGGCTTATTTTTGCTTTTCTCAGTTGTATTTGAGTTCCTTCTCCGCAGTCAACTAAGATACCTTCATTTCCATATGAAAGAAAGAAAGCAGGATGATTCCTCTTCTCAGTAGGTATCATTCCCCCCGTCCCTAAGAAGGTTATTTTTACTTTTTCAGTCATGATTTAACAAAGAGTAAGTTATTTAAAAAGTTATCAAAAAATATAAAAGTATCTCTTAGCTATAAAATGATATGGGTTATGAATCTGAAATTATAATAGGAGTTATTCTAGGAACAATTATACTCATTATGATTATATCATTTATCTTCGAAAGATTATTTCCTAAGAGTAAAATATCAGAAAAGTTAGAGAAATTAGCATATTGGATTAGAGATAGTGTTGCAATTTAGGATTAATCCTATTTCTTCATAGCAGTAGAAGCAGGAGAAATAAAGATTATTGTATCTCCTCTTAAGAAAGTAAGCCCAAGGTTTCTTGTTATAACGCCCTTTTCCATTTCTTTGATGTTATCAAGAACAAGGTTTATGTGAATGTCAAATGCAAGAAGAGTTCCTACGAACTGTTTGTCTCCCTTTAAGTGCACAAGAATCTCTTTTCCTTTTGAGTTGTTTAAAAGATCCAAAGGCCTCTCTATTCCGTTAACCATATTTTATCTTCTTTAAAGTTGTTTATAAACATTTCTATAAATTCACGCAAGACAGCCATTCCCAGACAGAAACTTATTTAAACTAAAATTTTCCTCTTCTGATATAAGATTACTTATTAAATAGGTATACTAAAAATAAAATGAATCTAGGGAAAAAAACTTCTGGTGGAAGGTATCATAAGTCTAGAAAGAAGAAGCTTTACGAGCTTCCAGGGCAGAAAAGAACAGTAAGACTTGGTGAAGATAAGAGAAAAACAATAAAGACTATGGGTGGAAGTAAAAAAACTTTTTTATTTAAAGTTAAACAAATTAATGTTCTAGTTTCTGGAAAAATAAAGAGAGTTGAAATAAAAAACGTTATAGAAACACCTTCAAACAGATTCTTAGCAAGACAAAATGTTCTGACAAAAGGAACAATTGTTGAAACTGAACTCGGAAAAGCAAAAGTAACAAACCGCCCGGGACAAGAAGGCGCAGTTAATGGCGTTCTTCTAAAATAAAGGGTTTTGTAGAATTCTTAAAAGATAGTTTGAAAGTTACCGTCTATTGAATATGCCTTGCACATTTTTGTGCATCTTGCACAATCAAGGTAGAAGTTGCACAATTATCTCTTAAAGTTTCTCATAGATAATTTCTAAAAAAAGAGCATGATGAAAATAATGAAAAGGAGTTCTATCAATAAATTTTGGATGTATTTTTGTTAAGAAATTAAAAAGAGCCACTTTGACTTTATAGTAGAACCATCTGGTCGGATTTGCTTTGAAACGGATACTTAAGACTTTTCCTTTTATTGCAGAATCAAAATCTTCACTATCAATCAAATCTAAAAGAGTAGTTACCCAATATTCTTTTTTATGGTCTATGCTATCCCAAACTTCTCTGCCGTAAGGGACTATTACACAAATCTTTCCGCCATTTTTTGTTATTCTAAAAATCTCTTCCATAACTTTTAAAGGGTCTTTCATATGTTCTAATGTATTCTCAAATAAAACATAATCATAAGTATTACTCTTTATCTTTAGAGGTTTTTCTAAATCCATAATTACATTAGCCCCAAATTTTCTATGATTGTCCAAATTATCCCAACCCTTCAAGACTTTTCTTCCAGAACCGATGTTGATTCTTTTAGTCATGATGTGATATTATGGCATGTTCTTTTTAAGTTTTGCTATCTTTTTGGCTTTGCGTCAAAAGTCCCCTTCACATCCTAGAATAATATTCTTGTTTTCGCAA
>ERZ1292632.1225-Hain-H43-01um-R2-1225-length-25874-cov-11_pt1 | contig 11444 bp, 10 predicted proteins | sample MGYA00564407_ERZ1292632 | MGnify/ENA primary metagenome ERZ1292632 (study PRJEB36523, sample SAMEA6512637) | groundwater metagenome | collected 2019-01-08 | study: AquaDiva: Metagenomics assemblies of 32 groundwater samples
TCTTCATAAAAACCTACAACTAAGTTCTTATTTAAAGATTATGAAAGAGTTTTATATGAGGATAACTATAGTTTCTCTCTTCATAAAGCTTTTAACCCCAAAAATTTATGAAAGTCTATGAAGATTCTCTTTGTTGTTAAAGAGCGAAAATATAAAGGATTTGGTGGTGTTGAGACCCTTATGAAAAACCTTTCTAAGGAGTTTAACAAAAAAGGGCATACGGTTGATATCCTTTCTAGGCAAGATGACCTAAAACTTAACAGTGTGAGGCAGTCCCTTTCTTCTTTAAGAAAAAAGATTAAAGATATCATGAAAAAAGAGAAATATGACATAATTTATACTCAAGATTGGAATATTGCATTACCTCTCTTGTTTCCTTATCCGATATTCAAGAAAAAACATTTCTGTTTTTTTAATGCCACACAAAGTGGAAAAGGTTTTTTTGTTCAAGTTCCAGTTGGAATTCTTATGGGAAAAAGGTTGCTTACTGGAGATCGCACAAATGAAAAGAGATATTCAAAGTCAACACTCCTTGCTACTGCTGTCAATATGGAGGAGTTTAAACCTCTTAACAAAAAAAGAATTTACCTAGGATGGACAAATAAACCAACAGAAAACCTCACCAAAGAGCATGTTGAATCAATAGGTAAAAAATTAGGTATTCCAGTCTTAATTGCAGAAAATATTCCTCATGAGAAAATGAATGAATTTTATAATAAGTGTAAAATCTATGTTAGTCTACCTCCAAAAGGTTCTGGTGGCGGTGTAACTTACATGGAAGTTATGGCTGCAGGTGTTCCCAGAATAGTTGGAAATATGCATGCAGAAGGGTATAAATTTCCTTTTGATAAGGTAGAAAATTTCAATAGTCTTGAAGAGGCTATAAAAAATTCGAAAGAAAGAGATTACAGGAAGTGGATGCAAGATAGCAAGATTACTTGGGAGAAACATGCTGATAACTTAATTAAAATTTTTACAAGTAAATAAAAGTTACAAATAAAACAAAAATATAATGGAAAAAATAAGAGTTGCGATATTAGGGGTGGGAAAAATCGGGAAGTATCACGTTAGAGAATTTTCTGCACTTGGAGCAGAAGTGGTTGCTATTCTTTGTAGCACAAGAGAAAGTGCTTCAAAAAAAGCTGAAGAGTTAAAGAAAGAGTTCAATGTTAATGTAAGAGCTTACCATAAACTTGAAGAATTGATAAAATGGGAGAGTTTAGATGCTGTTTCTATTTGTACACCACCTGAGATGCACGAAAATCAGATAAGATTATGTTTAGAAAATAATCTGCACGTAATATGTGAAAAACCTTTTGTTCAAACAAAAGGTAATAATCATAGAATAGCAGAAGAGTTGTTTAATCTTGCTGAAAAAAGAAAAAAACTTTTAACAATAAACACCCAGTGGATTTCAATTGTAGACTACTTCAGAAGGTATCCTGATTTGAACAAATTAAGAAATCTTTCTATTTATATGGAGCCTGCAGAAAGTGGTATAAGCATGATAATGGACCACCTTCCCCACACAAATAGTATTCTGATAGGTTTGATTCCTAATGGGAAGGCAGAAGATGTGGAATTCTTATCAAAAAGTGAAGAGGCGATGACCGTTAGATTCAAATACAGAAATTCGGAACAAGAGTGTGAAGTAGTCTATGATTTTAAGTTAAGAACAAAAAAACCGGGAGAAATTATTTTTTCTTTAAATGGAGAATCTTTTAGACGAGAAATAGGCCCGGCATACAAACAGACATTCATGGGAAATGGAAGAAGTTTTGAGATAGAAGATCCTCTAAAAGTTTCAATTAAAAAATTTTTAGGAGCAGTCAATGGGCTTAATGCCCCCTTAGTTGAGAAAAAAGAAATTCTTGAAAGTATTGAACTTACAGAGAAAATTATTGCTGAATACGCTTCTTATGACTTAAAAAGAGGAATACCGCAAAAGAGGACGGGGAAGGTGGCAGTAATTGGTGGAGGAATATTTGGCAGTTCAACAGCTTTAGAACTCTCAAAAAATTTTGATGTTACCTTGTATGAGCGTTCAGGAGAACTTCTTTCTGGAGCATCTACAAATAATCATTTAAGACATCATGGAGGATACCATTACCCTAGAAGCAAAAGTACTGCACTTGAATGCCTAAACTCAAGAGAAAGCTTTGAAAAAGAATATGGCGGATGTATCATAAGACCTTTTAATCATTATCATGCAATAGCAAAAGAGGATAGTAAGACAACTCCGGGAAGTTACTTAAAATTTTGTGAAGAATTGGGGCTTCCTTATCAAGTAGTAGACATTGATGGAAACCTCATAAATAAAGAGAGGGTTTCTATGGTTGTTAAAGTAGCAGAATATGCCTATGACCCAAAAAAAATGCTTGAGATAGTGAAGGAAAAATTAAAAAATTCAGAAGTTGAGGTTAAACTTAACCATGAAATAAAGGGTGGAGAGATTAGGGGAGATAAAAAGGTGTTAAGAATATCTTCTCCTTCAGGAATTTTAGAAGAAGAGTTTGATTTTGTAATAAATGCAACGTACTTTAATTTTAACTGTTTTAATCAGTGGTTTGGTTTACCTAGAAGAAAGGTTCTTTATGAACTAGTTGAAATGCTTGAGATTGAACTTCCTTTAAAAGAGAAAGTTGGTCTATCAATATTCGACGGACAATTCAGCACTTTGATGCCAAGGGCAGAAGAAGGAAGGTTTACATTAGTGCATATAAAAGAGTCCATACTCAATGATTTTGTTTCTGATAATCTTGATCCAGAAATTATGATCTTGCAGAATGTAAAGACTAATAGGGAGAAGATATTAAAAACTGCCACTAAAGATTTTCCAATATTGAAAGATGCAAAAATAATCAGACCAATTTATGTGATAAGAGCAGTAAAGGCCAACGTTGATGACACTGATGAAAGGCCAAGCGAAATTACAAATCATGGTAATGGATTAATCACTATTTTTTCTGGAAAAGTCGTTACCTGTGTAGACATTGCAAAAAAAGTGGCAGGTATGATTAACGCTGGTGTTGCTTAGGATTAAGAAACCTACTGATGTTCCGAGTCTATTTTTCCACTTCCTCTACCAGCATCATCTTGAAGTCTTACTACATCGTCGACATCAGGTGTTGAAACTTCCTGTAAGATTATGTCTGTAAGAGCCTTAATTCTATGAACTGTTGGGGGAGTTACTGTAAAGAAATAATTTTCTCTTCTTTTAGTAACTGAAAAAGTATAGTCTTGATTGTCAATTCTTAGATTGGTTTCTCCATTTGGATCTTGCATCCAAACTTCTGCTTCCCCTTTTATTATGTAGTTAGTTTCTAGTTTTTTTTCATGATATTGTAAACTTGTTTTGTTCCCTGCTGAGATGTAAATTCTTTTATAGCAGTATCTGTCATTTAGTTCTAACCATACTTCCATCCCCCAAGGCTTTGTTACAATCTTTGCCCCTTCTCTTTGAAAGGATAGGAAATCTTCTTTGAACCAATCTCTTCTTTTTTCTTCGGACATTTTAAATTATACTCAAACCCCCGTCAACAATTATTGTTTGTCCAGTTATGTAACTTGCTTTATCGCTTGCCAAGAATAAAACAGCCTCGGCAATTTCTTCTGACTTTCCCATTCTATTCAAAGGTATCTTATCGACTTGAGATTGTATTTTAGGAGACATTGTAGAGGCAGTCATTTCTGTTTCAGTAAATCCCGGAGCAACTGAATTAACATTTATTCCGTAACGCGCAAATTCTTCAGCCATGCTTGAAGTTAGCCTAATAACTGCTGCTTTTGAAGCGGCGTAGGCGGGTTTTCCTGAAACATAATTTAAACCTTTGAAAGAAGAGATGTTAATTATTCTTCCATATCTTTTTTCAATCATTTTTGGGAGAACCGCTTTTGAAAAGTAAACTGGACCTAAAAGGTTTACATTAAAGATTTCTCTCCAATCGCTACCTGTAAGTTCCATAAAGTTTTTTGAAGGATTTATTCCAGCATTATTAACTAAGATGTCTATTCCTTCAAGAGATTCGACTTCTCGTCTGACAGATTCTTCATCAGAAACATCACAAAAGATATATGGTGAATCTAATTCACGAGCCAGAGTCTTAAGGCTCTCCGATTCCGTTTTTCCGTGTAAGATTACGTTTGCCCCATAATTTTTTGCTAATCTTGCTACTGAGGCACCTATGCCTTTAGAAGAGCCAGTTATCAGGATTGTCCTTTTTTCCAACATCTTATTTTCTAACATAATGAGATATAACCCCCATTAGATGGTCTATTATATTGTCCTTGATGTCTTCTCTTTCCCCTAATTTTTCTATTAATTTTTTATAATTTTCAGAAGAGAAATGATAATGTCCCGCTATAACACAACATAAAAACTTGTTCTCAGGTGTGTTTTTATTCATCCACTTCTTCCATTTTCCTTTTTCATATACCTCAGCTAAGAACTCGGTGAAATCAATTCCATAAAGAAGACATTTGTTCAATACGAACATTGTTTGTAATACCCCTAATTGTGGTGCAATGTTCATAGCATCTACAATTCCATTTCTTTTTTCTATTTCTTCTAGTGAAAGATAGTCTGCATTGTGTTCCTTAAGCTTTATTCCTTTAGTCTTTAGAATTTGTGAAATCTTTTCAACAAATTCCTTATTAAAACTTCCAGCTTGATTAATTTCTAGGATGAGACTTCCTGTTTGAACAACATAAAACTCTGGCTTGCAAAAAGAAGTGAAAAACTCTACTTCTCTTTCAATTTCTTCGAGGTTCATAAAACCAAAATTTGTACCAACATTTTCGTCAGTTCCAACTTCGATCATTATTTTTGGATTTAAGCTGTAACAGTATTCTATTGCTTTTTTGGTTTCTTCAAACTGTTGTTCTTTTGATCCACGAAAATGGCAAAAATCAATGTGGATAAGATCAAATCCGTTTTCTATATCATCTTTTATTGTTTTATAACTGTCTTCCAAGCCGTCTATCCCATTGAAACCTGGCCCGCAATGGTCTCGGCAGATTTTAACATTTGATTGAGGGTACATTTCTCTCATTTTTTTAACAAAGTTCATGAACTCTTTTGTTGTCCATTTGTTCACATAACCTCCAGAATGGTCCACTTGATTCTTCGAAGCTATAATCATTAGTTCTTTTCTGTTATAATTAGAGAATCTGAATATTGCTTCAACAACTTCCGAGCTCATTGGTCCAACAGCTATTTTAGAATTTGACATTTTATTGTAATTTATTATTTTCAGTTTGTTTAAGGGATTTATGCAACATTGTTTTTCCGAGGTGATAAAGCATCAAATCAAAGGGTTCATGATGTAATGGGGACATATTTAGAAAAATTAGAGAAGTGATAACTTTTATTTTGTTTAAGTCAAAACCATTTTTTTTAATGAAAGACTCAAATTCATCTTTTGCTTCAAGCAAGTCATTTTTGATAGTATAGTTGTAATGTATGCTTGAGCCACTCATATCAAAAGAAAATTGGCCTGTTTTTATCAGTTGGTATGAGACTATCATTCCACCATACAATTTGGAGAGGTCATAATATAAGTCTCCAGCATTGGTAAGTCCTCCAAAGTCTTGTCTCCAATCGAGAAGGATAAATTTTGTTAGTTGGCTCTTTTCATCTCTGCTTACTAAAATGTTATCGAATTGTAGGTCTCCATGAAACTTTACAGGAACAGAGTTGCAGATGTATTCCCAATTGATTTTGTTTAATAGTTCTTTTAAGGGTGGAATCTGAACTCCGTTGATGACATTAAAATCGTCACTAATCTTTGATTTGTTATAAAATTCATCTAGTCTTTTCATTGTTTTTTCGTAGTAAAATTTTTGTGTTGCTTCTTTGAACTCTTTTTTTTCATTTTCAGAGAGAGTTATTTCCTTCCACAAATCTCTTTTTGCCCATTGGAGAAAGTCGTTTACTATTTGGGGGTTTAAAACGGAATAAAGTACCTGCCCATCCATTTTTTTGTATGAATAGAAGTTGCCTTTATGTCCTTCAATTTTTGGTGTAAGCCCTACGAGGTTCTTTGCTCTTTCAACCCTCTTTTTCGTTATTTCTTGATCAGCAAAAAATTTTATGACTCTTCCATTGACAAAATAAAGAAATTCATTATTCTTACTAAAGTCAAATGTTTGCCCTCCTCCAGAAAAATTGAGGTGAGCTTCCTTATAGCTTCCAGGAGCTCCAGTATCAAACCAAGTGAATCCTATAGGAACAAGTCTTTTTTCAATAAGCCTTTTGAACCCGTTGGAAACTTGAATTTCTCCTCTTACGGGCTCTTTATCATTCTCCAGAGCTTCCCAAAAGTGTTCATAATCTTTCACTCCAGCCAAACCAATGAAAAGATGTTTGTTATCACATTTTATTTTGTCGTCAATTTGATAGACAAGATTATTTTTTATCTTGACAGTACAATATGGTTCTGTTTCTTTTGTGGGAGCGATTCCGAACCAGTTTTCCTCTGGTTTTGGAATTTCTTCAAGGATTATTGTATCTGACACCGCAAAAACAAATGGACATTGCAAATGCTGTTTGCAACAAAGAAGTCCATACCCCGGTCCGGTTCCAGGTCCAAAATACCTATCAACTTCAACAAATTTTAGATTTCTATTTGGATATGCCAAAGTTAAGTAGTCTATAACTGTTTCTTTTTTGTGACCAACAGCAATTACAATTTCAACATCTTCTGGGAATTTTTCAATCATATAAGAAATAGAAGCTTTGAAGTTTACGGGAAGAATAGCTGCATTAACATGTTTAGTCAAGTCGCCCATTTGACTAGCAACGCCTCCAGCTAAGATGCATACTTTATAATTCACCATTTTGTCTATCCGATAGTCGCCTATAATGTTTTTATTTATAAACATCCTCGCTGACTACTCCCGTAAATATTAAAACGCCTTTATAAGATTTATGAAGTTGAAGCATAGAGATTAGCATTACTGCCCGCGATAACCTTCCCCGTTTGGATAATTTTCTAAAGCATGAGAATACGATGTAGGGTCACCAGTATCAAACCAGGTAAATGTAATTGCTTTCATTCCCAAGTTCATTAGAGATTTAAATCCGTTAGAAACTTGAATTTCTCCTTTTACGAGTGTTTTGTCATTTTCTAAAGATGCAAAGAAAGTTTTGTAATCTTTTATCCCTGCTAACCCTATAAATGCAAACTTGTTGTCACATTTTATTTTGTCATCAATTTTAGAAATCATTCCTTCTTCGTTTATGCTGGCAGAACAAAATCTACTAGTATCATCAACTTCTGCGATTCCAAACCAATTTTCATCGGGTTCAGGAACATTTTCTTTTACTAAGGTATCTGCAGCAAAAAAGATGAATGGGCATTGAAGTAAGTGTTTACATTCCAAAACGGCATAGCCAGGACCGGCGCCTAATCCTGAAGGTTTTTCAACTTCGAAAAAAGTAAATTTTCTTTTAGGATAAGCATATTTTAAGTAGTCTATGATTGTTTCTTTTTTATAGCCAACAATCACCACTATTTCTACATCTTCGGGAAATTTTTCTATTATGTGACAAATAGAAGGTTTTCCTTGAACAGGAATCATCGCTTTATTAAAAGTTTTAGAAAACTCCCCCATCCTACTACCAATCCCCCCAGCTAAGATGCAAACTTTATAATTTTCCATTTTAAATAAATCACCAGTAGCCTTCTTATCACCATACCCTTTGTAATAATTTTTGGTTAGTTCAACTATTTTTTCATGATTTTCTTTTTTATTCGAAGCAACAATGACTTTTGATTTTGCAGAGGGTTTGTTTCCAAATTGGTCTGTCACAATTCCCCCAGCTTCTTTAACTAAGACTATTCCTGCAGCAAAGTCATAGGCATCAATGTGATCTGAAATTGAAGAGAAATATGCTCCTTCAGCTACCTCTGCTAATTGCAGAGCATTACTTCCTATCATTCTAATTCTTGAAGAAAGTTTGATTATTTCACTTTGTAAGTTAGTTTTTATTCTTCCAATGTCTCCCTTGAAAGAAGAGTCTAGAACAAGAATTCCTTTAGAGATATCTTCTTTGTTTACACTTATTCTTTTTTCGTTAACAAAAGCTCCTTCGCCTTCTGAAGCTGAAAAGAGTTCATTTGTAATAGGGTTATAAATAACTCCCACAATAAAATTTCCATCCCTTTCTACCCCTATTGAAACGCAAAAAAGTGGTATTTTATTTCTAAAATTGCTTGTGCCATCTAAAGGATCAACATGCCAAACGATATTACTTTGACCGGTTTTTCCTGTTTCTTCCCCGTAAATAGAATGTTCTGGGAAATTTCTTAAGATTATTTCTTTAATCTCCTTTTCCGATTCATCGTCAGCAATGCTCGCAAATGTTTTATCTTCTTTTTGACGAAATTCAACCTCTTCTTTAAAATACTTTAAGACTATTTCCCCGCCTTTTCTTGCTGCCTCTTTAGCTACTTCTAGAATTTTCTTATTTTCATCCATCTTAACTGTTTTTACCACCAAAGAAAACCTTATTAATTTTTATGCAGGCATCACAAACAGCACCTTCAGCTGACTTTGAGGGCGTTATGTACTTTGCCCACTTCTTTGCCTCAACTCTTGCATTTGCAGGAGCAATCCCAAACCTGCAGTCTCTAATTACCAAAGCATCAGAGATCCCATCTCCAATGAAGATTACATTTTCAAGACCAAAATTACTTTTTATCCATTCATATCTACTTCCATCTTTGACGAGTTCAATTTTGTATCCCATATCATCAATTCTTTTTTTAGAGATTTTAAAACCACGTTTATCTGCAGTTATAAAGAGAATATTAATTTTATCTTTTATTATTTTAAGACCGTCTGAATCATGAGGGCCAAAGATTTTGAATTCCTTACCTTTTTCAGAATAAAGGAATTGGCCGGTAGTCATTACTCCATCGATGTCTATTATCAGATTAAGTTTTTTCTTGGGCTCTTCCATGATAAAGGCTCTTTATTTTAACTTATAAAGATTATGATAATAAGTTTTATTAAATCACAATTTGATCTTGTATTTTATTTCTATTTTTCTTATTGTTTTTTTAACCGGATTAATTGTTGAAAGTACTCTTTTTATCAAATTTCTTATTCGGAACTGATAAATGTACGCTTCATAAACAGGGAAATTCCAAATACTTCTTTTAAAATAAAGGTTATTTATTTTATTTTTTCTTTTATTTGCATATTCTTCCAACTTTTGTAAGTTGGCTTTAGGATTGATATCTACCTCTTTTATTCTTTTTTTCCAAAACAAGGGTAAATCTTTCAAGGTTATCATTAAATCTGTTCCGTTAACAGAATCTTCAAAAGAATATTTTTTCTTTAAGGGATTTATGTTAACCCACCCTTCTCTTAGATTGTCATACCCATAAGCTATTTTTATTTTATTTTCAAAAAATCCAGGAGGGATGAATAACGGTGGAACAATTGAGGCGGAAACAAGATATCCTGTTCCTTTGTTGTGACTATATCCGTCAAAATGGGAAAAGAGTTCTTTTTTTGGTAACACTAATACCTGAAAAGGTCTTTTTCTTTTAGGAATGTAATTGTAAACATTTTCTAATTTCCATATTGGTGCGGATTCCGGGATATTTACATTGACCCAATGATTAAACAAGTTTTTGTTGGCGATTTGCATCGAAGTAGTATATCCTTTTGGAAAGAATGCAACGATGGTGTCTTTATTTTCTTCGGATATTGTTGAAGCTGGAAAGCCTATATCATGAATTGTTGTTCCTTCTCGAGCCATATGTAATGGTTCGGGAAAATGAGAATAAACAACTGAAACATGCTTGTGCTTCTTGGCCACTTCTTCAGCTTTCACGAGGCATTTGTTGAGCATGTCTTTATCAGGAGACATAAAAGGATGGTCATTATTAGCAGCGTAAAAAATCCAATTATCTTTGCTGTTGTTTATTATTTTGGCTATTTCTCTGTATTGGTTTATCTTGACACTTTGCCCATAAATAATTTTGGCTTTGGGCCATATGTTTTTTACAAATTTTTCAAATATTTTTTGTTTCTTCTTGTCTTCGGGGTCTAATTCATATTTAATGATTACATCTGTCCATGGAATATCTGCATGGCTTGCAAGAGAGTACATTGTAACGGCTAGTCTATCTTGAAACTTATAATTAGAATCAGACTCTCGAATTGCGTCAAGTTCTGCGTAGAATCCTTTCGGCATCAGCTGAATGTCAGTTATTCGATTATCAAAATAAAGTATCATCTTATACAAAAATACTTTTGAAATATCCTTATTAAAGTTTATTAAAGAGAAGTACATAATAGAATTTACTAGTTTTTTGTATCATAAGAGTTTTAAAGATGTCCTCTTAGCCTTGGTTATATGAGAGTAAAAGGTATTCCTTACAAAACAATTTGGTTATCAGAAGAAGAGAATTCCACAGTCAAAATAATAGATCAGAGATATCTTCCACATAAATTTGTAATTGAAAATTTAAGAACCGTTAGAGATGCAACAACAGCAATTAAGGATATGCATGTGAGGGGTGCAGGTCTTATCGGAGCCACAGCAGGATATGGAATGTACCTTGCAGCTCTTGAGGCCCCTAGCCATAATTTTGATAACTTTTTGATAAAGTCTGGAGAAAAACTTAAAAGAACAAGACCCACAGCTATTAATCTTGCATTGGCCGTCGACAGACAGATAAAAGAAATAAGCTCTGTAAATGGGCTTGAAGAAAAAGTAGAAGTTGCATTAAAGACGGCAAATAAAATTGCTGATGAGGATGCAGAATACTGTAGAAGAATTGGGCAAGAGGGTTTAGAGATAATCAAAAGACTAAGCAAAGAGAAAAGTGGAGAACCAGTAAATATTCTAACACACTGTAATGCGGGTTGGTTAGCATTTGTAGATTACGGTTCTGCACTTGCTCCAGTTTATGCTGCATTTGATGCTGGAATAAAAGTTCATGTTTGGGTTGATGAAACAAGACCTAGAAATCAGGGAGCTAAACTAACAGCATGGGAGTTACTCAATCATAGAGTTCCACACCATGTAATCTCGGATAATGTTGGAGGACATTTGATGCAACACGGAATGGTAGATGCTTGTATCGTCGGTGCAGATAGAGTTACCCACACTGGAGATGTTGCCAACAAGATAGGGACATATCTTAAGGCATTATCTGCAAAAGACAATAATGTTCCTTTCTACGTTGCCCTCCCTTCATCAACTTTTGATTGGAATCTTAAAGATGGAGTGAAAGAAATTCCTATTGAAGAAAGGGATGCCGAGGAAGTAAGTTATGTTGAAGGTTTACATGAGGGAGAATTGAAAAGAGTTTTAGTAACTCCTGAAGAAAGCCCTGCTGTAAATTACGGTTTTGACGTGACTCCGGCTAGATTGATAACCGGATTGATTACTGAAAGAGGAATCTGCGGGGCATCTGAGGAAG
>ERZ1292632.2198-Hain-H43-01um-R2-2198-length-16858-cov-15_pt2 | contig 11444 bp, 14 predicted proteins | sample MGYA00564407_ERZ1292632 | MGnify/ENA primary metagenome ERZ1292632 (study PRJEB36523, sample SAMEA6512637) | groundwater metagenome | collected 2019-01-08 | study: AquaDiva: Metagenomics assemblies of 32 groundwater samples
GCCGATTTCCTAGCCCGGAAGGGCGTCACCCATGTTTTCGGCGTGCAAGGTGCACACATTTTACACTTGATAGATAGTCTGTCCCGTCATCCCAAGCTCAAGTTCGTCCCCTGCGGGCATGAGCAGGGGGCTGCCTTCGCCGCCGACGCCTATGCCCGGGTGACCCGGAAGGTCGGGGTGGCCCTGTCCACCAGCGGGCCGGGGGCGGTGAATCTTCTCAGTGGGGCCTGCAGTGCTTACTTTGATGGTATCCCCGTCCTGTTCCTGACGGGGCAGGTGGCTTCGGGGCAGTTGAAATCCCCTTTGGTCGCCTTGAGGCAACTGGGGTTTCAAGAGACGCCCGTGGTTGGCGTCTTCAGCCATGTAACGAAAGTGGCGTGGACGGTGCGCCATGCCTACCTTGTCCCTGATCTCTTGAGCGATGCCTGGCACTACGCTCGGCAACATCGCCGAGGCCCTGTCCTTTTGGACCTACCGGATGACATACAACGGGCAGACATTAACCCAGAGAATGAGCATCTTGAACCTGAAGATAAGATTCAGCCAGTGGACAATCTCAATGACTTGCTTTCCTGCACGGCTGCGGCTGAACGCCCCCTGGTCATCCTCGGCGCCGGCGTCTGGCACTCGCACACTGTGGACATGGCCCGGGCTTTCGTAGAGGCCCTAGGGTGGCCCGTCCTGCTGAGTTGGGGCGGGATGGACCTGCTCCCTTGGGATCACCCGCAGAACATGGGGGGTTTCGGCACCTGTGGCCCCCTAACGGGCAACCTGGCCCTCCTGAACGCCGACTTTGTTCTCGCCTTGGGCACCCGCCTTAATCCCCAGATGGTGCCCGATCCTTCAATCCTGAAAGGGAAACTGGCTATCGTGGACATTGATGCCAACGAGTTGGTCCGTTTCGCTGATGCAGTAACCATCCATGCCCACTTGCGGGACTTCTTCTTGGTCATGGCTGACATGAAATTGCCCAAATGGGACTTTTCCGCATGGCTGGCGCAGATACAGGCGTGGCGGCAGTTGAGACCTATCACGGGGGCGAAGGACTGGGACCCTAATCCCTACGCCTTTCTGCGGGCCCTCTCGGATGCCTCGGAGGAGACGGATATAGTGCTGACGGATGCTGGGGCGACCCTGGCCTGGGTCATGCAGACCTGGCATAAGAAGGGGGTTCAGAGAATCATATCCTCCTGGAACCATTCTCCGATGGGATGGGCCCTGCCGGCCTCGATGGGGGCGGCCTTCGCCGGGCTGGGGAGGCGGGTGATTTGCGTCACGGGGGATGGCAGTTTCAACATGAACGCCCAGGAATTGGGGGTGCTAGCGAAGCACAACCTTTGGCTTAAAGTCTTTGTCATGGACAATCAGGGTTACGGCATCATCCGGCAGACCCAAGATATGTGGCTGGAGAGGCGGCATTTCGCCAGCACAAAAGAGGAGTTGGGCTTGCCTGACATAGAGGCGCTGGCCCTGGCCTACGGAGTGCCTGCGTTGATATTGACGGGGCCGGACGACTGGAAACTGTTACCCGAACTATATCTATGGCGGAAATCGGGGCCAGCCATATTCCGGGTGCTGATAGACCCCAAGGCCAGGATAGATCATAAAACGGGGCGGAGCAAAGATTTAGATAAGGTGGAAATTTGCGCATCGGCATAAACGGCCTGGGGCGCATCGGGCGGCTGGCCCTGCGGGTGGCCGTGGAGAAGGGCATCAATATTGCCGCTGTTAATGACCGCAATGATCTGGCACAATTAGTTCCCTTGATAAAACGGGATTCAATCTATGGTTCCTTCTCGGTAGGCATCGATGGGGACGATCTAGTGGTGGCGGGCATGGCCATACCCATGTTCCGTAATCAGCCCTTTCCCGACTGGGCAGCTCTGGGTGCGGATATTGTGCTGGAATGTTCTGGCGGCAACCCAGAAGGCAATCGGGCCAGAGAACACCTGAGGCACGGCGCAAAGGCAGTGATAATCTCTGCGCCCGCTCCGAATGTGAATGTCACCCTAGTCATGGGCATCAACGAAATCCATTACGACCCCGAAAAGCACAAGGTCATTTCTATGGCCTCCTGCACCACCAACTGCGTGGGGCAGGTACTGACGCTTCTGGCATTCGTGCGGAAGGCGTCCCTAGTGAGCGTGAATGCCTACACCAACGCCCAGAGGATCGTGGATGCACCCCATGCCGACCCTAGGAGGGCCAGGGCCGCCGCTTTGAACATCATCCCCACGGCGAGCAGCGCCGATGGTTCCATGAAGGAACTGTTCCCCGATCTGGATTTTGAAGCTGTGGCCTACCGGGTGCCCGTGGCCTGCGGGTCGGTGGCCAACTTATGTCTGGAACTGGAAAAACCGACCACCGAAGCCGAGGTGAAAAAGCGTTTCCTGTTCTCTCCCTGGGTGGAACTGTCTATGGAGCCGCTAGTGAGTTCCGATGTAATCGGTAACCCGCACAGCGCTATCGTGGACGGGTTGCTGCTGAAAGTGGACGGGAGATATGTGCGGGTGGTGGCATGGTATGACAACGAATTTGGATTCGCTTCGAGACTTTGCGACCTTGCGGTTTACATGAGTGAGCATGGGCTACATTGAAACTCTGGTAAAATGCTTGCGGGGAGTGGACACGAGCCGCATCGACGAAATGGCCCATGCTTTGCGGGCCTGCCAGGGTACCGTCTACGTGCTCGGCAACGGCGGTTCACAGGCCAACGCCTCCCACCTAGTCCTGCATCTCTTGGAATGCGGCGTTAGAGCCCGGGACATTATGGGCGAGACGGCCTGGCTCACCGCCTCGGCCAACGACCATAGCTACGAAGCCTCGGCGGCCCGCCTCCTGGTGCTGACTGGGCGGCCCGGGGACGCCCTGCTGGTGGTTAGCGGCTCCGGTAACTCCCCCAACGTGGTGTTTGCCCTGGAGGAGGCCAGGGCCAGGGAAATAACTACCTTGGGCCTCCTGGGTTTTGGCGGGGGTGCCGCCAGGGGCCTCTGCGATTGCGCCCTGGTGCTAGCCTCAAAAGAATATGGGCCAGTGGAAGATTCCCATTCGGCGGCCATACACATTCTGGGTGAACTATTGTGCCGGCAAACCAAAGGAGGTGGCAAATGATAGGGCTTTTGATTGGGCTGGTTCTCCTGGGCTTGCTCCTGGCCTTCCCCATTGCTATCATGGTGGTGATGGCTCAGGGCAAAGCCAAGAAAAAGGCGTATGTTCTGCTTGCCGAAGGTGTCCCCGACTCTGGGGAGATCAGGAAGGTCATCAAGGTGCTTGACTCTTCCAAGGACGCTGAGTCCCAGGAGCTGGTGCGGAGGCTCATGGCACTGCAATAGCCCCACTTGACAAACCCTCCCCCATGTGATATAAGGGAAACAATAGAATAAAGTTCAAGGCCCCCCAGAGGGCCCGAGGGCCTAGACCCCAAAAGGGCGCATTGATGCCCCGCAAGAAGCGGGGTATTTTCTTTTGCCCCGCAGGGAGGCGAAAGAAGTGGCGAACAAGGGCAAAAAGGGCGGGAAAAGGAAGGGGGGCAAGGCCCCAGCGGGGAAGCCCAAGGGCTGATGCATCCCATAGAGTTTGAGAAGGCCATCCGGGAGGCCGACCTCCAAGCCCTCCATGACTACAAGCGGGCCAAGGGTCCTCCCCCGACCCTCTATAAGGCGGGGTTCCTCAAGGCTGAACAGGAGGTGGACAAGCCCTTCGTCTTCGTGGCCTCAGAAGAATCCCAGGACCGCCTGGGGGATGTGATAACGGCGTTAGGCTGGGACCTGGCGGGCTTCAAGAAGAACCCGGTCTTCCTCTGGGTCCACGACTATTGGACGGCCCCGCTGGGGACGGTCCCGAAGGTCTGGGTTGAGGGTAGGCAGCTTCTCAACCTGGTGGAATGGGACGAGGCCGACGAGTTCGCCCGGCAGATAAAAGGCAAGTACGAACGCCGAATTTTGCGGGCCGAAAGCGTAGGCTTCCGGGCGATGGAGTTTGAGGAGAATACCCAGGGTGGGATAACCTTCACCAAACAGGAGCTTTTGGAGATCTCTGCCGTCCCCATCCCGGCCCATCCGGGGGCCCTGGCGAAGGCGATGGCCCAGCGGCATTTCAGCATTGTCATGCCCCAGGTAAATATCCCATCTTTCTGGAATCCCACTCCAAGCGAAGACAATGTGACTGTAACCTATAGTATCAGCAACATCCCAGTTATAGTCCAGAAGCGGGTCATCTCCTACGAGGCTGCCCACCCCAGCGGAACCCCCAAGGCCGACCAAGAGGCGGAATGGGATGCCGGGGCCGAGGTGGCCGCCGCCGATGTGGACGACCTGAAAGTCATGTGTGCCTGGGTTAACCCCGACCAGGCTGAGGACAAGGGGGGCTACAAGTTGCCCCATCACCGGGCCTCGGGGGAACATCCTGTGGTCTTCCGGGCCTGCACTGCGGTGATGGCGGTGATGCACGGCGGGCGTGGCGGGGCTAATATCCCCGACGGCGACTGGCCCGGGATTTACTCGCACATCAAAAAGCACTACGCAGAGTTTGACATGGAGGCACCGCCTATGGAAGGCGAAGCGGCTATAACCGAACCTATGGAAAAAGCTGGGGCGGTGTTGAACCGCAGCAACCGGGACAAACTGGGGCGGGCCATCAGCCTGCTCCAGGAAGTGCTGGCCAGTGCGGAGAAACCAGCGGATGAAGGGGCGAAAACAGGGGAAACCCTGGAGGAAATAGAAAAAGCCGTGAAGGGCCTTTCACGGGAGATAAGAGGAGGCTGAATGGCCACGGAAATAGACTCTGTTATCAAGGAACTCCACGACATCAAAGCGTTCTACACGGAGCACTTTGAGAGGGGCATTGCCCCCCTCAAAGAGGAACAGGTACGGATAGCTAAGGCTCTGCTGGATGCCCAGACGGCCCTCCGGGAATACCAACGTAGCAAGCTGGCCGGGATGTCTGACGACGGGCGACTGCGGGTCAAGGCGGGGCGGCTGGCGGGCTATGACCCGTTTGAACTCCGTCTCCTGGAGGGCATCATCCTAGGCCGCATCCGGGCCCGGATGTCCCCCGGGGACTCGCCCGTCCTGGAGGCGGTCAGGGCGGAACGCAGGAATCTGCGGGACTACATCACTCCTGAGACCATGCTGGGATGGGAGGACAGCGCCATTAAGCGGCGCCTGACCTCAATGTGGCCCTCCCCCGCTCCCAGGACGATGGAGGTCTTCAGGGGCGGGCTGTCGGGCTGGGTGCGGGCCATGGTGGAAATGCAGACCAAGGCCATGGATTCCACCACCGCCGGGGCAGGCGACGAGTTGGTCCCGACTTTTGAGGCAGCGGAACTGTGGATGGACGTCAACCTGGACACCCTGGTCCTACCCCTGCTGCCCCAGGTAGCCATGCCCACCAACCCGTTCGACTTTCCGCTCCAGCTGGGGGACACCAACTGGTATCCCACCTCGGAAAATGTCCAGGTGACTACCACCAGCCCCACCACGGCCAAGACTACGCTGACGGCCTACGGACTGAAAACTGGCGTGCCGTTCTCAGACGAGTTGGAGGAGGATGCAGTCATCGCCATAGTGCCTGAATTGCGGCGTTCCCTAGTGCGGAATGCTTCTGAGGTGATTGATGATGTCCTATTGAATGGGGACACCACGGCTGCCAATGGCATCAACTCCGACGGGGTCACCATCACCACGTCTTCGGCAGGGAAGGCCCACTGGCTGCTCGGCTTTGACGGGCTAATTCATCTGCCTCTGGTAGACAACACCGCTCAGCGCAATACGCTGGCGGGGGCGGTGACGGCGGATGCCTACAACGCCATCCTGGCCAAGCTGGGGCGGTACGCCGTGCCCCGGAGGCGGGGGGAGGTGGTCTATATCACCGACGTCAACACGGCCACCCGCTCCCTGAGCATCGCCGAGTTTGAGACCGTGGACGTGGCCGGGCCGAGGGCTACCCTGAGCACCGGGGAAATCCTGTCGGTCTATGGCAAGCCCTTGGTCCAGTCCGAACAGATGCGCCTCGCCGATGCCGACGACGGGAAGGTGACCGACAGTGGCAACTCCACCAGCACTGGGCGCATCCTGGTGCTGAACACCTCCCAATGGCGGGTGGGTTTCAGGCGGCAGATAACCGTGGAGGTCGACCGGGAGCCGGGCAAGTCCCAGAGCACCCTCTATGTGAGTTTCCGAATCGCCTTGACGGAGAGGACTGGGACCCGAAGCACGGCAACCCACACGGCCCTCCAGTTCCATGTCACGGGGGTAGCATAGAAACCGAAAGCCAATAGAGACGGTGGGGGGCTAACGACCCCCCGCCGGTAAAAGGGCGGAGGTTAAAGGAGAAAAATGGCAGAAGCGATTGTGAGAGGCGACCCGACCGGGTGGATTGCGAGGCAATTCATCGGGGCAGGCACCTCTACCCATCTCCCCGTCAGGGTAGACACCAAGGCCCTGAGTTTCACTGGCACCGCCGCGGGCTCCCTCCTCTCATGGCAGAACCCGGAGAATGTGGCCATCCTGGCCACGACAGTCCTGGACATCACCACGGCGGGGACCGGGACGGCGGGCTGCGACGTCGGCGTGGGCACCCTGGGCGGGAGTGCTGACAACCTGCTGGATGCGGGACGGGTGGACACCGTGGCGGTCATCAGCCCCCTTGGGACCGGCGGCGGGACCAACGGCAAGCCCTGGAGAAAAGTGGCGGCAAAGGGTTCGGCCAATGATTACATCGTCGGGAAAATGACCGAGGTCGACGCCACGGCTGCCGGCAGCGGCTACATCCTGTATATCCCGGTGAGCTGATGTTCCTCTTCGCTCACCGGGGGCACAGCTATGAGGACAGGGCCCGGAAGGTGCTCTATGTCATCCCCATTGGGATATGCCGAGAACTGCCCGACGAGGTCGGGGCGTTGCTCCTGCGGGCCCACCCTGAGAAGCTGTGCGACGTGAGCAGGGAGGACAATCCGGCGGCACATAGTTGTAAGAAGTCGGTCGGGGCCGTCCATCAGGACACCGTAGTGGCGGCCCCGCCCCTTGACACGATGGTGAGGCCCCGAATGTCCCGCCAGAAACGCCAGACGCTGAAAGAGGCCAAACGTCGCAGCTGCACAGCCCGGGTCCGGGACGCCAAGTTCGCCAACAAGGTGAGCTGAGATGGGCAAGGCGGACAGGTTTCTAACCACGCAGGATGTCTTGCACCTGGCATACGGCGAGCACGGGACCGCTGCGGACTCAACGCCCACCGTGCTGGTCATTGGCGGCAAATACGTGGCCCAGCCCACGGCGGTGGACGGCTCGGACGTGGTCGTCCTGTGGCTGGACGAGAAGGGTTACAGCCGTCCCCATCTGGACGCCCTGCAACTGGAGACCTTCACGACGGCGGCGACTAGCGGCACTTCAACGCCTGTCACGGCCCTGGGGGCTTTCCGCGACGTGGACGTGACGGTTGACGTCTCCGCCGCCTCCGGCACGTCGCCGACCCTGGACATTTACCTTGACGGGCGCTTGGACGGGACGGCATACGCCAACATCGCCCGTTTGACCCAGGTCACCACGGCGGGGCAGTACGTGGCCCATCTAAGCAAACGCCAGTCGGCAGGTCAGGTGACCGTCACCTCGGACGCCGGGGCGGGCACCACCAGGGCCATAGGGTGGGGTGACGCCTTGCGGGTCAGACGGGTCATAGGGGGGACCAGCCCCTCGTTCTCGGCACGTGTCTGGGGAGTGTTCGTGTAGTGTGGCGAACGCTTACGTGTCCGTCGACACCCTCAAGGGAACCGGGGCCTTAAACATTTCCGGGACGGCCTACGACGGCCGCCTCCTGGCAATCTCCGAAGCCGTCTCCCGCCAAGTGGACAAATACGCCAACCGGGAGTTCTTCCCCAAAACTGAGGTCAAAGTCTTTGACGGCAACGGCAAGAACGAACTGTTCATCCCCGACCTCATAGCCGTGGGCACCCTTATAGAAGACAACAACCTTGACGGGACTTACGACACGGGGTGGGCCGCCACGGACTACGATCTAGAGCCCGCCAACGCCAGCCCCACGGCAGACTGGGGCAGACCCTACTCCCGTCTGGTGGTGAACCTGAAAAGCAACGGCTCCCAAGACGTGTTCCTGAAAGAGCGCAGGAACTACCAACTCACAGGCACTTGGGGGTACAGGCAAGTGACCAAGGACAGCGCTCGGAACGGCACCCTGTCCACCGGCACGACGGGGTCGCTGGTGCTGGACGGCTCCGCCTCGGCCCTGGAGGTGGGGCAGACGGTGCAAATAGAGAGCGAATGGTGCTATGTGACAGCCCTAGCAGGTTCCGTGGCCACCGTGGAGAGGGCCAAGAACGGTTCTACGGGGACTGTCCACACTGACAAGGACGTGCTGATAGTCCAATACCCCGGCCCGGTTTCCGAGGCGGTGCTTATCCAGGTGTCCCATCTGTGGAAACGCAAGGATTCCGGCTTCGCCACCGAGATAGGGATGCCCGAGACGGGGCAGATAACCGTGTTCCGGGGGCTTGACCCGGATGTGAAGGAACTGTTGAACCCGTACCGGAAACTCGTCGTGGCGGGGTTCAGTGCCTAGCAACTTCCGTAACATTGCCGACGGCCTGGTGACGGTGCTGGAGGCCAACATTACCAACCTCAAGGCCTTTCCCTTCCCGCCCGCCTCAATTAACCATTTCCCGGCGGCAGTGGTCGTACCTGAGCCAGTAGACACCGAAGTCGCTTTCGGGGGCAACTCCTTTGAGGCCGATTTCAGGGTGATATTCCTGGTTTCGTCGGGGGACGACTTCTCGGGTGCCCAGGCCCTTTACGACCATCTGGACCCCACCCAGGCCAACATGAGCCTGGTGAAGGCCGTGAGGACGGACAGGACTCTCAACGCCACGGTGGACGATGCCGACGTCACCCGCATTGAGAACATCGGGCGAAGGGAACTATGGGGGGCTTACTACTTCGGGTTTGACGCGTTGATTCATTTTATCAAAAGTGTGGTATAAGCATGGCTGAACCTGTCCTGACGATGCGGATAGAGGGCCTGGAGACTCTCCAGAAGGCTCTCGCCGACCCCGAACTGGTCAAAGGGCCTATAAAGGACGCTCTGACCAGGGCCGGGCTGACCGTGGAGGCACGGGCGAAGCAGAAGGCCCCCGTTGACACTGGGCGGCTCAGGGCCTCCATAGCCACTAAGGTTGAGGAAACCCGGGCTATTGTGGGTAGCAATGTCCTGTATGCCTCCTATGTGGAGTTCGGGACGAAGCCCCACTTCCCGCCTGTTTCCGCCCTGACGACCTGGGCCAGGAGACATGGGTTTGATTCAGCCTTCGTCCTGGCCCGGGCCATATCACAAAGAGGCACGAAGGCCCATCCCTACCTGGTGCCCGCCCTTTTGGAAAGCAAACCCGACATAGAGAGTTTCCTGCGGGATGCTGCCCGGCGAATAGAGGCCAAATGGGGGAAATAGATGGGAAAGAAAATAAGCTCTGACATCTTGGTCTACTTCGGCGGTTACGATGTGGGCACTGCCACTATCAGCGTCTCAATAACTCAACAAGTAGATGCCCTAGACCCCACGGCCCTGGGCGACGCTGCGGAACGGGTGCTGGCCGGGCTGAGAAAGGACGAGGTCACTTGGGCGGGGCTGTTCGATGATGGCACCTCCATGGACGCCGCCGCCGCCGCCCTCATCCCTACAGGCACTTCGGTCTTTAGCGTGCTTCTGGGTTCTGGCACGGGAAGCGTGGTCTATTCGGGAACGGCTTTCAACCTTCAGGGCAAGGCCGTCGCCAGCGTGGCCGAACTGGTCAAATACGAAGCGGTGCTCAAACCCGACCTTTCCTTGGAACGGGGTCTCGTGCTGCCGTCAAAAACCACCATTACTGGCTCTGCCTCTCAGGGGACGCTGGACAACACGGCCCTGACTACGGCGGGTGGTGCCTGGGGCATTCACGTGTTCGGCTACACGGGGGCTGGGACGGGGACTCTGGGCCTAGAGCACTCCAGCACGGGGACGGCGTGGGTCGTCCTCGGTACATTGGTGGGTATCAATGGGCCGAAGTCGGCCCGGCAGACGTTTACGGGCACGGTCAACCGGTATACACGGGTAATAGGCACCCTGGCGGGGACGAACATGACCTACGCCACCATATTTATTAGGAGTTAAGGAGGCTTATCGTGAGTAAAAGCAAGGTCGCAGGTATCAGCGAATTCAAATGTGACAACGCTGGGGGCACGCTCATCAACCTGCGGGGTTATGTGGATACCATCTCGGCCCTCGGCAAGCAGGTGGCCCAATTGGACGTGACCACATTCGCTGACGCGGCGGAGCGGGTCATCGCTGGCATTGAGGAGTCCCAGGAGTTCACCATCTCCGGGGCCTTCGACGACACGGCCACCACGGGGCCCGATGTGGTCCTTTCGGGCCGGGTGGGCTCACTGGGGAGCTGGGAATGGTCCCCTATGGGCACGGTTGCCGGGAGCCGGAAGTTCTCCGGGGAGGCCCTGTGTATCCGTTATACGGTGACGGGTGAGGTGAAGGGCCGGGTCCAGTATGAGGCCGCGTTTAAAATGGACGGGTCGGCAACCGTAGGCACGAATTAAATTCAAATAAAGGAGGCATCTTGCCTGACATTGAACGGGTGGAGTTGCCCGATGGGGCGTGGTGGGAGATATATTCCGCCGTTACCCGAGGGATGCGCAAGGCCTTCCGCAGGGCGGGCTTGCAGGTCCTTTCCAAAGCGGATGGCGTGGATTTTAGCAATCCCGAGGCTTTTCGGAAAGCCCTCCTCGTTCATCCCGACGCTTTAGATTTGGATACGGTGGACGATGCCTATCTGATTGCCGGGACAAGGGCCTGGAGTTTCCCTGATCCTGTAACTCTGGAGGCCATAAATGAATTGCCTGAAAAGGTCGTGTCCACTGTGCTGGACAGAATGAGGGAATTGTATGCCGAGGCCACGGAGACAGCCCGAAAAAACTGACCCGAGAGGCCGTCCTTTACGCCGCAGGGGATGGTCCCGCTGAGGGCACGCTTGCTGAGGCCGTTTTCCTTTTGAGGACGGGTTGGACATGGTCGGAATACCAGGAGGCCCCGGACGATGTGGTGGAGGCCATGTTTGAGTTGCTAAACGCCGAGGCCGAGGTGAGCAAGGCGAGGTTGAAAGATGGCTGACGCACGCATAAGCGTGATTGTGGAGTTTTTGGATAAGGCGTCTGCCGAACTGAAAAACTTCTCTGCTGGACTCGGGATCCACGAGAAAAATCTGAAAAAGGTCGGAATGGCCGCGGCGGGGATGGGCGCGGCCATCACCGGGGCCATGGCCCTGAGCGTCAAATCGTATATGAACGCCGGGGACGAGGTCCAAAAAATGGCCATCAGGACGGGATGGTCCACCCAGGCCCTCTCGGAGTTGCGCCACGCCGCCAACCTCTCGGGGACCAGCATGGGCACGGTAG
>ERZ1292632.3738-Hain-H43-01um-R2-3738-length-11442-cov-7_pt1 | contig 11442 bp, 8 predicted proteins | sample MGYA00564407_ERZ1292632 | MGnify/ENA primary metagenome ERZ1292632 (study PRJEB36523, sample SAMEA6512637) | groundwater metagenome | collected 2019-01-08 | study: AquaDiva: Metagenomics assemblies of 32 groundwater samples
GGCGCGGCTGCGCGGGGCGCTTCCGGCTCGGGCGCGGCCTTGCGCGGTGCGGGCGCTGCGCTCTTCTTGACCGGCTCATTGGCCTTCACCGGCGACGGGCGCGATTGCAGCCCCAGGCGATGGGCCTTGCCGATCACCGCATTACGGCTGACCCCGCCCAGTTCGTCGGCAATCTGGCTGGCGGTCAAGCCGCGTTCCCACATCGCCTTGAGCTGGTCGATACGCTCGTCGGTCCAGGACAATGAAAAACTCCTCACAAATTCGCTTGTGCTTCCTATATGGGAAAGCGACCGCGCAGGTTCAAATCCTTGGACCCACCCCCTTGCAGCACAACGAACCAGCCGATAGTCGATCCGCCCATGAACGACCAGCCCCAAATTGCCCGCGATGTGGCGACTTCCACGCCCTTGCCGCCGTTCGCCGAGCCGGGCGTGCCGCAGATTCGCAACATCAACTGGCCGGGCACCTGGGCGCTCTACCAGAAGGAAGTGCGCCGCTTCATGAAGGTGCAGCTCCAGACCGTCTGGGCGCCGGCGATCACGACCTTGATGTTCCTCATCATCTTCATCGTGGCGCTGGGCGGCAGCGGCCGGACGGTCAGCCTGAACGGGGAGGCGGTGCCCTTCGCCGATTTCATCGCGCCCGGCCTTATCATCATGGGGATGATTAATGCCTGCTTCGCCAATGCCAGCTTCTCGCTGATGGTGGGGAAGGTGCAGGGGACGTTGATCGATTATCTGATGCCGCCGATTTCGGTCGGCGAACTGCTGTTCGCGCTGGCGGCCTCCTCGGTCACGCGCGCGGTGTTCGTCGGCTTTGCGCTCTGGCTGGCGATGGTCGCCTGGCCGGGCGTGCATGTGACGCCGGCGCATCTCTGGGCGGTCATCTGGTTCGGCCTGCTCGGCACCAGCTTCATCGCGTTTCTGGGCGTGCTGACGTCGATCTGGGCGGAAAAATTCGATCATGGCGCGGCCATCACCAATTTCGTGATCGGCCCGCTGGCGCTGCTGTCCGGCACCTTCTATTCGATCGACCGGCTGCCGCCCTTCTTCCAGGGAGTCAGCCACGCCAACCCCTTCTTCTACATCATCTCGGGCTTCCGCTACGGCTTTGTCGCGGCGGCCGACACCAATGTGGTGGTGGGGAGCAGCGTCCTGCTGGCGCTTAATTTGATCTTCGGCGCGCTCTGCTATGCGCTGCTCAAGCGCGGCTGGAAGATCAAGGCATAAGCGCCGGCGAGGCGACCTAAAAGCCCCTCCCCTTCAGGGGAGGGGTTGGGGTGGGGCATCTCATGACCAAGCATAGCTATCCGGATAGCCCCCACCCTCGGCCCCTCCCCTGAAGGGGAGGGGGGAACCGCTCGGTGCTGCTTGTATAAGCCTCAGATAAACGCCGCAAAAAGCGGCACGATGAGGCCCATCAGGAACAAAGTCCCCGCCGCGATCAGCCAGTGATGCCAGCGGGGGAGGGCGTCGCCGCCCTCCTGCGCCCAGGGCCGGATCAATTGCCTTGTCCGCCCACGCGCGACACGGCGAAGCCCGCCGCCGACGCTTCCTCGACCGGATAGATGTTGCGCAGATCGACCAGCACCGGCTGGTTCATCACGCCAGCCAGGCGTTTCAGGTCCAGCGCCCGGAAAATGTCCCACTCGGTCACCAGCACCAGCACGTCCGCGCCCTGCGCCGCCTCATAGGCGTCCTTCGCCATGCTGACATTGGGCATCATCGGCGCGGCGACATGCGCGCCCTCGGGATCATAGGCGACGACCTTCGCGCCCGCATCCTCCAGCGCCTGCACGATGGCAAGGCTCGGCGCGTCGCGCATGTCGTCGGTATTGGGCTTGAAGGTGAGGCCGAGCAGCGCCACCGTCTTGCCGCGCGCATCGCCGCCCAGCGCCTTCACGATCTTGCGGCCCATCGCGCGCTTGCGCAGGTCGTTGACCTGCACCACCGTTTCCACGATGCGGATCGGCGTGTCATAATCCTGCCCCGTCTTGACCAGCGCCAGCGTATCCTTGGGGAAGCACGAGCCGCCATAGCCCGGCCCGGCATGGAGAAATTTCGACCCGATCCGGTTGTCGAGGCCGATGCCGCGCGACACGTCCTGCACTTCCGCGCCGACCGCCTCGCACAGGTCGGCCATCTCGTTGATGAAGGTGATCTTGGTCGCAAGGAAGGCGTTGGCGGCATATTTGATGAGTTCGGCCGTCCGCCGTCCGGTGAACATGACGGGCGCCTGGTTGAGGTTCAGCGGGCGATAGATTTGCCGCATCACCGCGATGGCGCGCTCGTCGCCGGTGGTGCCCACGACCACGCGGTCGGGCCGCTTGAAATCGCCGATCGCCGCGCCCTCGCGCAGAAATTCGGGGTTGGACACGACCTGAATGTCGAGGTCGGGCTTCAGCTCGCGCGCGATCCGCTCGACCTCGTCGCCGGTGCCGACGGGGACGGTCGATTTGGTGACGATGACGGCGGGCGCATCCAGCGCCTCCACGATCTCCTTCGCGGCGGCATAGACATAGGAGAGGTCGGCATGGCCATCGCCCCGGCGCGACGGCGTGCCGACCGCGATGAAGATCGCGTCCGCGCCTTTCACCCCGGCAGGCAGATCGGTAGTGAAGGTCAGCCGGCCGGCAGCGGCGTTGGTGGCGACCAGCTGATCGAGACCCGGCTCGAAGATCGGCATGGTGCCCGCCTCGATCGCCGCGATCTTGCCCGCATCCTTGTCGACGCACACCACGTCATGGCCGAAGTCCGCAAAACAGGCCCCGGACACCAGGCCGACATAGCCGGTGCCGATCATCGTGATCTTCATAAAATCCGTATCGCCCCTGAAAGGATGTTTGGGTTGCCGGCCTCTAGCATAGCGGCAGGCCGTTGCAAAAGGCCGTGCAGACTATCCTCCGTTCAGCCGATGGTTACGATTATCTGCCACAGCGGCGGCAGACGGGACGGCATGAACGAAGGATGATGATGAAGGTTGCGCTGGTGTTCGGGACGCGGCCCGAAGCGATCAAGATGTTCCCGGTGGTCCACGCCCTGCGCGCGCGGGCGGGGATAGACACGCGCGTTATCGTGACGGCACAGCATCGCGGGCTGCTTGATCAGGTGCTGGAGATCGCCGGGATCGTGCCGGACATCGACCTCGACGTCATGGTCCCCAACCAGACGCTCGACGGGCTGACCGCCAAGCTGATCGTGGAATTGGGCAAGGCGTTCGACGCCGAGAAGCCCGACCGCATCCTCGTCCATGGCGATACGCTCACGACCATGGTGGCGAGCCTTGCGGCCTATTATCGCAAGATTCCGGTCGGCCATGTCGAGGCGGGGCTGCGGAGCGGCGACATTCACCACCCTTGGCCGGAGGAGGTGAACCGCCGGGTCGTCGCCTGCATCGCCGACATGAATTTCGCGCCCACGCAGGCTGCCGCCGATGCGCTGCTCAGCGAGAATCGCGATCCGGCGAGCATCCACATCACCGGCAACACCGTGATCGACGCGCTGCTGGCGACGCGCGACCGGGTGCTGGCCGATCCGGCGCTGGCAAGCGGGCTTGATGACCTCGCCGCGCGCTTCGCGGGCAAGCGGATCGTCGCGGTCACCAGCCACAGGCGGGAAAATTTCGGCGGCGGCATGGAAGCGATCGCCCGCTCCATCGCCGACATCGCCGCGCGCCCCGATGTAGCGGTGATCTTCCCCGTCCACCCCAACCCCAATGTCCGCCCGGTGATGGACGCGGTGCTGGGCGGCCTCCCCAACGTCGCGATGATCGAGCCGCTCGACTATCCGCATTTCGTGCGGTTGCTGGATATGTGCCACTTGGTCCTCACCGACAGCGGCGGCGTGCAGGAGGAAGCCCCCTCGCTCGGCAAGCCGGTGCTGGTGATGCGCGAGACGACCGAGCGGCCCGAGGGCGTTGCGGCGGGCACGGCGAAACTGGTCGGCACCGACCGCGCGCTGATCGTCCGCGAGACGCTGGCGCTGCTGGATGATGAGGAGGCGTATGAGGCGATGGCGCGGGCGCATAATCCGTTCGGGGACGGGCAGGCGGCGGAGAGGATCGCGGGGGTGATTGCCGGGGGGTGAGCAAGCGATCAATCGCGGACTTGTTCCCCCTCCCGCAGGCGGGAGGGGTTGATCGGAGGCACGTGACTCCGATCAAGGGGTGGGTTGGCGCGACCTCTCCCTGCTGCCCACCCCGCTGCGACTAAATTCACTCCGCTCATTAAGTCTCGCCGCCCCTCCCGCGAGCGGGAGGGGAATATCAAGGAACGGCCATTTTGCTGCCCACAAACATTTTTCGCTTTCCCAAAAGTTGTCACTGAACCAAGCTATTGAGCATTATATACCTACAGAATGGTGATGGTGTTTGATGGGGATAGTCTTTTTACTATTGGCTGCTTCTGTCGAGCCGGTGCCGCCCACCAACGCCTTGTTCGAATACAAAAAGTGCCTGATGGGCAGCAGATTGGATGAAGCACCACCCGGATCGCCTGTTGAATCCATGGCGGCCGCGATAACAAGGTGCGCGACGCTACGAGAGGCTGCGATTGCACTTCTACATGCCAGCGCACCGAAAGATGGAGAAGCACGAAACGGGGCAGAATTGGATCTTGTACAGGAAGAAATATGTTTGATCTGGGCGGGAGCCCGCGGGCGCTTCACCATAGCACTTCACAACGACAGATGGGTGTCTAACCGTTATTGCCCGTAAGGTTAGATTTCAGGGAATTCTGCCACAAAACGCGCCTGTCAACTGCCCACCCTTCCGTCATGCCAGCGAAGGCTGGCATCTCTCTTCTTCTGGCGCGGCGCGGAGAAGCGAAGGGAGAACCCGGCGTTGAGTCTCAGTCGCGCCTCGGATCGCCGACATCATTCCACGCGCATAATAAACGCGACGCACCGGCCACAAGCTGCTAATGCCCGCCCATCGCCGCGAAATTCCGCCCGCAAGCCTTCGCCCCGACCGAGAGACCATCGCGCTCCCGCTTGCCAAGCAAGGAGCGTCCCCATGTCCCTTACAGTCCATTTCCGCGCCACCGGTTCACGCGCATGAGCCGTGCGATCAACCTCAGCGCGTCGGTCGCCGATGTCGAGGCGCTGTGCGCCAAGCATGATGTCGCCATCTCGGTCATCGAAAATCTGTCGTCCGGCGGCACCCGCGTCGTCCTCCTCAACCCCGATGGCGCGGATCGCATCCGGTCGCTGATGAAGGCGAAGATCATCACGACCCCGGTCGTTCGCTCGCCGCTGCACATGGCGCGCCAGCCCCAACCGCGTTACCGATAGAAGCCAGACCGGCGGTTTCGTCGGCGAACATTACCGAAATCTTCAGCATTTCCGGGCAGAAGATCGGCCGAAATATCGGCGATCGAGGATCATCCATGCCCGTAGATTCCAAGCAGAAGGTTTCCGTCATCGGCCTGGGCTATATCGGCCTGCCGACCGCTGCGCTGATCGCACGCGGGGGCGCGCAGGTGGTGGGCGTGGATGTGTCCGCCCATGTGGTCGAAACGGTCAATTCGGGCCGCGTCCATATCGAGGAAGTCGATCTCGACGGCCTCGTCCAGGGCGTCGTCGCGCGCGGCAATCTGCGCGCGAGCCTTGAGGTCGAGGAAAGCGACGTCTTCATCATCGCCGTGCCCACCCCGGTGGCGGAGGACCGCGCGCCCGACATCAGCTACGTCCTCAAAGCCGCCCGCACGGTCGCCCCGGTGCTGAAGGCTAGCGACACCGTGATCCTCGAATCCACCTCGCCCGTCGGCACGACCGAAGCGATGCGCGACCTGTTCGCGGAGCTGCGCCCGGACCTCAAGATGCCGGGTAAAGGGCTTCAGGGCGACATCGCCATCGCCTATTGCCCCGAGCGAGTCCTGCCCGGCCGCATCCTCGTGGAACTGATCGACAATGACCGCTGCATCGGCGGCATCACCCCCCGCTGCGCGCGCAAGGCGCTGGGCTTCTATCGCCAGTTCGTGCGCGGCGCGTGCATCACCACCACCGCGCGCGCGGCCGAGATGGTGAAGCTCGTTGAAAACAGCTTCCGCGACGTCAACATCGCCTTCGCCAACGAGCTGTCGGTGATCGCCGAGAATATGGACATCGACGTGTGGGAGGTGATCCGCCTCGCCAACCGGCATCCGCGCGTCAATATCCTCAATCCCGGTCCCGGCGTCGGCGGCCACTGCATCGCGGTCGACCCCTGGTTCATCGTCCATGGCGATCCGCAAAACGCCCGCATCATCCGCACCGCGCGCGAGGTGAATGACGGCAAGACCGACCATGTCGTCGCCAAGGCCTCCGACCTGATCGACGAATGCGCGCAAGAGAACGTCGCCTGCCTGGGCCTCGCCTTCAAGGCGAATATCGACGATTTCCGCGAAAGCCCGGCAGTGAAGGTCGCCGCGCGCCTCGCCCGCCGCTACGGCCGCCGCGTCAAGCTGGTCGAACCCTATGCCCAGGCGCTGCCGATGGAGTTCGCCGGCACCGGCGCGGAGCTGATCGATCTCGATACGGCTCTGGAACAATGCGGCGTGTTCGTCATTCTTGTCGATCATGACATGTTCAAATCGGTTCCCGTCGACGAGCGCGCCGGCAAGGCGGTCTATGACACGCGGGGAATCTGGCCGGATCAGCCGCGCCGCACGGTCGAACCCGCGCCGGGCCGCATCGCCGTCTGATCCGCGCGGCGCTTCGGCCCGTCCCGCTTCCGGTTGCCATGGGCCTGCCGCGCCGCTAACCGCCTGCCTTGTCGGGGTGGTGACGAGGCAGGAGCGCGGATGAGGCAGAGAGACGGCATCATCGCGCTTGGCTGCGGGGCGCTCCTGCTCGCGGGCTGCGCCACCGTGCCTGACGCGGCGAAGGGGGAGGAAGCCTATGCGCTCGTCCCGCCAGCGTCGGCGGTCGACGTCGATTATCGCATCGCGCCCGACGATGTGCTGCGTATCCAGGTCTATCACGAACCCGGCCTGAGCCTGGAGGACGCGCAGGTGACCGCCGCCGGCATGGTGCGGATGCCCTTGATCGGCGATGTCTCCGTCGCCGGCCTCACCTCGGGCGAGGCGGCGGACGTGATCGCCGGCCGGCTGGGCGAGCGCTATCTCGTCAACCCGCAGGTCACGCTTTTCGTCAAGAAAGCCGTCGGCCGCCGCATCATGCTGGACGGCGAAGTGCGCGAGCCCGGCCTCTACCCGGTCGAGGGTCGCCTGTCCCTGCTTCAGGCGGTCGCGCTGGCGAAGGGGCCGACCCGGCTCGCGGGCCTGAACCAGGTGGTAGTCGTCCGCCAGATCGAGGGGCAGAGACAGGCGGCGATGTTCGACCTTGCCGCCATCCGCCGGGGCAAAGCGCCCGATCCCGAAATATTGCCCGGCGACCAGGTCATCGTCGGCCTCTCGCAGGCGAAAGCGATCCTCGGCGGCGCGCTGCTCGCTATGCCCGCGCTCGCCGCCGGCTTCATCGCGCTGGACGGGCGATGAGCATGGACATGACGCCCACCCCGATCCGCGACGAGAATGATGGCCGCTCCTATGGCTGGAACACCCGCCTTGCCGACCGGCTGCGCCATTATGGCGCGGTGCTGCGCCGCCATCGCGTGATTCTGTTCGTCACCATGGCGCTCTGCCTGCTCGCGGGCGCGCTCACCATTCTCCTCTCCACCCCCGATTATCGCGCGACCGCCTCGGTCGAGGTCGAGGATGTGCCCGCCGGCGCGGCAGGCTCCGGCGCGGCCCAGCGCGTGACCGCGCCCGCCGACACCGAAGCGCTGATGCAGACCGAGCTGGAGGTTCTCCGCAGCCGCGCCCTCGCCGAAGATGTCGCGCGCGATCTGGCTCTGGTCGGCACGCCCACCTTCTTCCAGGGCATGGACGAGCCCCGCCCGACCGAGGGCAAGGGCAGCCTCTCGCAACGCCAGGTCGAGCAGGACCGGGTCGTCCAGCTGCTGCGCGATCATCTGGAGGTGGACCTTCCCGGTAAGTCGCGCGTCCTGCGTATCAGCTTCGTCAGCGCCGACCCGGTGCTCTCTGCCCGCGTCGCCAACAGCTATGCCGACAGCCTGATCCGCGCGGACCTGAAACGCGGCTTCGAATCGGGCGTGCAGGCGCGCCGCTTCCTCCTGGGCGAGCTGGACGGCGCGCGCCGCGACCTCGCCCGCGCCGAGCGCGACCTCGCCGTCTATGCTGCCCGCAACGGCGCGCCCGAACAGACGGCGAAGGACAAGCCCGCGCTTGAAGGCGCGACCGCCGCCCGCCTCGCGCAACTCAACGGCTTCCGCGCGCAGGCGGTGGCCGAACGGATTTCCGCGCAGAAGCGCTGGGAAAGCGCCCGCCGCGCCAGCCCCGACACGCTGCCCGAAGTGCTGGGCAACGGCGCGATGCAGCAGATCATGGCCGACCGCGCCCAGGCCCGCGCCGCCATCGCCGAGGAACGCCAGTTCCGCAAGGACGCCCACCCCGAAATGCGCGAGGCGCGCGCGAAGCTGATCGCGCTGGACGAGCAGGCCAACGCCATGGCCGGCACCATCCGCAACAGCTTGCGCGAACAATATGAGGTCGCCCGGCGCGGCGAGGAGCAGATCGCGCGCGAGATCGCCGAACTGGAGCAGCAGGCGCGGGTGGAGCAGAGCCGCGACGTGCAGATGGGCATCATGGAACGCTCGGTCGACACCTACCGGATGCTGCATGACAGCCTGCTCCAGCGCTATCGCGACATGGCCTCGCAGGCGGGGTTCCAGGCCGGCCGCATCCAGCCGCTCGACCGCGCCGCTGTTCCGACCCGACCCTTCTCGCCCAAGGTCGGGGAAACATTGCTGTTCGCCGCTTTGAGCGGGCTGGCGCTCGGCCTGCTGCTGGTCGGCGCGCGCCATATGTTCGATGACGCCGTAACCTCCGCCGATACGCTGGCGGAGCGGGTGGGGCTGCCGCTGCTCGGCGCGGTGCCGGTGACGGGTGACAATCCGCAGCCGCCGGAGGTCTTCGCGCCGATCGCCTCGTCGCTGCTGCTCGCCTCGGCCGGCGGCCTGCCGCGCTCGATCCTCGTCACCAGCGCGCAGGAGGGGGAGGGCAAGTCGCTGACCTTGAACGCCCTGTCGCTCGCGCTCGCGCGGCTTGGCAAGCGGGTGCTGGTGATCGACGCCGACATGCGCCGCCCGGTCCAGCACCGCCTCTTCCGCCTGACCCCCGCCGGCGGCATCAGCGAATTGCTGACGGGCCAAGCGGACCTTGCCGACGTGGTGGTGGACACGGGCGTCCCGAACCTCTCGCTCCTCCCCTGCGGCGCGGTGCCGCCCCACCCGGCCGAACTGCTCGCCACCCCGGCTTTCGACGCGCTGCTCGGCGACCTGCGCGACCGCTACGACACGGTACTGATCGACGCGCCGCCGATCCTGGGCCTCACCGACACGATGCTCCTCGCCGCTAAGGCGCAGGTCAGCGTACTGGTGGTCGAATGGGGCCGCAATCATCATGGCGGTCTGCGCGTGGCGGCGGAACGCTTGCGTCGCGCAGGTGGGGCCGTGGTTGGCGCGATCCTCACCAAGCAGCAAGGCCGCGCGCTGGACTATGACTATCATCGCGGGGGGTAGGAGCGGAGGCCGGCCCGACGTCGCGCCGGACCCGATCCGGGGTCTCGCTGCCGTGGTGCTGGGGTTCCGCTCGGTGAGCTAGAAGCGGATCAGTCGTACCACAAGCAGCAGAAGTATGATGTCAGAGGCCAAAACAAACATATTCCCCCTCCCGCAGGCGGGAGGGGGCTAGGGGGTGGGCAGGGCGGCCGCGCAGCAGCCCACCCCGCTGCGACTACCGCGCTGCGCGCGCAAGTCTCGCTACCCCTCCCGCGGGCGGGAGGGGAGGGTCCGTCAACGACCAGTCTGTGCTGTTCCGCCAGATTTTCCTCATCTTCAAAACCAGCCACTCATTCAGATGGCCCGTCGGGCGCCGCATGACGAAATCTGATGGTTAGCTGTCGTTGCCCAAAGCCCGATTAAAAGCCGTGCGAGCGGTGTCGGTGTCGAAGGGGGCCGCCTTCAATTCAGGAAATGTCCTGGCCTTACGAGCCACTTCGTTCAGTCGGGCGGCGGTCGCTCCAGCGCGCCAACATGCCACGATTGCCTCATCGTTCGTAGGCGGCACATCGTGGCCTGTAAAGCCGGTGTAAAAAGCCCCAAACACGCGATCTCGCGCGGCAAGATAGCCGATAGTCGGTTCAAGACTTTCGACGGTGTCGTCAAGGCGCAGCGCGTCAGCTTCTGCGCCCATTCTGCGAAGCCAAACCCGTGCGAGCATCAATGCCTCGTCAACGCGCTTATCGCTGCTGGAGATCACCTCGACCGAGGCGTCGCCCCCTTCGTCCCAGATTGTGACCCAATCACTATCCACATCAATTGAGTGTGGCCGACCGTCCGCGAGCCGAACAATCGCTTCACCGCCGACGGGAACCTCGAACTGGTCGCATTGTAGCTCAACAAACACCGTCAGGGGCTTTTTGCCCTTGTTGCGTATGGGTATCCGCATCGCGCTTTTCCATGCCTATGAAGCCGAACGTTTCACGGTAGCCGACTGTCGGCAATTGAGTGATTGTTGCCCGTTGTTTTTTCTTCGCGCAGCGGCAGCTATTGCAGGTCATCTCTCCAAAAACAGTCTGTCCGCTCGCCACCCATCTCCGTCATGCCAGCGCAGGCTGGCATCTCCTTCATCCGCGCGACCGCTAAAGAAAAGCGGGATCCCGGCCTGCGCCGGGATGACGAAACGAGGCAACACCCTCGCGCACCCCCTCAAGCCCGCGTCATCAGCCCCTCGACCAGCCCCTCGAACAACCGCTTGCCATCTGTCCGCCCATGCGCCGGTTCGATCACGCGTTCGGGATGGGGCATCATGCCGAGCACATTGCCGGCCTCGTTCAAAATCCCCGCGATGTTCCGCGCCGATCCGTTGACGCTTTCCGCATAGCGCAGCGCCACCCGGCCTTCGCCCTCCAGCCGGTCGAGCGTCGCGTCGTCGGCGAAATAATTGCCGTCATGATGCGCGACCGGATAGGTCACGGCCTCGCCCGCCGCGTAACGGCTGGTGAAGGCGCTCTGCGCATTATCCACCGTCAACGCCACGTCGCGGCATACGAAATGCCCGCCCGCGTTTCGAAGCAGCGCGCCGGGCAGCAGCCCGCTTTCGGTCAGCACCTGGAACCCGTTGCACACGCCGAGCACGAACGCGCCGCGCTCAGCCGCCTTCGCCACCGCCTGCATCACCGGCGATCGCGCCGCCATCGCCCCCGACCGCAGATAGTCGCCATAGGAAAAGCCGCCCGGCACGCCGATCAGGTCGATGTCGGCGGGCAATTCGGTATCGCGGTGCCAGATCATGGCCGGCTTCGCGCCGGTCGCGGCCGCGAACGCCACCGCCAGGTCGCGGTCGCAATTGCTGCCGGGAAAGACGATGACGGCGCTCTTCAT